>Ga0099364_10007204_pt1 | contig 15948 bp, 9 predicted proteins | sample TergutTh196P3_FD_73070 | JGI IMG/M metagenome (GOLD analysis project Ga0099364, IMG submission 73070) | Microcerotermes parvus P3 segment gut microbial communities from Pointe-Noire, Republic of the Congo - Th196 P3 | ecosystem: Host-associated > Arthropoda: Insects > Digestive system > Gut ...
GACGGCACAGTAACAGACAGTAAACGGGGAGCTTTAGGGGCTTTTCTTCCAATTCCGGATATTACAATAGACAAGATAACATATGCGGAAGAGGAAGCCTACGAAGATTTTGCCGATTTTTACAGCGGTTTATGGACAAATATGGATCCGGTTTTCGGGTTGCTTAATATCGAGAATACTGCTACAGGCGAACAATTCGAACTTAAACTGAGCATTAGCCCCTATGCCAAACGGCGCTATGGCGATTTGGATCAGTTTTTAGGGCGCCCGGCGCTTGACCGCATAGCCGCAGTCTCTGGCGATCTTGTTTCTCTAGAATTACGGCTGAGTCGCCGTATCACCTTCCCTTCGAATATTTCGCATATTTTTGGATCGTTACGGGACATGAATATCCCATGGACCATAAGATATGGCGAGATTGAAAGACCGGATTACCGGCAGCTGGATAGTTTTGCAAAATTATATGTTGGCGCCGCTATTTCCCCAAGGTCCAACATAAAAGACCTCCTGAGACTTATTGGAAGAGGAACGGAACCGGACGCCAATGGATATTCAAAACTAAATACAGGTGGATATGCTAACGATATCTGGTCGCGTCGTTTGGACTCATACTATATTGTCGGCACAGGACGCTCTCTTTTAGAAACTGTGACCCCCAATATTCGCGATGAAAAAACAGAGTACCCAAGTCAGGTTTCACTGAATATAGGAGACCTGAGCGAAAGCCTCTTGGGAAATTATTTACGCGCGGAAGCTTATGTTCGAGACCGCCGTACGTCAGCCGGAAACGCCCTTCTTCTTCAAGCGTATCAACAACAGTTACAGCCTCATGATCTAAACGGCGCAATAATGGCAGTACAGAATCAAAAACTTACATGCCCACTGGGAGGGACATTTGTCCCGGACGAGCAGCCGGGTCGCTGGAAATCAACCGCCTGGACCGAAGAAACGCTATTTCAGGTCAATCAATTGCCCGATACCTATCGTCAGGCAATTATTGATGGAATGGAAACCTTGCGACTGGAGTTTTCAATTGACCCGGACACGCTTAAAACTCGTCTGGAGATTAAGACTAAAAAGGTAATTGATTAAAAATCAACCATAACCATCGTACCCAAACCGGGACGTCCGACAGGGCGTCCCTTACCTTGGCTTTCCAATCTTTTTGTCGATTATGATTCTACCTCAAAATGACACCCCCGATGAGATTTGTCAAGGGGTAAATCATTGTATTACCAAAAGTCCAAAGAATTTTTGCAGCTATTCATCAAAGCGCCATTGATCGGGGTTTCAAAAAAAATGTTTAGTTTCGGATAATTAGTTCTGCGAACACTGATTTATATCTTGACATCTCTGAATATGAGCGTTATACTGACAGAAGTTAAATAGATTGAGGAGCTTAGTATGGGTGTCAGTTATAAAAAACTATGGAAGATTTTGATTGACCGTGATATGAAAAAGCGTGATTTGTGTGAAGTCGCAGGCGTTAGCACTGCTTCTGTCGCAAAACTCGGAAAAGGTGAGAACGTAAATACGGATATACTGGTCAGGATATGTAGAGCGTTAGATTGCGAGTTGTCGGATATTTGCGAAATAGTGCGCGAAGAATAACGCATCGGTCACGAGGTGAAGATAAATGAAACGATATATAACAATAGATTTGTTTGCCGGTATCGGCGGAATCCGCCTTGGATTTGACAAGGAAAGGTGATTACATGAAGCATCAAACACATACCGAAGCAGATCGCGCAGTATGGCTCATCTATGTTGTGCAGTATACGGCTGAAGAAATAGGAAAATCTATTTCCGAAACCATAGAGTTGTTAAACGAACATGGATTCATTGAAAAGACTTTGAATGGATATCCGGCGTTTCACACACAGGGTTTTGAATATATGGCGGAATTTCTGACGCGAGAGCTTCAAAAAGCACAAGGGGTATGATTATTGATACTTTATCATGGAACAAACGAGATAATTCGTTTCATAGATTTTGACAAGAGCAACTTGCGAACTGATTTTGGCAAAGGGTTTTATATGGGCAGCAAACTCGGCGAGGCTCGCAAGTGGGCTGACAGTAAAGCCGGGTTTTATGGTGTTCCTACCATCATGCGATACTCCGTAGCAAACAATGTATTGCATGACGGCTGTGTGAATCCTATTCGGTTTGACCAACCGAATGATGACTGGTTAGAGTTTGTCAAAGAAAACAGGCGCAAGCACACTTCAAGCGACAGCCATAAAGAACCAAGACATTCTTATGGTGCGGTATCCGGTCCTATTGCAGATGATAAAGCAAATATTGTTGTAGCCAGATATTGCAATGGCGAGATTGACGTTCCAGAGGCGTTATTGTTAATTCGCACAATTCCGAGCGTGTTTCAACTTAGTCTACGCAGATTGCATTGACATATATCACATCAGTGGAATATCAGCAAAAATTGATAGGTGGAAAATGGTCAAAATGGATTACCTTGCCATAAACGAAACGGTTATGTGGGCGATGACTTATACACGGCGCACATTCCAGTGTTTACGAAAGTGTCCTGTACATACCGATGTCCCGGACGAACAGCCGGGTCGCTGGAAATCAACCGCCTGGACCGAAGAAACGCTATATCAGGTCAATCAATTGCCCGATACCTATCGTCAAGCGATTATTGATGGAATGGAAACCTTGCGACTGGAGTTTTCAATTGACCCGGACACGCTTAAAACGCGTCTGGAGATTAAGACAAAAAGGGAATTGATTGATTTTTTACCAAACCTGTAAATATCTTAAAATTGTATTTGGATCGTTGTTGAGCTAAATATTCCCGGTCTATTGATTTTTGCGCATCCTTAAACAACGCGCATTAATCTTTAGCTGGGAATTTCGTCATCTACTTCCCTGACATCGTTTTTCAACATTGTTGTCCAAAGAACTTACCTTGATTGCATTATATTCAACCCGACAGATTTTGTCATTTCAACCCGACTGATTTGTCAATAATAATCCGATCCAGTAAATAGCCAAAGTCGAGAACGTAAAATATTAAAAGAAAGTCTTATAAGAGATATGACGTGTTCAATGTTCATACATAGAGGATGTCAAACGTTACACTGATTTTCATCTTTCCGACCCATTATCATTTTCAATGCTGATTCCAAAATCAATAGTTTTATTAGATATTTCCGCACTGCCCGCCCGGTCGTATTTTATGGTGACTTGTTCTCCTATGTCGTAATCTCTGAGTCCAGGAACATTATCAAGTTCGTGGAGAATGCCTATGCCTTGTGATGTTTTTTGCACAGCATAATGAGAAGATTTTTCGATTATCTCTCCTTCGTAAATTCCCGGTCTTGCACTTACAACAAATGAGTTATCACCCATATTATCACGGGCATTATTTACTACTATTCCCTTCTCACAAGATATTTCTAACGGAGGAAGTTTAATATTTGCATCTTTGAACCATCTTTGTTCCAGCAACTCGTGATGTAAATAGAAAGTTTTATTATTTTCTATATGTAAAACTAATTGCTCATTTCCTTTATCATGAGAGTTATCATATATTTTGAAAACATCTATATTGCCTTCATCTATAAGATTATGAATATTGAAAAGTCCACGATATCGTTTTTCCACGTTTGTTTTTCCAATTCTCTTTTGATCTCCTTTATCTGCTCTTATTTCTTCTTGTTGTATTGATGCTTCTTGAGAAACATAAACAAAAATGAATTCTGTTCGCATTCCGCACTCTTTAGCTTTTTCAAATATTCTTGAATCACGATCTGAAACAATATTTGATTCTGTTGAAAATCCTTCCCTTCGTATATGTTCGTTCTCTGGTTTAAGTAAATTATCTATACATTCAATTGCAAATCTATCTGGTAATCCCCTTTCACGATATTTTAAAGCTTTAAGAGTTAATATATTGCTATCAGTTATAGGAGCAAAGTTTGGATCATCTTCAAATCTGTCTGGATCAAAATGATATTTTACACGCCCAGCAACATATTTAGGTTTAATTATTGAACTTTTACCGGAAGCATTAGCGCCGCCTATAAGGATAAAAACATTTTCAAATGAGTTCATCAACTTAAACTATTATAAATCGTAGCCAACACTTCATTAGCTTCATTTAGTGATCTCTCTACATCTTTCTTAAATTTAAGAGCTTCGACTTCTGAGAGTTCAAAATATTTTTCATTAAGATAATCTCTCAATTCTAATATTTCAATATACACTAATATTTCTTCCCCTATATAAACTTTTTTATCACATATTCCAAGTAACATAAAGCATAAATAACCAATACCTTTTTCTTTATATGATGACTCATTATCTTCCTTCCAGAAATTTCTTAACTCTTTTATTATTTCTGTTGACATAGCTTTATTAATTCGATCTTGCACTGTATCAAAAACGTTTGCTGTTGTTGAGTTATCTTCATAATTCAGTTTTTCCGCTAAATTAATATCCATTCTATTATCCACCTTTCAATCAATTAATGTTCGAGCCTTCTTATCTCCGTGCTGTATTGGAGTCTCTTTAAACTATAATCCGTCTTTCTAAGCGTTAACAAATGTTTACGATGTCAACTACAATTTAATAAATTGGACATAAGTTAAGATTCCAGCAGAAATTTAGGTCGATAATCTTGGTTTTTTAAGCAAACCACCGTTCCTTTGGGACACCCTGTTTCATTTTTTAGAAGAGCAACCAGCGCAAGCGTCCAAGATAAAAATCTTACTCAATTAAGGAAGCTCCTTTTCATCGTGGGTCATGGCGAGAAATTTATCTACTGTCAGCTTGCTGTCGGCGGCAATACCACGAAGCGGGCAATCGTCATTAATTTCCAAAATAGGAACAAGGTTAATTATCCCATTTGCTTCATTTACCTTAACTTTTTCCGAACTAATAAGGCGGAATAACGGTTCCGGTAATGTGTTTGTATTAAGCACTAATCAGTCATAAGTGACACCTCAATTTAATAATTATTGGGCGTTACATGGGGTCAAGTTGACCCTAAGTGAACAAGTAACTAATGGGCAGAATGCCCAGAAGTTACAGTGTGTTTCGCGTACATACATAGAAAATTATACCACAAAAAAGTAAAGCGTAACAACGGTTTTTATCACTCCCCTATCTCCAACAGAACAATAAGCGAATTTGACAAGGATATCTTTCCGATATCCGGATGTTTGAAAGCGTCTTACAAAATATCACTTGCGGATTCAATCGTATTGGCGCAAACACTATTAATTGACGGCGAACTTGTGACCTCCGACCATCATGAATTTGATACGATTGAGCGGCGCGAGCCTATTCATTTTCATTGGATTAGATAATATATAATATCAAGAAAACATGGTCAGATGAACCCCCTCGCCACATAGCATCGTAGATGCAAGTGTGTGATGGACACTGACGTCGTCGTGGCGGCGCCTCCCTTAAGACGGGTCGTCGAGGACGCCAACCCCTACGGTTCTAAAAAGCAATAGTCCCGAAGGGACGAAACCTCTATAACCTCCGGCGCCACCGGAGGCAGCAACGTCATCCATAGCGCTTAAGCCCCGAAGGGACGTTACATAACTACAGGCGAGAGAGATTTTTACACCTAGCATATTGTAACGCCCCGTTGGGGCTTATTAGTTGTAGTAGCTGCATTTCCTCCGGCTGACGCCGGAGGTTAAAAATGTTGCGTCCTTTCAGGACGCCTCAGGTCAATTTTAGTTATTGCAATTATTTCTTGTTCTTTCTTTGTCTGGATTGCCGCGTCGCGCTTACGCCCGCCACGCTTCGCTCGCGGCTAAAGGCTTTTCGCAAAGACGTTCTATCAGGCTCCTCTCGTCATTAATACAAATATTTTTTCAACATGGCAATCATTTTTACATTTCCATAGGCAAAAAACATATGTTTACATATAAAGTGTTAATTTCACTCATTATTCTTGTTTAACTAAATGACATTGGTCCGACAGGGCGTCCCATATAGTTTATAAACTTACCATCGCTAAATAGCGTCGTAGGGGTCGGCGTCCGCGACTACCCGCTGTTGTTGCCGGAACGGTTACATTTTTTCGTATTGGGGTGTATTTTAGGATTGGCAATATCGTATTTCTATGTGTATTATTTAGTTTAAATTTTGCAGCGTTAGGATGTAATCTATGAAAACATTTGAATTTATAATGACGGCGAAAAAGTAATTAATGATAGCTATATCCTAGATACTGGAGGTTTTTTTATGAAACGCGCGTTCTTTCTTAAAATCTATTTAATCTCTCTTTTATTACTTGCTTTGAACCCGATCAAAGCCGTTGCTATTCAGGCTGAAGCTGTCTTTGGCGAGCCTTTTGGCGTTTGCCGCATTGAACTCCCCTTATCTCCAACAGAACAAAAAATGGTAGACGAAAAAGCCTACGAATATACTGATGCTTATGCGTCTTTTTTTGAAATGGTACATCAAACATCGGTTTTCGAAAGCAATAAACGAGCATTCTATCCCACGTGGAGAGTCGGCGTTTTTTATCCATTCTCTCCTGAGAAAAATACCTTACTTTTTCTATTCAAAGGTATGGACGAATTGGATGTACTCCTTTCCAGAACGGGCTTTGAAGCGCTTCGAGAAGAATTAAAGATTAAACCAATTGAAAATGAAGAATTACATAAGAAGTTGATAAAAGAATGGTGGAACGCCTACCTTTCAAAACTTGGTATTATTCAATCCCTTGATTTCTACGACGCTTCCGTTGAATTGGGCATTGCCTCAATGATGGGACGTCGCTTAGGGTTACCGTTGGATAATCTCAGATCAAGATTCTGGAGAAATTATAATGAATTTGACGACATGTTCGGCTTTCTGTTGGGAACGGAATCCATCCGCCTGACGATGCAGACCAATACCATGCTGGAAACAAAGGACGAAAGCGAGGAGGCCGACAGAGACCACCCTGACGCTACCTCGCCTCCGGCTATGCCTATACCACATTTCGATGATAGCAAGGTCAATGTTGAACCTCTGGCTATGCGAGTACCGGCGGAGTGTTTTTACCTCCATTTTGATTCATTTCCAGCTTTTCTGGAAGCAAGAGACTTTTTAGATAATTGGGGTACAATCTTTCGCTCTACCATATCTTCGCGGGGCGCCGATTACAGCGTCTCCAAACGTATCGAGCGTCAGCTTGCCCTGCGGGAAACGGTCTTGAGCCGCTATTTCGGCGATAACGTAATCAATAACGTGGCTATTATCGGCGCCGATACATTTCTAAGGGAAGGCGCCGCCATAGGCGTTCTCTTTCAAGCGAAACAGAGCGCTCTTCTAAAAAAACAACTGGATTCCATCCGTAGCGACATCAAGAAAGAAAACCCTTCTGTCAGCGAATCTTCCGAGACAATAAACGGACGCGCGGTATCGCTCCTATCGTCTCCCGGCAATGAAGTGCGGTCGTTTTATGTAGAAGACGGAGATTTTCATCTGGTCACAACATCAAGGCTGATGGCGCAAAGATTTCTTGCGACTGCAAAAACATCCGGCGATAGTCTGGGCAGTCTTGAAGAATTTCGCTATGCCCGCAGCCAGATAAATCCAACCGAAAAAGGTATTTTCATTTATCTCTCCGACCCTTTCTTCCGTAATTTGGTTGGACTCGCTTACCGTGTGGAAATGACGCGTCGCGCCCAGTCAATATCGGAGTTACAGATGCTGTCGTTAGCGCGATTGGCTGCCACGCGGGAAGGCGTTTCTTCGACTTCCATCGTGTCTCTGATAGAAAAAGGATTTTTACCCAACGGATTTGGTAAACGTCACGACAAATCGGAACCAGTACTTCTGGAAGACGGCACAGTAACAGACAGTAAACGGGGAGCTTTGGGGTCTTTTCTTCCAATTCCAGATATTACAATAGAAAAGATAACCTCTGCGGAAGAGGAAGCCTACAGACTTTTTGCCAGGGCTTACAGCGGCTTATGGATAAATATGGACCCGGTTTTCGGGTTACTTAATATCGAAAATACTCCCACAGGCGAACAATTTGAGCTTAAGCTGAGCATTAGCCCTTACGCCAAACGATACTATTCCATTTTGAATGTATTTTTAGGGGAACCGGAGTTTGGTCGCATAGCCGCAGTCTCTGGCGATCTTGTTGCTTTAGAAGCAAGGCTAAAACCCGCAGCAACCTTTAAATACTCCGATTTATATATTTCGCATATTTTTGGCTCGTTACGAGATACGGATATTCCCTGGTCCATTAAACACGGCAAATTTGAAAGACCGGACTATAAGTCGCTGGAAAGCTTTGCCAAATACTATATCGGTATTTTCCAAATCCCCAGTACAGGAGATATCTCGAAACTTCTTGGAGGAGAAACGGAACCGGACGCTAATGGATATTTTAAATTGAATACAAGATGGATTGTCGATGCCTGGGCGCGTAGTTCTGACTCGTACTTTATTTTTGGCACAGGACGGTCTCTTTTAGAAGCTGTTACGCCCAATATTCGCGTTGAAAAAACTGAGTACCCCAGTCAGGTTTCTCTGAATATAGGAGACCAGAGCGAAAGCCTCTTGGGAAATTATGCGCGCGCGGAAGCTTATGTCAGGGACCGCCGTACGTCCGCCGGAAACGCCCTTCTTCTTCAAGCGTATCAACAACAGTTACAGCCTCATGATCTAAATGGCGCCATAATGGCAATACAGAATCAAAGCCTTACATGCCCACTGGGAGGAACATTTGTCCCGGACGAGCAGCCGGGTCGCTGGAAATCAACCGCCTGGACCGAAGAAACGCTATATCAAACCAATCAATTGCCCGATACCTATCGTCAGGCGATTGTCGATGGAATGGAAGCCTTGCGACTTGAGTTTTCAATTGATCCGGACACGCTTAAAACTCGTCTGGAGATTAAGACAAAAAAGAGAATTGATTGATTTTTTTCCAAACCTGTAAATATCTTAAAATTGTATTTGGATTGTTTTTGAGCTAAATATTCCCGGTCTATTGATTTTTGCGCATCCTTAAACAACGCGCATTAATCTTTAGCTGGGAATTTCGTCATCTACTTCCCTGCCATCGTTTTTCAACATTGTTGTCCAAAGAACTTACCTTGATTGCATTATATTCAACCCGACAGTTTTTGTCATTTCAACCCGACAGATTTGTCAATAATAATCCGGTTGATTTTCGGACAATCTCGCCCGTTTTGTGTCTAAATGACATTGGTTTGAAACCCGCCTCTACTTTGATTACAAGGATATACGATAATATACGAAGATATATAACCGATTGGGTATTTGAGAATTGAAATATCTGTAAGTCTTGTGGTATACTGAGGTTAAGATTGGATGTGAGCTGACGCGATGCCTTATGATGATATTATCATCCCTGAACTGTTACCGCCATCAGAAGATGGCGTATTCAAAACATTGCTTACACACCCTGACGCAAAGCCTGTACTTCGCGACGTGGTCGAGAGTTATCTGCGGTTTCCTGTTGTCAAGGTTGAGGTTAGGAATGTGGAACTACCCATCTCGGATATTAATGAGAAACGGGAGCGTTTTGATGTAAGTTGCACCATCAATGATGGTAGCCAGTTGGACGTGGAGATGCAAAGCGAGGTCGTATCAGGTGACAGCGCGAGAACAAACCACAGGATAGTCAAGGGCAGGGCAATCTATCACCTTTGCGACCTGCACTCCGGGCAAAGTGGACGTAGTGTGCGTTACGACAAGTTGATGCGGAGTTTTCAGATGACGTTCTGTGGCTATCGTGTATTCCAAGACCGCGAAGATTTCGTCAGGCGATTCAGCCTCCGCGACGAGAACGGAGTAGAACTTTTGGATGCAGTAGGAATAATTTTTATCGAACTCACGAAACTAGAAGACGTGATGTATAAGCCGGTGGAAGACATGACAGGGGAGGAATTATGGGCATTATTCTTCGCTATAGGTTCTGACCCGGCGCACAGGGACTTGATAAACAAAATAATCGCGGCGAGGAGGGAGATCAAGATGGCAAGAGAATTGCTTCAAACGATAAGCAGAGACGAAAACGAACGCGCCCGCTTTCGAGCGCGTCGTAAGTTCCAGATGGACATGGAACACAATCTCATTGTTGCTGGGGACGAGAGGGCGATTGCGATAGCTAAAAACTTGTTGGGTGTTGGTGATTCGATAGATAAAATCGTCACCGTCACTGGACTGACTCGCGAAGAAGTAGAGAGCTTGCGTACAACCAACTAATACGGATATGTCCTCCGTAGAATCCGGCATATGCGCGGTAAATCGTAGTACAAAAACGCGGAACGTCCGACAGACCGTCCGCTACCGCTATATAAACCATTACCCTCGCTAAAATAACGTCGTAGGGGCTTGACAATTCTTTGCCGCCCGCTGTTATTAACCCAGACCATCGCTCTTATCACCGTTCAGCGTAATTGAAGGAAGCGCCGGTTGATATCAAGCATTTACATTAACCTTTTCCCCTGTTGCTTTTTGTCGCCATTCTTCCGCTTTTTCGCGTTGTCCTAATTTATCGAAAACCAACGCAATGCCGAAATATATAAACACGGCGTATAGATGGTCTTTGCCCAGTACGTTTTCAAAAATTTCTAAAGCCTTCTGATACAAATTGAGCGCTTCGTCGTATTTGCCCTGATCATCTAAAACCGCCGCAATGTTGATATACGTCGTCGCGGTGTCAGGATGGTCTTTGCCCAGTACTTTTTCCGTAATGTTCAAATCTTTCTGATACCACGCGAGCGCTTCGTCGTATTTGCCCTGTTTCATATAAACCGACGCAATGTTGTTATACGTCATCGCGGTGGAAGGGTGGTCTTTGCCCAGTACTTTTTCAAAAATTTCTAAAGCCTTCTCATACCACGCGAGCGCCTCGTCGTATTTGTCCTGATCATAATAAACCCACGCAATGTTGTTATACATCTCTGCGGTGTGAGGGTGCTCTTTGCCTAGTACTTTTTCTCTAATTACTAAAGCCTTCTGATACAACGCGAGCGCTTCCTCATATTTGCCCTGAATATAGAAAACCCCCGCAATGTTGTTATACGTCGTCACGGTGGAAGGGTGGTCTTTGCCCAGTGCTTTTTCTCTAATTACACGCGCCTTCTCATACAACGCAAGCGCTTCGTCATATTTGCCCTGATTCTTATAAACCCCAGCAATGTTGTTATACGTCGTTGCGGTGGAGGGATGGTCTTTGCCCAGTACTTTTTCAAAAATTTCTAAAGCCTTCTGATACCAAGCGAGCGCTTCGTCATATTTGCCCTGATTTTTATAAACCCATGCAATGTTGTTGTACGTCGTCGCGGTGTCAGCGTGGTCTTTGCCCAGTACTTTTTCTCTTATTACTAAAGCCTTCTGATACAACGCGAGCGCTTCGTCGTATTTGCCCTGATTATCTAAAACCCCCGCAATGTTGTTATACGTCGTCGCGGTGGAGGGGTGGTCTTTGCCCAGTTCTCTTTCTTTAATTTCTAAAGTCTTCTTAAACCACGTGAACGCTTCGTCGTATTTGCCCTGATTATCTAAAACCGCCGCAATGTTGTTATACGTCGTCGCGGTGGAGGGGTGGTCTTTGCCCAGTACTTTTTCCACAATTTCTAAAGCCTTCTTAAACCACGTGAACGCTTCGTCGTATTGACCGCTATGCAAATAACCAAACCCGGCTACATTGTATAGCCAGCCAATTTTTTCTTGAGATTTATCATTGTCCTTAAATATTTTTTCTGCATGTCCCGCGATTGCCCAAATATGCCGCGCGTTACGCTTGAACGCTTCCATAGATTGCCGGTCGCCGTATTTATACCCAAAAACACTTCTCGCCATTTCGAGGCAGTAAGCCAGCCATTGCGTGTCATTATCTTTTTTTAGCTTTTCCCGAACAACCATTTGCACTAACCTGTGAATGGTTAATTTACCATCTTTTTCCTCCATCATAGAATATCTGGTCAATTCGCTAACAATATCAATGCGACTCGCTTCCTTACCAAGCGCTGTCCGAAGTTCTTCGGGCAACTTGTCTTGGCCTTCGATGAATAATGACAGTGGAATATTGTCCGGCGCCATATATGCGCACAGGTTGAATAATTGTTTAGCGCCTTTTGTCTCTATTTTATCTATTGAAATCTGCCAGGTGACGTTGACCGTAGCTTTATACCGATAGTCCTTCGCGTCGTCTTTGTTGAACATTTCTAATCCTTCGTCGTCCAACAATTTCAAATAAGCCTCGCAATTCACGCGGCTTTTGTTTACGAAAATATAAGCCGCCGCCTGAGCCAGAGCCAGTGGCAGGTATCCCAGCTGTTCCGCCAGATTCGCGGCATTTTCGCCTTCGTCACGCCCGAGCCGTTCTTTAAGGAATTCGAGAGCCTCTTCCCGCTTAAACTCGTCAAGAACCTCCAGCTTCCCAAACGGACTGTTACTTTCCCGCGTTGTAATCAACACATGCCCGTTCTCTCGAGGCAGGCAGCCGGATAACTTGTCGAAGTCCTCCACATTGTCGAAGATAAGCAGGAAGCGGGGATTCTTATCGAACCAGTTTTTAACGGCATTCAGAACAACCGACCATCCAACTTTTTCATCCGAAGGCAAACCCTTGCTCTGCGCAAAGTCGCGATAATACCTTTCAATACTGCCTTCGGCATCTACCCATAAGATGTCGTCATAGTCGTTCTTGTAACGGTCGGCATATGCAATAGCAGTCTGGGTTTTGCCAACGCCGCCGAAACCGGAAATAGTCAGCCGCAACGGCTTCTTTTCGGTTTGAAAATGTCTGTGAATTTTTTCAAGAAAATCAATACGTCCAGTAAAAAACTCATTTATATCCGGAAGATTGTGGAGAAGGGCACCAGTAGTTTTTTTTGCTCCCGTTGCCGACGCGCCCTTAAAGTGGTTTTGTTCCTCGAAACCAGTTGGTTCTTTTTCATTTAATATATACTGTTCCAAATCAGGCGGCATGGGATGCTTCGTATCCGAATACTCTGGATTCCAAGTAACATCTTTATGCATCCTGATGCCATATTCATCTAAAATATTATATACTTCGTTTATTTGCCGAACAATTCCACCTTTAACACGTTCTTTGAAACAAGCCTCAAAGGGACTGTTTTTATAACTCTCAGGAAAAATAACACAAATATCTACTTTTTGTTTTTCTACGCTTGATCCGCTGACATAATAATGCGCATACCAATGAGATTTACTATCAACCGGGATTGGAAAAACTTTTAGTATTTCAATGTTTACTCTGCGGCTATCCAAGTCCAGAGCGTCTCCTAATCGAATTAATGCAGATAACAGCTTTTTTCGGATTTTATTACCATTATATGAAAAATCATGCAAGTTTGATATATCGGTTTCTCTATGATTCTTTGCAATTAAAGCTATAACATCAACGTAGTCTCTTTGATCGTTTAAGCCGAATGAAAACTTTTCGTCTGGCTTCGTGACGCTTTCTTTGATTAATCTTTCCGAGTATATATGGTGATTATCTCTTATTTTTTCCAACGCTTTACGCTTATCCTTATCTGATGGGGAATCGCCTAAATCGCTATTATAAGGAGTCTGCATGCCTACGTCGTGCAGAGCAATTGCAGTAAGTAATATAAATTTTTCAGCGTCAGATAAAACAACGCTTGTACCCGTCAAAAGACTTGAAATAATATTTATTATCCGAGCGCTATGATAAATGTCATGATTTGTATAGTGATTATAAATCTTTCTATCCCAAAACTCAGCCACTTTTATACATGCTGTGTCAAATGTTGCTTTGAACCCCGGATTTGATAATGCTAGATTTTCAGGTAATGTTATCGTCATATCAAGTCTTCTCGCTTTCCATATGAGTTACGAAAAAAATCCTTTTTTTCCATTTTATCTCCTACCCAGCAAAAAACATTTATAAAACCACTCTATATTCAATAATGACAGTGTTGTTAATATTCTAACCATACTTGTATGCCAATATAGATTATGTTACATATTTTGTCAATGTATCAGAAACAGTGATCAGTTAAGCGTTCTGTATTGAACAAGCGTTTTGGGATTGGAGTCACGGGCGGCGGTAGCCCTTACAACGGGTCGTCGAGGACGCCGACCCCTACGGTTCAAAAAGCAATAGTCCCGAAGGGACGTAATGTCTATTAACCTCTGGTGTCAACCGGAGGAAAAGCGGTAACCACAAGACTTAAGCCCTGAAGGGGCGTTACAGAACTACAGGCGAGAGTTTTTCCCTGCTATATGGTAACGCCCCGTTGGGGCTTAGAGGATTATGGGATTCTCATGCCTTATCACCGTTCAGCGTAATTGAAGGAAGCGCCGATTGATATCAAGCATTTACATTAATTTTTCCCCTGCCGCTTTTTTCCGCCATTCTTCCGCTTCTTCGCGTCGTCCTAATTCATCGTAAACCGCCGCAATGCTGAAATATATAGACACGGCGTATGGATGGTCTTTGCCCAGTACATCTTCCACAATCTCTAAAGCCTTCTCATACCACGCGAGCGCTTCGTCGTATTTGCCCTGATTCTTATAAACCCCCGCAATGTTGTTATACGTCGTCGCGGTGGATGGGTGGTCTTTGTCCAGTACTTTTTCTTTAATTTCTAAAGCCTTCTGATACAACGAGAGCGCTTCGTCATATTTGCCCTGATTCTTATAAACCCCCGCAATGTTGTTATACATCATCGCTGTGTCAGGATGGTCTTTGCCCAGAACTTTTTCTCTAATTTCTAAAGCCTTCTCATACAACACGAGCGCTTCGTCGTATTTGCCCTGATTATCTAAAACCCCCGCAATGTTGTTATACGTCGTCGCGGTTTCAGGATGGTCTTTGCTCAGTACTTTTTCATAAATCTCTAAAGCCTTCTCAAACAACGCGAGCGCTTCGTCGTATTTGCCCTGATTATCTAAAACCCCCGCAATGCTGTTATACGTCGTCGCGGTGTAAGGGTGGTCTTTGCCTAGTATTTTTTCTCTAATTTCTAAAGCCTTCTGATACAACGCGAGCGCTTCGTCGTATTTGCCCTGATTATTATAAACAAGCGCAATATTGTTATACGTCGTCGCGGCGGAAGGGTGGTCTTTGCCCAGTACGTTTTCCACAATATCTAAAGCCTTTTTATACCACGCGAGCGCTTCGTCGTATTTGCCCTGATCATCTAAAACCCCTGCAATGTCGTTATACGTCGTCGCGGTGGATGGATGGTCTTTGCCCAGTACGTTTTCCACAATATCTAAAGCCTTTTTATACCACGCGAGCGCTTCGTCGTATTTGCCCTGATTCTTATAAACCCCAGCAATGTTGTTATACGTCGTCGCGGTGTATGGGTGGTCTTTGCCCAGTACTCTTTCATAAATATCCAAAGCCTTCTGATACCACGCGAGCGTTTCGTCGTATTTGCCCTGATTATCTAAAACCCCAGCAATGTTGTTATATGTCGTCGCGGTGTAAGGGTGATCTTTGCCCAGTACGTTTTCCACAATATCTAAAGCCTTCTGATACAACGCGAGCGCTTCGTCGTATTTGCCCTGACTACAAAAAACCGCCGCAATGTTGTTATACGTCGTCGCGGTGGAGGGGTGGTCTTTACCCAGTACGTTTTCATCAATCTCTAAAGCCTTCTCATACAACACGAGAGCTTCGTCGTATTTGCCCTGATTATTATAAACAATCGCAATGTTGTTGTATACCTCTGCGGTGTCAGGGTGGTCTTTGCCCAGTACTATTTCTCTAATTTCTAAAGCCTTCTGATACCACGCGAGCGCCTCGTCGTATTTGCCCTGATTATCATAAACCAACGCAATGTTGTTATATGTCGTCGCGGTGTAAGGGTGATCTTTGCCCAGTACGTTTTCCACAATATCTAAAGCCTTCTGATACAACGCGAGCGCTTCGTCGTATTTGCCCTGATTCTTATAAACAAGCGCAATATTGTTATACGTCGACGCAGC
>Ga0099364_10007205_pt1 | contig 15947 bp, 9 predicted proteins | sample TergutTh196P3_FD_73070 | JGI IMG/M metagenome (GOLD analysis project Ga0099364, IMG submission 73070) | Microcerotermes parvus P3 segment gut microbial communities from Pointe-Noire, Republic of the Congo - Th196 P3 | ecosystem: Host-associated > Arthropoda: Insects > Digestive system > Gut ...
CCTCGAATTCAAATCAAAAACGGAGGCACGTATGGATTCCCGTACAGGGCTTCATGTGTGAAAGGTATTGATAACCTGTTTGCCATAGGCATGATGATAACATCCAATCTCGACGCGCACATGTCGACGCGAAATACCGTAAGTTGCATGGCGCAGGGACAGTCTTTCGGCACAGCCGCCGCCTTATGCGCCGCAAGGAATAGCGGAATCCGCGCGCTTCCCTTTGCCGACCTGAAAGCGCAATTAGTGAAAGACGGGGTTTATTTCGAGACATAGATAATTTTTATCTAAAATTGACAATAAAATATCTGTAATTTATAATAGTAGACGAAAAAATAGTTTATTTTTACCTGCATAATATGACGAGAATTTCTGATAAAAATAATGTTAAATTAAAGTAAAACAAATATTTATCATAAAAAAAATGAAACCCGCAATGCAAAAAGTATCGTTTGGAGAAAAGGTAGGATACAGCTTGGGCGATGGCTCAGCCAACCTTGTTTTCCAGATGATGATGATGTTTCAGTTGTTCTTTTTTACCGATGTGTTCGGTATAAAAGCCACTGCTGCCGGCATGATTCTGCTGTTCGCCCGTGTTTTCGACGCTTTTGTCGACCCGATGGTAGGTATTATCGCCGACCGCACAAATACCCGTTGGGGTAAGTACCGCCCCTGGATAATATGGACAGCCCTGCCTTTTGCCGTATTCTTTGTACTTGCGTTCCTCACCCCCGATTTTACGGAGCGCGGGAAAATTATTTATGCCGGCATCACTTACACGCTGCTGATGTCGATCTACTCGTTCAACAACACGCCCTATTCGTCACTGAGCGGGGTGATGACTAACGATGTAAGGGAGCGAACGAGCATCTCGTCCATTCGGTTCGTGACGGCTACGATTGCAACTTTTATCGTACAGGGGTTGACCTTGCCGTTAGTAACCCGCTTCGGGCAGGGTAATGCGCAGAAAGGATGGGCGGTCACGATCACTTTGTTTGCCGCTGTGGCAGTCGTACTGTTTGTAATCACGTTTTTCACTGCAAAAGAACGGATTACGCCTCCCGCAGGGCAAAAGACGCCTATCAGGCAGGATTTCAAGGATATCATCGGCAACCGGCCGTGGAAAGCCATGTTCGTGCTTACTTTTTTCCTGTTTATCACCTTGGCAATGTGGGGCAGTGGGATGTCATACTACTTTAATTATTATGTAGATAAAGATGCACTTTACACCTTCTTGGGGGAAATAGGGTTAGTAGCCGACGCAGGGAACACTGGCGCCGGTTATTCGGTTCTGAACGCTTTCGGTTTGATAGCAGCTGACAACAGCCAGGTGTTCGCCGTAGGGTTCAGTCTTTTCAACATGGTAGGTCAGTTGATTACCCTGGCAGGGGTGATATTGTTATCGCAGTTCCTTGCCAATCTTTTCGGGAAACGTAATGTGTTTATAGTCTGCCTGTCGCTTACTGCCGTCTTCACCTCGATGTTTTTTGTGATCCCGCCGACAAGTATCGGGTTGATTTTCACTGCTAACTTTTTCAGGAGTTTGGCGTATGCGCCTACCATACCGTTACTTTGGGCGATGATGGGCGATGTAGCCGACCATTCCGAGTGGGTGAACCATCGAAGGGCGACCGGTTTTGTATTTGCCGGCATTGTCTTTGCCCTGAAAGCCGGATTAGGATTCGGAGGCGCTATATGTGGCGCTATCATCGACGCCTTTGGCTTTGTAGCCAATACAACGCAGACAGGTTTGGCCCTCACCGGCATCAAACTGACAGCAAGTATTGTGCCTGCATGTACGTTCTTTATCGGCGTCGCAGCGCTATTTTTCTATCCTATCACAAGAAAAATGATCGAACAGATTCAGGTCGAATTAAGCCGGAGGAGGCTTTTTTAATTAAGAATTAAGAATTAAGAATTAAGAATTACCTCCTGTCATTGCGAGCTTGTGAAGCAATCCAGGTGCAAATCAGGTTTCCGGATTGCTTTGTGCCTACCAATGACGAGTTTGTTTAAACTCGTCATTATCAACATGTTTGAAAAATGCAATTTTTCATCGGACTCTCGCAATGACGGGAGAAGACTAATATTTAAATTATTTAAAAATATATAAAACTATGAGATTAAGACAATTAACATGTATTATTGTGGTGTTTACGGTTTTGACGGGCGGGTGCTCCCTTACTTCAAAGTCGAAAGAACCGGCAACATTGAAAGAAGCGCTGAAAGGCAAGTTCCATATCGGCGCTGCATTGAACACGCAGCAATTTTGGGGAAAAGACACAGCCGATGTTCGTATTATCAAAGAACATTTCGATGCGATTGTACCCGAAAATTGCATGAAGAGTATGTACCTACAGCCACGCGAGGGAGTGTTTAATTTTGAGGACGCCGATAAATTTGTGGAATTTGGCGAGCAAAACGGGATGTGGATCACCGGACATTGTCTGATTTGGCATAGCCAACTGCCCCGCTGGTTTTGTGTGGATGACAATGGCGAAAATGTAACGCCGGAAAGACTCAAGGCAAGGATGAAAAGCCATATCGCTACTGTGGTGGGACGGTATAAAGGACGTATACATGGCTGGGATGTAGTGAATGAAGCCATACTTGAGGATGGTTCATACCGGCAAAGCAAGTTCTATGAAATACTCGGAGAGGAATTTATTCCGTTGGCATTTCAGTATGCACAGGAAGCCGACCCGGATGCTGAACTGTATTACAATGATTACAACGAATGGTATCCCGGCCGGCGTGAAACAATTGTTAAGTTAATAAAGACTTTGAAAGAGAGAGGTATCCGTATTGATGCAATCGGAATGCAGGGACACCTTGGAATGGACGGACCATCTATTGCACAATATGAAGAAGCTATCCTGGCATATACCAATGCAGGGGTCAAAGTGATGGTTACGGAGTTTGACCTTTCGATACTGCCTTCGCCACGTCCCGGTATAGGCGCTGACTTATCGGCAAGTGAAGAATACCGGAAAGAAATCAACCCTTATACCGAAGGAGTTCCCGAGGAGATTTCTTTGGTATGGACGAACCGTATGCTCGATTTATTCAAATTGTTTATAAAGTATCAAGGCAAGGTGTCGCGTGTTACCATGTGGGGCGTTTCAGACGGAGGATCGTGGAAAAACAATTTCCCAGTGCGCGGAAGGACCGACTACCCGCTGCTTTTTTACAGGAATCACCAGGCAAAGCCGGTGGTGGATGAAATCATCAGGTTGGGAAAATAAGGGGAAACGATGAACAAAGAAGCAAGATATTTGGTGCCGGACGATTATATGGCTGATCCGGCTGTGCATGTGTTTGAAAACAAATTGTATATTTATCCGTCGCACGATCGCGAGAGCGGGATACCTGAAAACGACAATGGCGATCATTTCGATATGATTGATTATCATGCCTTTTCGATGGACGACATTGACGGTGGTGTAACCGACCATGGCGTCGTGCTGAAAGTGGCGGACATACCCTGGGCAGGCCGTCAGTTGTGGGACTGCGATGTTGCTTTCAAGGATGGAAAATATTATATGTATTTCCCGTTGAAGGATAAAAATGATATTTTCCGTATAGGCGTTGCTATCAGCGATAAGCCATACGGACCGTTTATTCCCGAAAAACATCCGTTACCGGGCAGTTACAGCATCGACCCGGCTGTGTTCGTAGAGGATGGCCGGTACTATATGTATTTTGGGGGTATCTGGGGCGGACAGTTACAACGCTACCGCAACAACAAAGCGTTGGAATCGGCCTTCTTCCCTGCTGACAACGAACCGTCTATTTGTCCGAAAGTAGTTCGCCTGAACGATGATATGCTCAGCTTCGCCGAAGAACCGTGCGATGTGGTCATTCTCGACGAAAACGGCAAGCCGCTTACCCAGGGCGACACTAATCGCCGGTTTTTCGAGGCTTCGTGGTTGCACAAGTATAATGGCAAGTATTATTTTTCATATTCCACCGGCGATACGCATTTACTTTGCTATGCGGTCGGCGATAATCCCTACGGGCCTTTTACCTATCGCGGTGTGATCCTCACGCCTGTGGTAGGCTGGACTACGCATCATGCTATCGTTCAATTCAAAGGTGTATGGTACTTGTTTCATCACGATTGCGTCCCGTCGGGAGGCAAGACATGGCTTCGCAGCCTTAAAGTTGTCGAATTAGCGTATGACGACGACGATTTCATTAAGAAGATAGAAGGCTCTTGATCAGCCTTGATTCAAAATTAATTTATTCCGATAGGGATTGGATGGTTGTATCATTATTTGAATTATCTTTGTTGGAAAAAATCTGAATATTATGAGAAACGTAATGATGATTATCCTGTTATTCATTGTTTTCAGGTTTTCTGCGGATGCGGAAAAAATGAAATTCTACAATGTCAATGACATATTTGGGATATCCATGCGTGAAACGGCGTCGGTAGTAAAAGACGATAACGGATTTATATGGACTTCTTCTAAAACGGGTATCTTACGAATAGCCGGAAATAATTGCCGCTTGTATCAGCTACCTTTAGAAAAACTGAATGTATTGAATATAAGATTGGTTTGTGAGAACTCCCGACTGATAGCTTATTCCAACAACGGTCAGGTATTTCGGTATGATCCGGTATATGATCGGTTTGATTACCTGTTCGATTTGGATGACATGCTGGAAGCACAGAATCATTTGGTTGTCTTGTCGTTTCTGATTGACCAAAAGGGTGATTTCTGGATAACTACCAGTTCCGGATTTCATGTATACCGGCAAGGGAAGTTAATCAACATAAACGCCGATTTAAAGGGAGATACCCGCCTTTGTTTCTATAACTGTGACAGTGTGCTGTTTACATGTTCCGAAAGCATAGGTATGGTCAACATTAATAACATGGAAAGTAAAACGGTTTACAGGAATGAGCGTACGCTGATTTTTCAGGTTTCGTCTCTGTATTATGATCCAACGGCGGACAGGTTATGGATAGGCGCCTTGTCTGATGGACTGTTTTACTACGATTTCACAGAGGGATTTTTTAGCGGGATCAGTGTTCCTTCGCTTCCGAAGCAACCGATATTAGACATTGAGTTTGCCTCCGATACGACCTTTTATGTCGGCATTGACGGGCAGGGTATCTGGGAAATCGACAAAAGGGGAGACCGTATCGTCAACACCTACAAAGAGAATCCCGAAGACAAGAGTTCGATACGGGGTAATGGAATTTATGATATTATGAATGATACCGAAAGCCAAAGAGTATGGGTATGCACCTATAGCGGCGGTCTATCTTACTTTGAGCAGATCCCTCCGTCTGTGATCCATCTGACACATGAGTTTAATAATGCCAATTCGTTGGTAAACGATAATGTGAATCAAATTATTGAAGACAGTCGCGGCAATTTGTGGTTTGCTACCGACAACGGCATCAGTTGCTGGAACAGAGACATGAATAAATGGCAAACGTATTATCGCAACACACAGGAACATGCACAGGTATTTCTCTCGTTATGCGAAGACGACAGGCATCGTATCTGGGCAGGCACTTATTCATCGGGGGTATATGTCTTGGATGGAAGTACGGGCCGACAGTTAGCGCATTACTCCGGCAACGAGAAAAATTCGTTGTTCGACAGTAATTTCAATTATGATATTTTGAGAGACAAAAAGGGTCATCTATGGTTGACTGGAATCAATGAGAAAATATTCCGTTACGACCCGGTTGGAAACACTTTTAAGGCAGGTCCTGTAGTGGCGATTTATAATATGGCTGAACTGTCGGAAAATGAGATACTTGCATCCAGTCCGGCCGGATTGTATCTGATAGAAAAAGAAACGATGCAGGACACTCTTTTATTAGGGAAATACTTAATAATGGATATTTTGGTTTCGAGTGAATATGTGTGGATGTGTACACAAGGAAACGGAATGGTTACGTATGACTTGCATAGCAAAACCACGCGTGAATATACAACCGAATCAGGTCTGCCTTCCAATTGTGTCAACAGTATCATTTCGGGTGATGGATATTTATGGTTAGGCACGGAATCGGGTTTGTGCAGGTATAATCCGGCCGACAACTCCATCATCAGTTATTCGCACCTGTTGCCGCAGGTGTCGTTTAATCGCAATGCAGTGTGTCGGCTTCGCAACGGACAGTTAGCCTGGGGAACAAACAAGGGCGTCTTGATTTTCGACCCTGTTTCGCTTCAAAAGACCCCGCCGCGAGGAAGGGTTTTTGTGCAGGATATACTTGTTTCGGGATATTCGATCCGCGATAATGAGGTGTTCAAGTTAAAAAAACCGGTAGATAGTTTGCAGGAAATAACATTAGGATATAATCAGAATAATATAGTCATGGAACTTCTACCGCTTGGAGACGCTTCCGATTATAAGTTTTCGTGGATATTGGAAGGATTTGACGCACAGCCAAGCCGTCCTTCGGACGACCGCAAACTGATGTATACCAATATTCCGACCGGCAGATATGTGTTAAATATCTTTATGTACGACTATTCGCTGTCACTACTCATGGCCGAGCGCCGGTTGATTATCCGCATAACGCCGCCTTTTTGGGAGACATGGTGGTTTCGTTTGATACTGACGATGATTACAGCCGGGATAATTTACTTTACGCTGCGATTTTATGTCAACCGCCTGAAACGGCAGCATACTGAAGATAAAGTACGTTTTTTCACTCACATGGCGCATGAGATTCGTACGATGGTTACACTTATCAAAGCGCCTATTGAAGAGCTAAGCGGGAAGAATTTTCATGATACCGACCAATACTACCTGAATCTGGCTGCCGAGCAGGCCGGACGATTATCCTCAAAGGTGACTGATCTGCTTGATTTTCAGAAGGCAGACATTGGAAAAGGGCAATTGTCATTGACGATTGTCAACGTAATCGACTTGATTGAACACCGGCAACTGATGTTCGAATCGTTGGCAAAAAGCAAAAATATCAACTTGATATTCACTGCCGAACCGGCGAGTTATTTAACGGCTATTGACGTGCCGAAGATGGAAAAAGTCATCGATAACTTAATATCGAATGCCATCAAATATTCATACTCCGGCAGTGATGTACACATGCTGTTTACAGGAAGCGGTAAAAAATGGACATTTGAAGTAAAAGACTATGGTATAGGCGTTAGCCGGAAAGCGCAACGCAGGCTTTTCAAAGAATTTTACCGGAGTGAAAATGCCATTCTTGCGAACACGGTCGGGTCGGGAATAGGTCTGATGACAGCTAAAAATTATGTTACGCTTCATGGTGGCGCGATCCGGTGCGTAAGCCGCGAAAATGTGGGTTCTTCTTTCAAAATAGAGATCCCTTTCAAACAATTTTCAATTCCGGAGATACCCTCCATGAATCAGATTCTGCCGGTAACGGAAATTAAAGAAGCTATGCAGCTAAAAGACGGATTCTCAAAGAAAATGCGTATATTGGTAGCAGATGACAATGAAGACCTGCAAAATTTCATGAAACACGCGCTGATGGATGAATACGATGTGGTAACAGCCGGAGACGGGGTTATTGCATGGGATCATATTCGCAAACAACTGCCTGACATCGTTGTCTCGGATGTGATGATGCCTGTTATGGATGGTTTTGAGTTATGCCGGTTGATAAAATCGACTTTTGAAACTTCGCATATACCTGTTGTCTTGCTAACGTCGCTTACCGGAAAAGCCGAACAATTGCACGGATTAGGTTTAGGCGCCGATAACTACCTGGCAAAACCTTTCGATATGGCAATAGTTAAACAACGCATCCGTTCTATCATCCAAAACAGGAAGATTGTACGTGACAAGGCGCTCAAACTGATAGAAACAAACGAAGACAAAACGCTTTTCACAAATGAACTGAACGATAAGTTCCTGAAAAAAGCGGTTGAAGTAGTGCAGAAAAATATTGCTAATACTGAATTTGATAAGGAGGAGTTTGCTTCGGCAATGAATGTCAGTTCATCACTACTATACAAAAAAGTCAAATCCCTCACCGACCGGTCGCCAGTGGATTTTATCAAAGCCATCCGATTAAACCATGCCATGCAATTGATGCAAAAACACAAATTTTCGATTACTGAAGTAAGCGAAATGTGCGGATTTTCGTCTATCAGCTATTTCAGCAAGACCTTCAAATTATATTTCGGTAAAGCGCCTTCCGATATATAGGGCTAATTCGGTTTTATTTTGTACTTTTGTCAAAATTTGTTTGTTAACATGTTGAAATCACTTGTCTCCATATCGCGTAAGTATGCTGTGGCAACAGGCCTCACATTTTTTTTGTTTGGTTTGTTTGCGGTGGTCTGGTTCTACGTTTATAACCGGTATACCGTGACGTATTATCGGGAGCAGATGCAACTTTTCAGGTTTGACCGGTTTTATTTTCTTTCGTTCTTTGACCGCCCCGGCGGTCTGAGCGAATATGCCGGCGCTTTCCTCACTCAGTTCTACTATTATCCCTTTGCAGGCGCTATCATTCTTTCGTTGGTTCTGATAACCGTTGTTTTGCTATTTTATCACCTATGCCGGTCATGCGGCAACATGGGCCGGATGTTCTTCATTCCGTTCGTACCGGCTGTTTTGCTGATGATCTGTTTTGTTAATATTTATTTCGACATGTCGGCAGCGTTGGCGATTTTGTTTGTGCTTGCCGGGTTCAAATTGTATATTGCCCTTTTTCAAAAATTCAAGGATTCATGGTTTCATTCATTGTTCATTGCAGACCTGATACTGATTACAGCCACATATTTTATTGCCGGTGGTAACGTCTTGCTATTGGCGGCTTTGCTTTTTATTTTTGAATTAACCGGCTTCCGTTCGCCGAAAGAGCGGACAAGGCACAAAGCGCTGTATTTGTTTTTGATGGCAGGGTGGACGGCATTATTGCCGTGGTTGTCCTGTCGTCTGTTTTACACCGTTTCGATGCGTGAAGTCTATTTTGCGCTCACACCGGCTCATTTCATTTTACCAAGCACTAACAGTAATCTTTTATGGCTTTCTATCCCTGTGTTGTTTCTTGTATGGACACTATTGGCAGGCAGAATAGACCGTTGGAAGATATCACCGGTAATGGTCGGCTTTCTCAACTTTTTGATAGTGGCTGTGATGACTGTCGGGTGTGCTTATGCCACGTACAACCGCAGAAGTAATACCATCAACCGTATGGCTTTCGAACTTCAGCGCGGCAACTTTGATTCGGTTATAGCGGCGGGCAAAGATAATCCTACCAATAATCGTTTAGTCTGCTATTTAAGCAATATCGCCCTTTACGAATCGGGGCTGATGCCTTATCGTATGTTCCATTACAAACAGACGGGCGTCGCCGGTTTGTTTCTCAACTGGGAATATGCAAACTCCAGTATTTTAGTGTGGTATCTTGGCGAGGTTTACTATCGTCTGGGAATGATTCTCCAGGCGGAACACTGTGGCTTCGAAGCGTTGGTGTCGGGTCATAACGGGCCCGATGTTAAAGTTTCGCAACGACTGGCGCTCACCAACATTGTCCGCCGCGATTCGGCAACTGCCGACAAATACCTCCGTTATTTAGACCATAGCCTTTTTTATCGTAAATGGGCGGGGCAACAGCGTACAAACCTTGCTTTGGCAATGGCAGATTCGACTTTTCAAATCCCCGGCGCGCCAATCCCCGTTCGAGGCAAAGATTTCTTCATCCCCTATCAGGTACCTGAATATACATTGCTCATGCTTTTGGAATCCAATCCGAAACACCGTATGGCTTTCGAGTACCTGATGGCTTACTGTATGCTGCAAAGAGACCTTGAAAAGGTGAAATGGTGCATGGACAATTATTACAGGAACTTCGATTATCCGGCTATTCCGACACATTACGAGGAAGCGATGCTTCTTTACAAAATGGTATATGAGGAAGGCCCCGATTTTTTTACACAGTATCCGGTCAGTAATGTTACCCTTGAAAGGTATGATCGTTACATGCAAGCAGTGAAAGCGGCGCAGGGCGGTAAAAGTAAATTCGAACAGTTTCAAAAACAATTCAACAATACTTTCTGGTATTATATGAATCTCATTGATCCATCCAAATTAAAAAAATAAAATATGCATCACACGTTCCATATTCCGATACTCCGTTATTCCGTTATTCTGATACTCGGTTATTCTGCTATTCTTCTGCTATCAGCATGCAGCAAACCCGGAAACGACTTTCTCAATGTTGAGCGACCTGCCAATATCCATCCGTTTTATCAAGGGACAGTGATACCATACAATATAGCTCCGTTAAATTTCATAATTCGGGAAGAAGGCTCGCGTTTTATGGTTCATTTTGCCGTTGCCGGGAAAGGTTCTTTCGACCTGTCGTGCCGTACAGGAGCCATTACCATCCCTTTGCGTAAATGGAAAAAACTCTTGGTGACACATCGTGGGGAACAAATGGAGGTGAGCGTCTTTGTAAAGAAGGCTTCCGGCTGGGAACGCTATATTCCGCTAACATTTACCATTTCAAACGAACCGATAGATTCGTGGATTGCCTATCGTCTTATTGAACCGGGGTATGAAAACTGGGGCGCTATGGGCATTTATCAGCGGTGTATAGAAAATTTCCATGAAGAGCCTGTCTTATTGAATCGTCAGACTGATGGAAACTGTATGAACTGTCATTCTTTTTGCAGAAACGACCCGCAAACGATGCTTTTTCACCTGAGGCAGAAACATGCCGGAACATTATTTGTGAAAGACGGACAAATCCGCAAAATAGATACAAAAGTCGACGGCATGATTTCAGCAGGGGTTTATCCGCGTTGGCATCCCGAAGGACATTATGTAGCTTTTTCGGTCAACAAAACGGCGCAAAGGTTTCACACCACAAACGAAAACAAAGTAGAAGTGTATGACGATGCTTCGGACTTAATCCTGTTTGATACCCGAAATAATGCTATTACCACAGATAGCCTGATTTGTTTCCAAGCGTATTTTGAAACATTTCCCGAATGGTCGCCCGATGGCAAATACCTCTATTTTTGCAGCGCCAAGGCGCGTAAGATGCCTTACGAATATGATTCGTTGCGTTACGACCTGATGCGTATCGCCTTCGATGCCTCCACCGGACGTTTCGGTAACCGGATAGAAACAGTTCTTTCGTCGGCTGATACGGGAAAAAGCATTACGCTGGCGCGCATATCGCCCGACGGAAGATATGTGGTTTTCTGCCTGTCGGACTATGGCTGCTTTCCGGTATGGCACCGTGAAAGCGATCTTTACATCATGGACTTAGAGACAGAAGAGGTGCGTAACCTGTCCCTCATCAACAGCGGGCAGAGCGAGAGCTATCATTCATGGTCATCCAACGGTCGCTGGATAGTTTTTGGCAGTCGCCGCATAGACGGCACATTCACACGACCTTACATCTGCTATTTCGATACGGAAGGAAATGTACATACGCCGTTCATTGTACCTCAAAAAGACCCGCTGCACTACGATTACTCCGTTAAATCATATAACATACCCGAGTTTATTACCGGAAAAGTAAAAGTATCGCCGTATGAATTTTCAAAAACATTATGAATCAATCTCTTCGTTCCTCGCAATGACGGGGAGCAACATCCCTGCCTGCCAATCCATTGGCAAAACCACTGTATGCCGGCTTCCGAGTATGATTTAGCGTCCACAAACCGATGGGTTCGTTAGCGCGCCAGCCGCTATTGGGCGGACTGTCGAAGGGACTCCAGACAGTAATACCGGCGCGTTGGGCAGGAGGAATGTGTTCAAAGTATTTTTCGACTACAAAGCGGTAAAGGTCGGCTTGCTCTAAATATAATTCCTGCGTTGCCAGAGGTGTGGTGATGACAGGCGCCTCCCATGGGACAGGATGATTCTTGTCAATTATTCCAAGACCGACATCAAGCTCGGTAATTTTGATAAGTTTTTCAGTGGAAGCAAGTAATTTGTACATTTCCACTATATTCTCTCTTCGTGTATCCAAACTGATGTGCATCTGAGTGCCGATACCATCTACTTTGACGCCCTGGCTTTCAATATATTGCACATATGCTATCAGTCCTTTGCATTTTGTCTGTCCATCTCCTTCCAGGCCGTAATCGTTGATAAACAGTTTGATGTCAGGTGCGCCATATTGCCTTGCAAATCGAATGGCTTTTACAGCAACGTCCTTGCCGAGATAATCCTGCCAGTAAAATTCGCCGGCAGTAGGGCTTGTCGGTGTCGTTTTCAACTGATACGGGTCGGGCCAGTCGGACATCGGTTCGTTCATCAGGTCCCAGTCTTTTACATAGTCGCCGGCAACGTCCATGACCCCTTTGATCCATCGTTCCAATTCTGCCGTCATTATCTCATTTTTTTCTTCCTCCGTTCGTTCTATGAAGAGTTGGCTGTCGCTTGTTCCGGGTTTCACGCGACGAACAGTCACATTGTCGAAAAATAGGGTACCATTATATTCGCCGCAATTAAAGATGAAACGTTTGGCATTTGCGCCTGTAATGGTTGCCATCAGTGTCACTTCCGACCATTCTTCAGTGATATTGACTACGCCGAAAGAGCCAACGACAGCATAATTATCCGGATTTTGCATATCAACGGTTATTGCGCCTGTTCTTGTCCCCTTTACGTGTAGATTAAGAAGATAGCGTGAGCCGTTTTGCAAAGCCGTCGGAAAATCGTATGCTACCTGGGCTTGCCAAGAGGCGACGGCTGTCGGATTGGTAAACCTCATAGCATAACCGCCTCCATAACCATCGCCTTCTTCCGTTCGTCCGAGCATGGAGTTGTTTCCCCAACTGTTCCATCCATTGGTATTGGATTCAAAATCGGAATTTGCTATCAGGTTCGATTCCAATAAATTGTCTTGAACAGAAATAGTCGGCGCTATCAAACTGTTCAGGTAATCGGCTCTCTGTTGAGCGTGCCAAACGAGGGTATGTCCGTAGACAGCGATACCGGCTGTTTTTGCCACTGCCAGCAAATTGGACACATTCTCCAATCTTAACTCGCCGCTGTTTTGCACGATGGCGTCGTGTTTCATTTCGTTGCCTAACGTTATCTGGTCGAAATTGGCAGTGAGCAGATGATAGATGTCGCCTTTGGCAACATAATCGTTTAATAATACACCCGCGCCCAACATAAATACGGGGTTTGCCGAACGGTCAACGTATGTCTTAAGGTCGCCATAGGAGTTCAGATTGTCTGATTCCGGCACGACCGTAACCGTACATGTCGCTTTTTTATTACCATCAGTCGTAGTTACGGTAATGATAGCGAAACCGTCTTTTGCTGCCGTTACTTCGCCATTTTGACTTACACTTGCAACAGCATCGGATGAGGAAGACCATGTTACCGTTTGGTCGGTAGCATCAGCGGGGAATACTGTAGCCTGAAGATTTTCTATTTGTGTGACCTGAAGTGTCAGCACATTTTTATCTAATTCAACCGCTGTCACTGCAACAATTTTATCATTTTTATCTTCACAGCCCGTCGCTATCAGAAGCGATGCCGTCATCATGAATATATAAAACTTCAAATGATTCATTTTTGATTTTTAATTTTCTATCGTGCGTATCCGCTCCGTCTCATCCATTTTTTTCTGACGAATTTTTCAATTCGTAATAATATTGCATAGCACACCCAAACCACTTGTTAGCTGTTTGCCCTTTATCCTCTATCTGCTTCTGCCGCTCGTCTCAATGCTAAAAAGGCTTCTTTTAACGGTTGAGAAACAGAACTTGTCGGCTCTGCTAAAACCATTGACTGGTAAATATTGAGAAAATTATTTCTTTGTCTGTGGAAGAAGTGAAGAAAATGTCTGATAAAACCGATACAATTTAAAATCGCAAATTCAACTCCTGTCTTTTCATAAAGTGTTTTTGCATATTCAGCAACCTCAATTTCAATATTTTCTGTCGTAATGAAGATATAATTGTCGATTTTGTTCTTCGTTTTTGACAGTTTTTGCAATGCAACATCAATGTCTGTCTTGCCAACCCGCTTGTCTTTCATTTCATAACATGTAACTATTTGCTCGTCATTGGTAAGTGTTATTTCAACATCGCCAATTGAGCCTGTTTGTTTATCGGCTGCGTTATGTGCCTCTAATATTTTGTTTACTTCTCCAATTTGTTCTTTTACTGTCTGATATGCAGACGCGACAATCAATACAGGCAAACGACTTGTTCCTCTACAATTCAAATGTTGCGTCAGCAACATTACAATTTCTTCACTTGCAAGAGGCAAAATGTCGTCAGTCTGCTTTAAATCTGCAATAAGTTGTTTCATTCTTAACTCATCTTCGGCTTTGATGATTAAGAGTAAACGGATAATTTCTTGTAATACATTCTCTGCTTTTTCTTTTTGAGTATAGATAATATCAAGTATTTCAAGTGTATTCACATAAACTTCACGAGGTCTGCCAACTAACACAAGTCCTGTGGTTAAAAGACGGTCAAGATTTCTAAACGCTGGCGTTAAATACGCCGTTGTAGGATTACACGGTAATTTGTATTTATGAACAAACGGTTCTACAAATCTTTCATCATAGAATCTACCTGAATATGTGTCGTCTCCCTCGATTTCCGTATAGGGTTTACGTATATCAATGCTCGGATTGTGAATTTTAGCAAGTAAGCACGACAATAAAAAACGAATGGGTGCCTTATTTGCATTGCACCTGCAAATAAATTCAACTTTATCTTCTGTTTCTGCCGACACAAAACTCTTTGTCAAATTTTTGATTACTTGCAAATTCAGAGTTTCAAGTATCTCTAATGGTATAATGTCATTCATTGTTGAAAAGGGAATAAATATTTTTTGATTTCATTTTTTCGATATTGTAATTTACCCAAAGGACTTCTTGACGAACATCTTTTGTCGAATGGATTGTTTTTTCGGGCCCATAAACTTTTTTCCATTTGCTTGACGGATAAAGTTTTTCCATTAGTTCACACTCATAGTTTGAGATAGCAACAAGCCCTTCCACAGAATTAAGCGTTTTTGACAATTCCGCGTGGTCATAATCTGTCATTTCAAATCCGTAGGATTTTGTATCGCCACGAGTTTCGTGAATATAGGGCGGGTCGCAATAAAATAAAGTTTCTTTGCTATCGTACAATTTGATTACATCTATCGCAGGACGATTTTCTATTTGAACTCTTAAAAGCCGTTCCGCAATGAAGTCAAGTTGCTCTACTCCACCAAGCCAACGGCTCACAACTCCGCTCATTCCCGAACGACTTGTATTTTTGCAGTTTGCCCACCGTCCGATTGAGGCTGTTTGAGCCAATCCTGTTCTTACTTGTCTTGCTCGAATATAAAAACGCCTTGCTCTTTCAAGATTTGTTTGTTTAGGGTCTAATTCGCAGGCAGTTCCAAATTCTTCTCTCGAAAAAGGGGTTAATGCGATTTGTTCAATCAAATTATCTTTTTCCTCTCTCAACACTTTGAAAAAGTTTACTACCTCTCCGTCAATATCATTATATGTTTCGACAGAGGAAGGCTCTCTATTTAGCAAAACTGCTCCTGACCCTGCAAACGGTTCGCAATAATGAAAACTATTAGGTAATTGTGGCAAAAGCCAATCCAAATGCGAAAACTTCCCCCCGTACCAACCAAATGCGATTAGTTTCGGGCGTTTCAACTGTTGAATTTGAGCTGCTATCTTTCTATTTTTTGATATCACTTCCATTCGGCAAAGATAGTATTTTTTTTGTAATTCAATCTTTCGGTTCGATTTCGCACTGTTGCCCGCGGGTGTCGCCTAACGTAGTGGCGGCTTCACGCAGGCGGGGGTTTCACAAATATTCGGGCGGGCGATAAACTTCCAAATTCCCACAAAACTGTCTGCGGGCATACACCCCCGCTTGCGTGAAACCGCTTGTTATGTGTAGTGCATTTTCCCTCTGTACCGTTTTCCCTTATTTTATTTCCCTTATTATCAGTCAGATTGCAATAGAGGACTTATTTCCAAA
>Ga0099364_10007206_pt1 | contig 15945 bp, 14 predicted proteins | sample TergutTh196P3_FD_73070 | JGI IMG/M metagenome (GOLD analysis project Ga0099364, IMG submission 73070) | Microcerotermes parvus P3 segment gut microbial communities from Pointe-Noire, Republic of the Congo - Th196 P3 | ecosystem: Host-associated > Arthropoda: Insects > Digestive system > Gut ...
ACGCAGTGTATTGGCATAACGGAACGCGGACGGTACTGCCCAAGACAGGAGACTATGTAGTGGCGTATGCAATCGCCGTTTCCGGTTCGAATGTGTACATTGCCGGACAAGATGATGGTGATGCGGTGTATTGGCTCAACGGAAGACGGATGGTACTGCCCAGGACAGAAAATTATGCAATTGCTGGCGCAATCGCCGTTTCCGGTTCGAACATTTACATTACCGGGTTAGACGGTGATGATGCAGTGTATTGGCTGAACGGGACACGGACGGTACTGCCCAAGACAGGACGTTCCGCATCTTCATTTACGATCGCCGTATCCGGTTCGAATGTGTACATTGCCGGGTTAGACGGTGATGACGCGGTGTATTGGCTCAACGGAACGCAGACGGTACTGCCCAAGTCAGATGATGGTGCATGGGCAAGTGCATATACAATTGCCGTTTCCGGTTCGAATGTGTTCATTGCCGGATAAGACGGTAGGGACGCAGTGTACTGGCTGAACGGAACGCGGATAGTGCTTCCTAAGTCAGGAGATCGTGCAAATGCAAGAGCAATCGCCGTTTCCGGCTCGGATGTGTACATTGCCGGGTCTGACAGTGGAGATGCGGTGTATTGGCACAACGGAAGGCGGATAGCACTGCCTAAGTCTGGCGATTATGCACAAGCACATGCAATCGCCGTTTCCGGTTCGAATGTATACATTGCTGGTTATGATGGTGATGATGCAGTGTATTGGCTCAACGGAACGCGGACGGCACTGCCTAAGACAGAAAATTATGCAAGTGCATATACAATCGCCGTTTCCGGTTCGAATGTGTACATTACCGGGAAGGAAAATAAATGAAAAAACTTTTACTTTGTTTGACTATTCGTTAATAGTCAGACGGCTATAGAGAAGGGAGAGAGCAGGGTTGCCTGCTTCTTCCTCCGTGTCCGCGTACAATAGGTACGATGTGTGAGAAAATAGGGGAAAACGCCGCGTTGCGGCGGGTAATAAAATGACGGCGGGAAAGACCGCGCGCGGCAGTGCCGCAAAACATCTTAGGAGGATGAAAATGAAAAAACAAGGATTAATTATTTTATTTGTTAGTTTCGTTTTTTTGAGTTCATGCGTTTCTAATTCACCAAAGTTGTTTAAGGAAACTCATCAGCATTTTGACAACATAGGTAGCGAATACCGGATGCCCTTCATAACAGAAGGTGACAAGGATGAAACATATGTAGTATCAATTTGTTTTTATGAAAGAATAAATCAATCTAATGCATTTGTTTTACTATTTGAAAGAACAATAGGATTTGCTTATATAGATTCTGATATAGCTACTCATAGGGCACTTGGAATTACAAGAACTCGTAATGACTATTTTTTAACTGGAAAAGTTAATGTATTGGCTTCTAATAATTATAATGATGTCAGGTTCACTTTAGAAGCAACAAATATTGGTGTATCAAGAATTCCTACTGAAAAATATGTAAAAGAAATATTTCAAGTATATCTTACTACAGAAATATTATCAAATTTATTTCCTGATGATATTGATAGAATCTTTTTCGGTTTAGCTGGAACAAGAAGTTTTGGTATATCTTCTGACATATATCAAGAAACAAAAACCCAAGTTTTTCAATTTATCGAGAAATATAAAGACAGATTGTAAAAGTAATAGGTGACAAGTTCATCGTAGGCAGAACAATATTTCAATATAAAAAAGGAGTTTTTATGAAAACCAAATTATTTAATCTTACATTAGGTCTTGTCTGTATTTTATTTATTATTAGTTGTAGTTCTACAAGACTTTATAGCGTTAAAACAACAACCCTCAAGGGTATTGGATCATCAGAAGATATGCTTATTGCAATAAGTGAGGAAGAATATCCTGGTGATAAAATACTTATATCTAGGCTTACTTCACTAGACGGTAAAATTATTTATGCTTTACGTTTTCAAAGAATAGTTGAAACAAACATAATAGCTTTATGGATGAATCATAATACGAAAGAAGGAAGAGAAACAACAATTAGTGATTATTTATTGTCGGGTAAAGTAACTGTAACAGTAGATGACAATAAAATAATTTTAGAATCATTCGCACCTCCACAAACTGCATCACTTAGTGCAGGTCGGATTCTTGAAACATTTTCTGTGCCTTTAGATGATGATATAATGAATAAATTATTCAAAGGAGATGGAAGAATAGATTTTCTCTTACATACAAATGCAGATAACGTACCAACTTTTTCCGTTATTAGAATATATGTAGAAGATGTTGCAGAAACAAATAGGCGTGTATGGGAATTTTATAATAAATAAAATAAATGCCGGCGGACATATAGGACCGTGGAGCGGGGTAATCAACACTATCATCCCATAGGGGCAGTCCGCCTGCACAGGCGGATTCTAAACGCCAAAAATCTTTATGCCCTCATCAGGAAAAACTGCCTTTACAGATTCAACTGCCCGCTTGATGCCGGCGGCTTCTTCTTCTTCGCACCAAATTACAAGTGCGAAGTTTTCTTCAGGCCAGATGGCATCTCCCATGCGCGGACCTGCAGAGCCGACCCCATAAACGTTTGGCATTTTTGTGTAGTACTTTCCGACTTGCTCCTCAGAGAGGGCTTCAAGAATATTTTCTTCGACTGAATGGTTGGCAATAATTTCTATGCGTATCATTAGTTTTCCTCCGTGTTATTAGATGGTTTTTTGTTTTTTACCCTTTTTTGTCCTGCAGCTATTCTTTCGCGCCTTTCTTTCTTTATGGCATCACGTACATCGGAATGTTTGTTGATGACAGCATACACTGTTGGCATCAGAAATAGTGTCATAAGCGTACCGAACGAAAGCCCGCCAAGAACTGTTTTCCCAATTGGCGCTGTCATTTCTGAGCCTTCACCCGGAAAAAATGCCATCGGCAGCAAGCCGAGAATTGTTGTCAGAGTGGTCATTAAAATCGGGCGCAGGCGGTTACCGGCAGCCTCAATACAGGCATCGTTTAACGAAAGCCCGCGTTTTCTAAGCAGGTTGGTATAATCGACAAGCACGATGCCGTTATTTACAATAACGCCAATCAACACTAAAAGACCGACAGCCGTAAATATATTGAAGATTGTGCCGGTGATTAAATAAATTGCAACAATACCAATCATGGAAAGCGGAATAGTAAAAATGATAATAAACGGCGCTCTAAATGATTCAAACAAGCTTGCCATAACGCCAAAGACAAGACATACCGCTACAATACAGATCAATATAAACCTGCTGAACATTTTTTCCATTTGGGTATTATCACCCCCATACTCGATTATAACATCATCTTCAATCGGGATTTCTGACCTCATAAGATTCTCTACCCTAATTTGAAGTTCGTTAAGCCTTACGCCCGGTTTAGCTCCTGCTGTTACGTGAATAACACGGCTTTGATTTTCGCGGCGGATAGTGAGGGGACCGGTTCCCTGTTCATAAGAAACAAAACTGGAAAGAGGCACTCTGCCTGCCATCTGACTGTTTATAAAAATGTGATCTAAAGCGGGCAATGTATTTCGATCTGCTTCTGCAAGAATTAACAGTACATCATAATCTTTACCGCCGGACTTGTATCTGGTAGCAACAACACCGTCAACAGCGGCTCTTATTTCATTTCCAACAGTAAAAGTATTAAGCCCAAGTGCATACATTCTTTCGCGGTCTATCATAATTTCATATTGAGGAAGCCCATCCCTTAAATCAACCGATGGCTCTGTAACTAAATCAGAAAGGTGCGTCTTTAATATTTCTGCAATTCTTTCGCCCATTTCTTTGCCTTTCACAAGATTATCTGTACGCAGAATTATATCGACTGCGCTTCCTCCAAAATTCATTCCTCCGCTGCCCATTGAAAATTCAACGCCGGGAAATTGGTTCAGGTAGGGGCGGATTATTTCTCTTATCTCATTGGCTGTTTCAATCCGTTCTTCAAAAGGCAGCAAACTGATTCGAAGAGAGCCTGTATTACTGCCGCCGCCTAGACCCATCATGCCGCCGCCGCCTGCACGAAGCGTCAGTCTGTCATAACCTTTAATCTCTCTTTCTACAATTGTCTGAAGCTGCCACAAAACCGCTTCAGTTTCGTGCAGTGCGGTTCCCACCGGAAGAGTCGCTGATATGCTGACATTATCGCTTTCCTGCTGCGGCATAAACTCCCATCCGATAACAGGGATAAGCAGCATACTTATTGCAAATAATATTAACAGAAAAATAATTACAATTGCTTTATGATGTAAAACCCATTTTACAGCATACCGGTAGATATTTTCCAGCCATTTAAAAAATCTTTCAAATACACCATCGGCTTTTGCCAATATGCCTTTAAGCGGTTTTTGTTTTCGCGTAACAAGCGGAAGGTAATGACTGGATAATATTGGCACAAGGAAAATAGCAGTAATTAAAGAGATTGCCAATGATATTACAACTGTAAAAGCAAGCCCTGCAAAGAGCTCCCCTGCCATTTCCAAAAGCCCCTGAAACATAACAAGCGGAGCAAAAACACAAATTGTTGTAATGGTAGAAGCCGTAATTGCAACTATCATCTCTTGCGTGCCAAGAACGGCAGCCGTTTTTAGTTTTGCGCCTTTTTCCCTGTAGTGATAAATGTTCTCTAGAATAACGATTGAATTGTCAACTAACATTCCAATTCCAAGCACAAGCCCCGCCATTGTCATAAGATTTAGGGTAAGTCCTGCAAAGTACATCATCATCATGGTTATAATTATTGACACAGGTATACTGATACCTATTATTAACGTTGGCTTTGCTGAACGCAGGAATACAAAAAGAATGAAGATTGCAAGCAAAGCTCCTGTAATTGCGGTATCAACTACCTGATTAATCGAATTTTCTATTATATCTGTAGAGTTAAAAAGTTCAGTGATTTTAATATCCGGCGGCAGTTCTGATTCTATTTTTTCAAGTCTTATGCGCAGGTCTTTTGCCGTTTGCACAGAGTTCTTTCCGGTCTGCCTTTGAACCGACATCATTACTGCCGATTGACCGTCTACATAAACCAAGCTGGATTCATCACGGTAATCTTCGTAAACATCAGCAAGGTCGCGCAAATATATCATTCTGGGCATTGAAACCTGCCCGCCGGCAATACCGCCGCCTCTATATGAAATTACTGTATTTCTTATTTCTTCAAGCGACGTATACTCGCCCATTGTTGTAAGAATATATGACATTCCTCCGTCAATGATTGTACCTGCCGCAGTCTGCATATTTTGCGCCGCTATCATCTGCTGTATTTGCGTAACAGTAAGACCATAAGCTGCTAAACGGGATTGAGGAATTTCCACCCGGATAATTTTTTCTCTTCCGCCGTCTACCGAAGCTGTAGCAACTCCGGGAGTTTGCTCAATTCGCGGGACGATAGTGTCCACAGCAAGTTCGCGTAACTCTTCCGGCGTGCGTCTGTCAGAAGTTACAATAAGAGACATTATCGGCATCATTGCAGGGTCGAATTTAAAAATCATCGGTGTTTGCGCATCGGAAGGCATATAGTTTCTGATTCGTTCAAGCGCATCTCTTATGGAATTGGAAGCTTCAGACATATCCGTCCCGTACGTAAAATTCATGATAACCATACTGGACCCTTTTCTTGATATAGAGGTCAGGCTTTCAAGACTTGAAACTCCGGTTAGGACTGCTTCCAGCGGGCGGGATACAGTACGCTCTACTTCCTCTGGACCTGCTCCTGTATAAGACGTGTATACCACAAGAATAGGAGGATTTATTTCGGGGATTAAGTCTATCGGCAAATTCACCAAAGCAAAAATACCCAGCCCAATCAGCAAGGCAAAAATTATAAAAAAAGTTGTAGGTCTTGAAACAATTGATTTAACCATACTCATAAAATTTCCCTCGCTTTTAATTCACGCCTGTCCGGCTGCTTAATGTATTGACGGCAGGGCTTAACGGCGTTGTCTGTTCAATAATGTTTACTCTGGATCCGTCATCTAACAAAGTATGACCGCGAATAACAATTTCTTCATTAGGCGCAAGCCCGCTTTCTATTTCCATTACTCCGTCAATTAAAATACCCGGTATAATATTCCGTCTTCTTACAACATTAATTTCAGGATTATCAGGGTCTTTATCAACTACAAAAACAAACATCTCTCCAAATCTATTGATTACAGCCGTCGCCGGAATCTTTACAATATTTTCTTTACGCTGAGTGATGATACGCACCTTCGCAAACATTCCCGGCTTTAACATTGAGCCTGTATCTCTTACATTTACCCGTACTTCCATCGTGCGTGATGCTAAATCCACTGTTGGAGATATTTCGGTTATGCTTCCCGTAAAAACTTCGCCTGGCCACGCATCAAGTGTGATAGTACATGGTTGATTTAATGCTACTCTAGATATAAAACGTTCTGCGACATTCAGCCGTATTTCCAAACCGCCTGCGGCAGAAATTCGGGCAAGCGGCACCGCCTGAGTTATTGTCATCCCCACCTGTGCCGGCAATGCAACAATTGTCCCGCTGATTGGGGCAGCTGCAACACTATGACGAAAAGTCATTCCCGGACGCGAAGGGTCTATCACAGCGATTGCAGCACCCCTGTTCACGTGCTGCCCCACAGAGACGGAAATATCATAAACCCTGCCGGCTGCATCCGAATAAACATCAACTGTAGAGCCTGCCCATATATCACCTGAGAGGGGAATATAATCCTGTATTTGTCCTTCTACCGCCAATGTGGTATTTACCGCAAATATAGGTATTTCGGGTTCTGCTGCTTCTGCCGTACCTGTTACTCTGCCATAAACCATTTGTATGCGTTCGCAGCCGGTAAATCCAATTACAGTGAAAATTATCAATAAAATTGATAATGAAAATATACTTATTGAATGTATATTGTTATTTGAAATTTTAGTCTTCATTAGTTACTCCCTTGTGAAATGTTTATTCTTGGAACGAGAGTCCCGAACGGAACTCCGATTGAATATTCCAGGTCAATAAGACCGTTAAGATAATTAAATTGCTGTTCCAGCATTTGAACGCGCGCCTGACGCAAAGATTGTTCGGCATTTTGTACCTGAAAATAATCCTGCAAACCCGCCTGATATGCCTGTTCAGTAAGTCTGTAAGCTTGTTCTGCAAGGCTCACCGTCTGCGCCTGCGCTTCTGCACTTATGCGTGTTCTCTCCAGAGTCAGAACAGTATTGTAAATTTCTATTTCTGTTCCGTTGATCATTTGTGCCAGTCCGATATTGGCAGTTCTGATTTGATCGTCCATATTTTTTATACCTTGAAAATCCGTACTCCACGGAATCAGGCTGTGCAGGCGCATACTCAATGATATTGTCAAAGAGCCGGGTGTAGGACTTACCCAGTCTTTTATTGGATCGCTCAAGAATGTGGGCGCTGTATTCCAGCTTAAAGATAAAACCGGAGCAAGAGATAAAACTTGCGCTTTACGTGCGCTCTCAAGCATCAAAATAGTCTGTCTTAATTCCATTATTTCGGGTTTTCCTATTGCCGCTTTCGAAATCATTTCTGCAACATCAAACGGAATAAAATCAATATCAGAACTTACCGGAATTAATTCAAAGGGTGTGTCATAATTCAACCCAAGATACATTGCAAATTGTGCCATAGAAAGTTTCAATCCGTTTTCCGCCTGATCAATCATGGGGCGCATATTTTCCATCGCAACCCGCGCTTGCAGCAAAATAAGCTCCGGCGCAAGACCCGCATTGTAATTAGCCTGCGCCATTTGTACCTGACGCTCTGCATTTTCAAAACTACCGCGTAACAACGCGATATTTTCCTGAAGCAGCAGCATACTGTGGTACGCTTTTCGCACATCACGCTCAAGCTGTAATTTGGCTTTTTCATAGCTTAGAAGCCCGCCTTCGTAATCAAGCCTCAGACGTTTCATGTTTTCAAACATTGCCAAACTAATATTAAGAGATGTCTGAATAGGAATAGAAATTCGCATCTGAGGAGAGCCCGGCATTGGGATGGGACCAATAGGAGGGGGAAAATCCAGAGTTGATCCGGCAGCTTCCTCGTTATCTCTGGTAAATGCGCCGGAAACCGTAATATTGGGAATAAATTGATTCCATGATAGATTAGACGCTCTTTCTTTTGTCGAAAGATTTGCCCGGGAAGACTCCAGTGATAAATTACTTTTAAGAGCAAGACTTACAGCTTCGTCCGGGCTTAACCGCATTACCTCTTGTGCCGGTAAATTGGCACCTAACAGCATAAGAATTATCAGATAGAACAGACTTTTTCTATATGCCTCTTGTTTTCTAAGGTTCATAATGACTCCTTGTTTTCTAACCCGCTTACAGCGCAGCTTTGTTTGACCACTTGGTTTTTGGCGCAAATGGCGTTATTCAAAAGACGGACATATTTGCTCCGTCTAATTTTGCAATAGTTAAAAATATAACAATTTTCTCTCACTTTAAAAAGCCTCCTAGTCCTAAAGTAATAAATTTATATAAAATACGAATGTCATTGTTTTTTAATTTATCAGACAAGAAACTGCTCCGGTCATTATAATTAAGCTCTCCTGATATATACGGTCTTGTTAATGTGTTAATGAGAAGAAACAAAACCCAATGAGATATATTATGCTTTTCTTCATCTGTTATATCACACAGCGATTCAATTTTTATATCATCAAAAATCCTGAAAAATTCCGCCTTTTTATTTGGTTTGCCAAGATCAAGTTTTCGGGTACGAATCCAGCCAATTGCGATAAGGATTTCATGATGTGAACGCAAATAAACCGCGATGGAATAAATTCCCAGGTAGAATTGTTCTGCCGCATCAGAAGACAATTTAACGCCTTGCCGTGCAAAATCAGTAATTCGATTAAACTCACTTAAAAAAAGACGGCGCAACATATCTTTTCTGTTTTTAAAATATCCGTATAAACTGCTTTTAGAAAGCCCCATACGTTTGGCAACCATTTCCATGGAAGCTTTCCATGGACCGGCTTCGGCAACTGCTTCGGCAACTGCTTTGAACAATGGATTTATTTCTTCACTGTACATCGTCCCATCAACCATTGTCTCCAATTTATCAAAGTCGAGAGCATCAATATCTTTCGGGTAAAACTTTAGTCCGAACTTTACAGAGTCATACAAGGCAAAAATTATTTTTTGAACCTGCTGATCTGATGGAGGCTCATCAAAAGATTTATTTGCATTATGAAAATATGCCAAAGAAAACGTTAAAGAGGCAAATATTAATTGAATCACCTCTGTAAGCGCTATATATTTTTTCTCGACAACGCGGCGGATAATCGTCAGGTCAACCCCTCTTTCATTAATCCGCTCCGACATTGTTCGTCCGTCAATTTTACAATCATAAATATTTACAAGAGAGAAGATGAGGTGAAACCCATTCAGCGCAAAATAAGAAGAGATACTTTTTATAATGATAAGGACCCCCTCGTCAGAATCATTAATTTGCAGAGCTTTATCAAAATCCGAACGGACAGAATCGGTAAAAGCATCGAAAAACCGTTCAAACATTGCTGTGATAAGCGCTTGTTTACTTTCAAAATGGCGGTATAGAGCCGGTTTGCTTACACCAAGTTCCTTTGCCAGTTGAGAGAGGCTTGTTTTTCTGTAATAATCACGCCCCCAAACTCTAAAAGCAGCGTCAATAATGTCCATTTTTGTCATACTGTTTTCTTTCCCTGCGTTATCGAACGGTCGTTAACATAGATATAACAGATATACAAGAAAAAAGCAACAGAGAAAAATGAAATTTTTTCAATTTTTTACACATATACTAAACCTTAATAATGTATTAGACTGGCAAAGTGCTTAATAAATTAACTAATGAACTTGCTGTTTGCGGCATGAATGCGGTACTAGCTGTCGCCGAACATCATCCTTTGACAATTAATCGTCTATTTCTTCGTGAAGACAGGTTAAGATCTTTTACAAAGATTTGTAAACAGCTTGCAGAAAGAAAACGCCCCTATAAACTCTGTGGAAACGAAGAACTTGAGCGTATCTGTAAAAGCGTTCATCATCAGGGTGTTGTGGCAATGATCGAAGAACCGGAGATTGAATCTCTTACGAAAGATGATCTTGAGTTGTGGGCAGACGGAGGCAGAACAGGAATTGTTCTTCATTCAGTGGGAAACGATCACAACCTCGGCGCTATTGCCAGAGCAGCAGCATTTTTTAACGTAAGTTTCATGATAGTGAATGAGAAAGATTCCGCATTTACATCCGAAGAACAGGAAAAAGTGCGGCTTACCACAAGCGCTTACAGGGTTGCAGAAGGAGGTTTTGAACATTTAACAGTGCGGAAGGTATCAAATACGGCTGCGTTTTTAAAAGATGCATCAAAGAAGCTTGTAACAATTGGTACGGATACAAGGGCAAGGATGCGTATAAGCGACTTAAATTTTATCTTTAAAGAGCGAAAAAATCCGGGTATAGCACTTGTTCTGGGTAATGAAGAAACCGGTCTTCCAAAGAGCGTAAAAGATCAATGTTTACACCTGCTCCGTATTCCCGGAACAGGCAATATAGAAAGCCTCAATGTATCGCAAGCTGCCGCTCTTTTCCTTCACGCTATTTATGAAGGTTAGGAAACCGCACCGGCACTACTCAAGACAATGACCCATTAAATGAAAATTTATTTACCATCATCGCCGGCTGATTAACGGCATCTAAGGTATCACGCCATAAGCTGCTTTCAGGATTTATTTTATGGCGATGAGTTATAACTGTTTTTATTGGCAGATGCACAAACTCGCCATTAACAAGTCCTATTAGTACTTTTGTTTTTCCCGCCATAGCTGCATGAACTGCTGCATTCCCCAGCCTTTCGCAGTAAATTGAATCATCTGGGTCCGCCGGAGCCGAGCGGATCGCATAACTTGGATCGATATACTTTAGATTTATCTCTATTTTCTTTTCATCAAAATATTTAATGATCCTGCTGCGAATATAAGTTCCCACATCTGCCATTTTAATATTGCCGCCGACATCTGTTTTTTTCTCTGTCAAAAGTTTGTCCTGCATGGCTCCTTCCGCCACAATAATAACTGCGTGATGGCGTTTTTTTAGCCGTTCTTCCAGATGATGAAGAAAACCGTTATAACCTTCCAGATTGAAAGGCACTTCCGGTACCAGAACAAAATTCACCTCGTGGCTTGCAAGCGCCGTATGCGCCGCAATAAAACCAGAATCCCTTCCCATTACTTTTACAAGACCAATACCATTAATTGCAGACACAGCTTCCACATGCGCTGCTTTGACTACTTCTACTGCCTTTGCTACTGCGGTATTAAATCCGAAAGAGCGGTCTATCACTGCAAAATCATTGTCAACTGTTTTAGGAATGCCCACCATAGCGATTTTAAGCTGTCTTTTATCAATTTCTTCTGCTATGTCAACCGTACCCCGCTGTGTTCCATCCCCGCCTATGATAAAAAGCATATTCAAGTTAAGCCTTTCTATTGTATCGACTATTTTGACAACTTCCCTTCCGCCGCCGCGTGCACTTCCCAAAAATGTACCTCCCATTTTATGAATATCATCAACAACAGAAGGGTTAAGCTGCGTTATTTCAAACTGGTTTTCCGGCAAGAATCCCAGATACCCATAACGGACTCCTGAAATTCTTTTTACACCGTATCTGTACCAAAGACAGCGTACTATTGACCGGATTACATCATTAATTCCCGGACAAAGCCCGCCGCAGCTTACAATACCGGCATGAACATGGGCAGGCGAAAAGTAAATAAACTCACGCGGTCCAGCACACTCCAATACCTGCGCTTTCTTTATAGGACTTTGCGTCCCGGGTACAACCGATGTATCCAGCCTAATAAATTCATCATCTGTAACATAATTGGCGACCCCGTCTCCCGTTTTTATAGACATTTCGATTGGGGATTTTACAGAACGTTTACCTAATTCTTCGATGGTGAAATCTAAACTATCCTTCATGGCACTCTCCTTGGGCTTTTTGTTGTTTTGTATCAGTCAAAGGCATCAAATATATACATAAATTAAGTATATTATTCGTGTATGTATTATGGCCTTTTTCTTTATAATTTGCAAGTTGATCTAAATTAAATATCACGGAAATGTAAGTATATTGAATTGGCATTTTTCACCCGCCAAAGTCTATAATTTTTACTTCAAGATTTATGTGTTTTTCATCAAGATATAGTACATTAACATAAATTAACAAAATTATAACATTGACTTTTTTAAAATATTGATTATCTTATGTAAATGAAGAAAATTTTTTCAGCAGAAAAGAGAGGAGGGAGTAATGAATGATAGAAATATCAAAATAATGGAATTATTATCCGTTAATAGGAAGTTAAAAATTTCTTTATTGGCAGAATTGCTGGATGTATCTCAGGTAACATTGCGAAAGGATTTGGATTATCTTGAAAATTGCGGAATAATTTGCCGCACTCATGGATTTGCGTGTTTGGACGGAGCAGATGATACAGGTAAAAGAATGGCATTCGATTATATTGTTAAGCGGAGAATTGCAAGGGCTGCCGTTCAGATAGTAGAAGAAGGCGAAACAATATTGCTTGAATCAGGATCATGCTGCACCTTATTTGCCGATGAGCTGGCTAAGGCAGAAAAAAATGTTACGATTATAACCAATTCGGTTTTTTTGATGAATTATCTGAATAAGTTTCACAACATCAAAATTATTCTTTTAGGCGGATATCTCTTACCATCAAAACAAGTATTGGTAGGACCAATGACAATAAAAAGCGCTGAGATATTTTATACAGATAAATATTTTTTAGGTACGGATGGTTTTGTATATGATTACGGTTTTACGGGAAGTGATCTGATGCAAATAGAAACCGTTGTGGAATTGACCAAGAGAGCAAAAAAAGTTTTTGTGATAACAGAATCTGCCAAATTTAAACGACGGGGATTATATAATATGATACCGCATGACAAGTTAACCGGTGTCTTTACAGATGAGAATATACCTAAGGAAGCAGAAATCGTTTTAAACAGGAATAATATTCAGCTATATAAAGTTCCCGTTACAGAAGAAAAATTAAAGCGGTTTAAATTTTCTGATCTGCCCCCGATTCATTATATAGAGAAAGTAAATTAACAGGTTTACAGCAGATGTATAATTAATAATTCTTTAATATTTCCAGCAACCTTTGTTTATTAATCGATCTTAAAAAAGAGGCCAGCCTTGGTCCCTGCTCTTTCCCAATTAGCGCTTGATAAGCAGCGGCAAAAAGCGCTTTCCCGTCTACACCCGCTTTTTCTGCGGCGGCATAAATTGCTACAGCACAGGATTTATCGTCACCAAACAATTCGATATTACCGATGACATCATCACGGAGAATTTTCACCGCATTTTTTTCCTGATCGGACAATATACGTAATTTTTCCTGCTCTTCCTGCGAAAGAGCGGCGGCACCGCCCGTCGGCAGTAAGCGGAAACGGAAATCGTCCGGGGCGCAGTTTTCTATCCAATATTTACCGCATTTCGCTCTTGCGCGAAGAGCGGTTAATTGCCCCTCTGTCAGATTTTTATTTTCTGTTTCACTTACAAGAGCTTTTTCAATATCGCCGTCTGCTATTTGAATCAAATTACAAAGATGACGAAATGGAATCTGATGCGGCGGATGCAAATCTTCCAGATGCTGCGAGCGTCCGTCAATCCCTATTTGTGATAGTTCATAAATACGCAATTCTTTTTTATATGTATTTTCATCTTTTGCATTTTCGATCTTCCATGCGATACGCTCTGTCTTATCATAATCTTCATAAATTTTTATAACATCAAGATCAAATGAAATTGAAAATTCCGTATTTGGTTTTGTTCCTGCGAATAAATAACGCGTTATTTCAGGTGTGTAGACATTTAACACATCCTCAATTGTAATTACATCTCCGCCCGAAGATGACATTTTTCCCGGCGTTCCCTTAACTCCGATAAAATCATAACGGAATGTAACAGGCGCACTCCAGCCGTACACTTCTTTGCTGACAAGCCGTGCAGTATCAAAACTTCCTCCGTGGCTGTGATGATCTTTTCCCGCAGGTTCAAAATCAACTTTTTCAAATTCCCAGCGCATCGGCCAGTCAATACGCCACAAAAGTTTTACTCCCTTTGCTTTTTGAATGTCAAGTTTTTCCCGGTTTTTACATGATTTACAATTGTAGCTTAACCCCCATTCGCCGTCCCAGTTTTCAATTTCAGTCTCGTCCTTATTGCATTTTTCGCAGAAGATGCTGACAGGCCACCATTCACCCTGAATTTTGCGTCCCTCGTCACGAAATTTATCAAGTATGTTTTTTAACAATTCACGTTTTTCAAGCGCTTTCCGAATACCCGGCGCATAACGTGACGATCTGTACTGCTGTGCCTGATAAATATATTCGGGATAAATTCCCAGTTTCGGAAGTATTTTTTCGATATTGACTATATTATGGCGTGCATAATTTGATTCCTGCTCAAACGGATCCGGCACCATTGTGATAGGATAACGTAAATATTTTTCCAGTTTATCCTGCCCGGGCATATTTTTTGGTACTTTGCGGAATACATCATAATCGTCCCACGAATAGATAAATCGCACATTCTTGCCCATATCACGCAAAGCGCGCGCCACGAGCTCTACAGATATAATTTCCCTGAAATTTCCTATATGAACAGTGCCAGAAGGCGTAATCCCGGATGCACATATGTAGAGTTCTTTTTCGCCTTTTTCAAAAATAATTTTTACTGCGGCTTCATCAGCCCAATGTATTGTTTTCATTCAAATATTATAATTAATTTGAAAAAGATTGTGAATATAACAAAACCGTGTTATAATCAAAAAAAGGAGGTTGCCATGAAAAAATACACACCGGTAAATCCAAATATATCAATGGAAGCGCGAAATGTTTTAGATTATCTTTGCGATTTGCGCGGGAAGGGGATTATTCTTGGGCAACACACACAGACATACGCTCAGGAAGAACTTGCCTATATTCGAGAAGTTACAGGAAAAGAACCTGCTCTTTGCGGGTTTGAGCTTTTGGCATATTCACCTAACATCAACTATGAAGAGAGTGATGAAGAGTGCCTGACCGAGGTTGAGGAAAATAAAAATACGCTGGATAAAGCATGGGGGTGGACAGATAAAAAAGGGCTTATCACTTTTACATGGCATTGGTTTTCTCCATTATACGGCAAGGATAAAGCTTTTTATCAGAAAAATACTCCCTTTGATGCACGGCTTGCATTGCAGGAAGGCACATCAGAAAGAAAAGCTTTTATCAGTGATATGGATGCAATGGCGGAAATACTGAAGACATTCTGTCAAAAACGAGTGCCTGTCCTTTGGAGGCCTTTCCACGAATCTGAAGGTGTTTGGTTCTGGTGGGGCAGTAATGGACCCGGGATAGCGCGGGGTTTATGGATTGATATGTATGAAAGATATGTCAATGTCCACAAACTGAATAATTTAATCTGGGTTTGGAATTCTCCGTTAAAAGAAGGCTATGTAGGAGACAATTACTGCGATGTAATCTCGCGGGATGTTTATCTGGAGAAGCATACCCACAGTGATTACAAAGAACAATACGAAGAACTTATTCAGATTGCATCAGAGGATAAAATTACTGCATTAGGCGAAACAGGTCCGATACCAGGTCTTTCTGTGCTTTCAAAAACGAAAATACCCTGGACATGGTTTATGACATGGAGCAAAAGCATTTGTAGCAAAGATGTAACAGACAGGAAAGAACTGATTGCCGCATACAACTGTGAATATGGGATCACGCTGGATAGGCTACCAGCACTGTATTAATACTAACAAAACAAGGAGTAAATTATGGACAGAAAAGAGATACTGGAAATGTATAAATATTTTCGCGTAACAGATGTACGTGACGGTATGGACTGGTGCGGTTACCATCATTATGGCTCTGT
>Ga0099364_10007207_pt1 | contig 15945 bp, 7 predicted proteins | sample TergutTh196P3_FD_73070 | JGI IMG/M metagenome (GOLD analysis project Ga0099364, IMG submission 73070) | Microcerotermes parvus P3 segment gut microbial communities from Pointe-Noire, Republic of the Congo - Th196 P3 | ecosystem: Host-associated > Arthropoda: Insects > Digestive system > Gut ...
AATTTAATGAAGAATTAAGTAATTGCGTCTGTCTTTTTAAAGAATTGTCTAAAATTAAATTATTTTTATAATTCCCAGATAGATTATTTATACATAATTCAATAAATAATTCTTTCCATACAACAGCTATTGAGTTAATCCATTCTGGTAATATATCAAAAACTTTGTCAAATAATACCAAAAAACAAGCTATTTCTTCTAATGGGTTTATTGAATTCAAGATAATAGATTCTACAAAATCATTAATATTATCAGGCAGCACATTGCCCGATAAGATAATATCAAATTTTGTATACATATTACTTAATTCTTGAATATTATCTGCTAGTATTGAGTTAAGAATTAATGGATTTATCAATCCTGCTATTTGATATGCAGAAATAAGTCCTTCAATAAACTCAATATTATCAATATACGAGTTCATTAATAAGTTTGTATAGGAAAAACCATTTGATGCAGAAAAAAAGCTGCCAAAATCATTATAATATAAAATAAATTCATTATTTAATGATGCTTCTTTAATATCTTCAGTTATTGATAACATATCTTTATTTATCCCATCATTTATGATAGATAATATAATATGTAATGCTTCAAGAGCTTTTATTGCATCTTCTTTATCAAGAAAACAAAATTTTGACAATAAAATAGCATCTTCAGTTACTATTTCATCATATAAAAAGTATGATAATGCCATAATTTCAAGCTCTAATTTTGATTTTGATAGGCCTTTTTTGGCAATTTCCAAATCAAAAAATAAAGAATGTAATTCATAGTCAAATTTATCTTCTATTTTATCAGAAATTATCATTTCTAGAATAAAAATACGATTCGTTTTTTGCCTTATTGCAAAAGTTTTTGCACTAGAACATAAAGCAAGTATCATCTTATCATAATATTCTAATGTTTTTTCTTTCTCTGAATTATCAATTGTATTTTTAAACAAATAATCCCTTTCCCACAATAACTCATCAAGTACAAAAAATAATGGATTATCCATGGGTATTCCAAACTCAAAAACATTAGTTGGAATTAAATCACTCTGATTAAAAACTTTTATATTTTCACTAATATTAGTAATTTGCTCAAGAGATTTATTAAAAAATAATCCACCTAAAATAATTTCCTTAAGAAGTTCAACATCAAAGTTAAAATTTTTATATAAACCAAGTTCATATGATGTTCTAAGATAACGCATCCTTATCGAATTAGGCTCATTATTATCAAGAATTGCAGCAATAATCATAAGATCCATATAATTTGATTCAATATCATCTAAAAGGTAATTTTCTTTTTGAATTTCATACACAGAAATTAAACTTTGGTACTTACGATTTAATTCTTCCAATGTAATCTCTGATTCACGTAATTTTAAAGCAGCTTCATTCATTTTTTCCTGTGCAATACTGCTTTGATAGCCAATAATTTTCAGAATTTCCATATTATATTCATAATCTAATAAAGCATTATTATAATTTTCTTTGGCAATTTCCCAATTTCTTATACCTTCACTTTCTGTGACTCTTCCAGCTGTCAAATTCTCTGCATAAGTAAGGACTGCTTGTGCAATATCGACACGTTTACTCCAGTATCCTGCTACTGCCTGTGCCCGCAGCAATTCTACCTGGTATTCATCAAGAAAAAAATCTTCACTTGAAGTGTCTTTTGATAAAACTTCTTTTAAACCTCTATCCCCTAAAATAATATTAAACTCATTTTCCAAAAAGTTTTTGGCTTCACTTGCTTTTTTATGATAAAACTCATAAAGATATGTCCAATGATCTATTTCTTCAATAATAATTAATGAATTAACACTATTTTTATCTGTTTCTTTTAAATAACGATCTTGCCAAAAATCAAGGTTTTTACTTGCTTCCATAACAATTGACAATGAGGTTAAATACATATCAGCCCAGGCTTTTGCTTTCTCAGATGCTGACTCTGTTCTGATTCTACTGTCTCTTGCAAATTCAGCTTTAGCTTCTAGTATTGCTCTATCTAATACGAGGGAAGTATTAATAAAAAGACGCTCTCCTGATTCAAATAACAATCTTACGCTTATTTCCCATGATTTTCTTGCCTCATCAAATTCAATAAAAGCGTCATTCCATGCCGCTTCTGCTTCATAATAATGCTGTATTGCGCTATGCTCCCACTCAATTCGGCGAATAAAAAAGCGTTCTTCAGCTTCTTCCCAAGCACGTAGTCCGCGTTCAAATTGAGCACGGTATTGTTCAAGCCAATCAGCACCAGCCAGAGCAAGATCGCCTGTACTGGCTTCTGCAGCTTCAATTTGTGCTTTTAAAGCACTAAGTCCTTCTTCTGTAATACGTCTTGTTTCTTCTATCAGGCTAATTCCAATTGCAGAAGCTGATTCATCTTCACTTTTTTTTCTAAGGCTATATACATCACCCAGTCGCCTAGCTGTAAAAAGCCTCTCTTCTCTTGCCAGTAGACTGGAAAGTTCATTTTTTATCGATTGAACAGCGGTTCTATATATAGAAGTTAGTTTGTGTCCAAAATCTTCCCGTTTTGTTTCATCAATATAGATCAAAATTTCCGGAAATAATTCTATAAGATTAGACTCGTATTTTGCTAATTCCTTTAAAGTAGAATCTTCAATATATTCACGCCATAAATGAAGGTCATTATTAAAATTAAATGCTTCATCATTAGGCCGGTATATTAATGGATCACCTGTAATATCATCAAAAAGAATATTATTTAAATCATCTGTTTTGTATAAAAATAGCCTGTCTGCTTTTTCACGTTCCTTTAGAACTTCTATTGATAAAAACTCAGATCCATATGAAAAAAATCTAAAAAGTAACCATTGTGTAAAACGTTCTTCAAGTTCATACTCAGTCCATTCATCAAATTCTTTAAAAATATCATTCATTATATCAGAATTACGGTATATTTCCGGGATCATCTCTTCCAAGAGTATCCTTGCTGAACTTATACCAAATCTGGCTTCTTGTATCCATTTATGCGGATTGATTTCTCTGTCTGCCCTGTCAAAACGAAAATCCAAAATTTTAAAATCAAAGCCAAAAACAGAAAAATCGCCAAAACCATTATTTGATTGTGAAAAAGCAAAAATATGGATAGACATCAATCCAAATATAACAAAGGTTTTTTTGAGGAAAGTTAAACGTGTCATATTGTGCTCCGGAGGAATCCTGCTTATATAAAACATCAGATTCCAAAAGAATGTATTGTCCTGCGCATGCAGAACTTCTTACCCAGGCAGATCTTTCTATTAAAAATTACTAATAAGCTTAAAGATAGATATTTTGTTATTTTTTTTTGATATAATTATAATTGAAGGAATTAAAAAAAGAGAACAAATCAATGAAGAAGAAACGCCAAATATCGTAACAAAAGACAAATCTTTTAGTATGCTGTTATTATTTTCAAGAAGAAAAAGAAAAGGTATTGCTCCTATTATGGTTGTACCTGTTGTTGCAATAAGCACAGGAATACAACGTCTTATTACAGAATAATAGTAGCGCATTCTATTATTATTATCAACAGGTATAAAATCACAAATGACATGTACAGATCGTTTAAACTCAGCTGCTATAATAATCGAAGCATTTACAGTTATACCGCAAACAGCAACAAGAGAGCATGCAATGGAGGCATTTATAACTGTTCCTGTTAAAACCAAAAAAAGTATTGGGGCTGATAAAGATGGTGGAACTGCTGACAATACTAAAAATGGAAATTTTAATGATTCATTGGCAGAAGATATAACCATATAACAGAAAAACAGCGATACAAGGATTTTAAATCCCATGCCAGAAATAGCTTCTGCATGTCTTATTGCTTCAGGATCAAATTCTAGTACATACCCTTTAGGAAGATCAATCTTCTTTAATAATTCCATTGTCTGCGAACGAATTTTACGAGGATCTATATTTGAAGTTTTAATAGAAAATGAAGCCATTCTTCTGCGATCTTCCCTGCGGATAAGTGATGGTTCAAAATCCCTATAACCTATATTAAGTGAATCAAAGCGAATTGTTCCTGCTTGAAATGAATTATTTATAGGTATAGGAAGTTTTAAATAATAATCTATGTTACTGGATTCATTATCATGCATCCTATATATACCAAGTCTGACATCAATTTCCCCATGATTACTAGATCTATTGTTTAATCGACCATCAAAACGCTTATAAATAACAGGGCCATATATCCATCTTCTAAAATTATCTGCTGCAAAAGCAAATGAAATGTCTGCTTCTGCAAATCGATCGCGTTGAGGAAACAGTGTTAGCCTTGGATTCCCATCTTTAAAATTTAAAACTACTTCACGAACTTGAGGAAGAATGGAAACAGCAGTTGCAGCTTTTTCTGCCAGCTCGCGGCATACATGATCGTCATCACCATAAACCTTTATCTCCCATATTTGATCATCTTTTGAAGGTTCAGGTATATAAATAAAACCTCCAGGAATTGATGAAGATGCAAGAAGATGTTTTACATCAACCATATTAACCTTAGACTGATTAAAAGTAATTAGGATTTGACCTGAACCTGTACGTGCAGATGTCTGTACAGCTTCAATTCCTGTATTTTCTATAAAACCCAGCGCCCAAATTGCTAAATAATTATCTATTTCTTCTTTTACAAACCCACTTTCAAATTCAATTCTTGCATATATAGAATTTTCTGATCCAGATGTACTTATATCAGTACCTGTTATTGATAATGCTATGATGGCTGCAACTGTAATAAATACAGAAAAAACAATACTAATAAATGGTTTTTTACAACAAATATATGTCAGTTTCATCAGTAATCTAAATATCTTCCTTTGTACTTTGTTAATGAATATGCCGCATAAATAACTAAAATATCTAATCTGCATGCTTTTATTATAATTGAACTGTATTTGATTATTTGCCCAAATAAGCAGTGGCGGCAAAAAAATCAAAGAAATAAGCATGGAAAACAATGTAACTGTCCCCAATGCCCAAACAATCACATTAATACTTTCAGTTTTAGAAAATGAAGCTAAAGGAAAGAGGGCTGCAATGGTTGTCGCAGCAGCAGATACCAATGGAATAACAATATAATTTAATGATTTAACATTAAACATAACATTTTTATTTTTTGTAAACCCGTCAGCAGTAAGCAAAACTGCATCTGCTGCTGCACCTATCCCTATAGATAAGCCTGCAAGAAGTTTTCTGTCTATTGGAAAACCAACAAAAGAGAGAAATGCAGCCGATATAATTGTAATAACCGGAATAGAAGCTGCACAGATCAAACCAGGGTAAAAACTCCCCTTCTTTTTTCTTATAAGCAGAAATGAAGATAATGCTACCAATATTGAAGAAAACAATGCAGCAACAAGTACCAATCGAAAAGCATTTGCTTCTTCTGCTCCGCGATCCTGTAGTACTTTAAACTCAAAAGATTCATTGGAAACATCAGTCAATTTTCTATTGATCTCTCCTGATAGAATTCCAAGATTTACTCCAGCAGAAGCTGTAATTACAATTACAATTGTTTTTTGTCCGTTAAGTCTTGAGATGATATCGCCTTCCCTTTCTGTTTCATAGACTTCTGCTATATCAGCTAATTTTACTATACCACCGTCATATGGAATAAAAGCATTTTTTAAGGCAGACAAATCCTCATAACGACTATCAATAATTATGGGGAGCTCAATATTATTACTTCTTAGAATACCTCCTGAATAAATTGAATCATTCTTATTTAATATTAAAGCTATCTGAAAAGTACTTAAGCCCAATGCTGCAATTTTTTCCGGATCTGGTGAGATAAGAATTTGCTTATTGCCTGCTCCTGATACTTCTACATTGGAAACTCCTTCGATTGCTTCAAATACTGGTTTAATTGTACGTTCAATATAATCTCCGGATAAAGATCCCCATAATGCAGCAATCCATACAGGTACTCCTGCTTCGCTTGATGTACTTAATTCCGGGCGCTGTGCAGAAGAAGGTAATGATTCATAAACTCTCTGTGCTGCTTCTCTTACAGCATCATAGGCACTATTATTTATCATATTATGCTGGATTCTTATATAGCAACGAACCTGACTATTTTCACTGATAGTAACAATACTTTCTACTTCCTGTATATTGGAAATAATATCTTCCAGAGGAATTGCAACTGTTCTTTCCATTTCGCGAGCATTTACCCCATAATGCCTTTGGACTATCATAATGGATATTTCGCCAGATTTTTTTTGATTTGTATCTCTTGAAAAAAGCAGAAAAATGCTTAGAATAAAACATCCCAAAATAATACTAAGCGAGCTTAATGGACGTTTAAGCCAGGTATTATATTTAATCATGATTTACCTGCTTTTTATTGAATAAAATAATTAATATTGAAGGTAATATAAAAAAAGTAAGCAAAGCAGATACAAGCAACCCTCCAAGCATTGTTATTGCCATGGATCTTTGTGATACTCCTGATGAAAATAAAAGAGGAACAAGTCCAAATATTGTTGTTAATGTACTTATTAACATCGCACGAAAGCGATCTATAGTACCTTTATAAACTGCAAGAGCAGGCTTAAACCCTTTTATTAGATTTTCAACTCCTGCTTCATATATAATAATGCCGTTATTAACAGAAAGTCCAAAAAGCACAATCAAGCCCAAAACAGACCCCAAATCCAGACTTATTCCTGTTAAAAACAATAAAAGCCCGGAACCTGTAAGTCCGAATGGTATACTAAGCATCAATATCAAAGGCAATTTTAATGATTCAAACTGTGCTGCCATTGTTAAATAAAGTAATAGGATAACAATTATTAATGTGATATAAAGAATAGAACGATATTTAGTAAAAACAGAATCATCCACTCTGGTATAATCATTTAAATTATTTGATAAAAAAGCATTTAATTCCTTCTCTTTACCGGGATTAGGCAGTAAATCAAGATATAAAACATCAGTCCTGTCATGACGGGCAAGTATTGCTTTTGATTCTCTTCTTTCAAGTTGTCCAAGAGACCCCAGGAAGACATTCTTGATAAAATTCTCTCTGCCCTTTTGTAGAGCCAAAGGCAAGGCCTCAAGATTTTTTTGAGAGATAAAAGTATTATCTCCAATAACTCTTATATCTAGTGGTCGTCCATCAATTTCCATTGTACCTGATACAATACCTTCTGTAGCTGTATACAGGGCATATGCAATTTTATCAGCTGTAATTCCCAAATAACTATTAACTTCACGATCTGGAATAAAACGTAACTCAGGTCTTGTCTCTGATGGGCGTAAATTGATGGTATTCAACATTGAGCCAATAGATGAACTTAAAGATGCAATTAATGCATTTGAACTTTGTTCAATAGTATCATAATCACCATTAATCATTAGTGTAAATGATGAAGATAATCCAAGAATTTTGCTTGTTTTATCAAGCGGACTTCCAACGAATATATTAATATCTGAAACATCAGATACATCAACAATCATCGCTGAGTATTCTGATAGAATACTATTAATATTCCTGATTGCTGTATGTTTATTAGCACCATTAATCAAAAAACAGCGGAAAACAATTCGCTCTCTTCGATAATCCGGATCAATTCTTGGATTTATATCTTCATCTTCAGCACCTATCCTGGCAAAGAAAATTTCTATATCGTCAATATGTGAAATTTCATTTGAATAACTTAATCCTTTATCAATAATAGCTTCAATATTGATTCCTGGAGGAAAATCAAGTACTATCTGAACTTCATTTGTCTGCTCAGGAATGTAAAAATGCATTGGTCTATTAAAAAGAAGGAAAAAGCTAATTAAGCTAAAAATAACAACACATACTGGAAGATGTAAAGGCTGGCGTATTGATTTAATAAGAAATGGTTTAAAAAAATCAACAGGATTTTTATGAGTATTTATATTAATAAATTTCAAATTAAAATTAATTAAGTTAAGTTTACTATTATTAAAGAAAAGAAAGATTGCAGGAAGAAGAAACTGAGAATATATCCAGCCAAAAACAACAGATGTAATAAGTGATATTGCCAGATCCCCAAAAAGAATACCTAAAGGACCTGGAAAAAATATAATTGGCAGAAAAACTATAACCGTGGTAATAGTTCCAGCAAAACTAGAATTTGATACAGATATACATAATTGTCCAAGTATTGCTGCATTAGTTTTTACGCCTTGTTTAAGATTACGGTTAAAAAGATCAAGAACAATTACAGAAAGATCTGAAACAAGACCTATTCCCATAGCAATTCCTGTAAGACTCATGGTATTTAATGACCGGCCGCTCAATTTCAAGACAATAATAGCAGCAGCTGTAGATATAGGAAGTGCAAGTGCAGCAAATAAACTTGTTTTAATACTTTTTATAAAAAATGCCAGTATCAGACCAACTGCAGAAGCACCAATTATAATAGAAATAACAAGATTTCTTATACTCTGAATAATTAAATCTGATGAATCATAAACCAAAAACAACTCCAAATCTCTTTCAAAATAATATGAACTTTCTTTAATTACTTTTTTTATATCACGGGATAATTTTATAGGATCAGATCCAGGACGCTTATAAACTTCAAGAGCTATCTGTTCAATATTTTGAAATAAAAAAGAACTTTTCTGTACAGCATATTCTTTTTCAACATATCCAATATCATTTATGGCAAGTGGATTGATTGCAGCTGGCAGAATAAGAGATGCCAACTCTTCAATGGATTGAGGGCGTCCCTGGCTAACAACAGTTAATTCATGATTTCCTTCTCTGATATTGCCAGCAGGTATATCAATAATTTCCGGAGTAATCAATGAGACAAAATCATCTGCATTATAACCTCTGGAAACAAGACGTTCTGAATTAATTCTTATCCTGGCTTCTTCTGTAACACCACCTAAAAGAATTACCTGACCTGTTCCATCAAGCTTTCTAAAACGGGATTTTAACTCATATTCTGCCATATATCTTGCAAAACTGTTATCTCCTGTTTTGGATCTGACTGCAATAATTGCATGAGGTTCTTCACCTATACTCCCTGATATTACCAAGGGTTTTATTATTCCGTGCGGTAATCCAGGATATACCAAATCTATTGTTTCTCTTACCAATGCAGCTGCATGTGAAAGCTCTGTTCCCCAGCTAAAATCAAGACTAATAAGAGAAACACCATCCCTTGAAATACTTTTTATTCTTTGAAGGCCTTTAACAGATGACATTGCATCTTCCAATGGTATTGTTACAGCGATACGTACATCATTGGCATTCATTCCAGGATAAGATGTTTCAATAGTAATTTGTGGTAAATGAATTTCTGGCAATATATCAAGAGGAATTGACATTAATGAAAGAATACAACCCATAAAAACAGCAATTATTATCATAAAAACTGTTATTGGACGGTGAATAAAAAAATTAATCAAGTTTTTCATTCAATTAAATCCCCTGTATTATTTTAAAAGTGTAATAAAATAAGCCTGTGTGCTTTTATTTCCTTTATTATCTTCAAGACCGGAACCAATACGAAATGTTACAACACCAGAATTGATTGTATTTGTGATATACCCCTGTATTTCAACACGTTCATATGACTCCCAACCCTGTACCGGATTTATCCATGTAAAGTGTGAATCAATAATATAACGTGGAGAAAAACTTAATGCAGAATTTGTAGATTCAAGCCGGAATACATTCATTAATGTGAATAGATTAATTTTAGCTTTAGGAGCTGTATCAAAATAAAGTTCAATCCAAAAAGGTATTGCTTTTGCAAACGGAAACATTTCAGCATCATAAACAAAGTTCAGATCTGCATGTAAATCTCTGGGTGTAAATATTACAGGCTGCTGTTCATGGATAAACAACTTACCAGGAGAAAGCGGCAATCTTATACCTATTAATGCAGGAGGCTTTGATTTCTCATTTGCTAGAACTATCTTCCAATGTCTGGTTAAGTCAGTCTCATTTCCTGATTCATCACGTACTCCAGTATTTAACCTGAATAAAAATTGAGATTGCCATTCAGGTTTTTCAAAAAATCTGAATACAACAGAATCTGAATAACCATGATCAGTCTCCATAACTAACAATACATTAGGTTCAACAATAAGCTTTTGCCTTACACTTGTTGTATCAACAGGCTTTGAAAAAACCAATTTTAACTTACTTGATGTTTCCCAACCATCATATTCTACAAGTAGATAATCAGATATATCATTAATGTATATTTCATCTGAACTATTATCATCATGTAAAGCCCAGGCTGACAGTAAAACCGGCTTATCAAAATCATTGTTTATAACTATATTAAAAACAAAGATATAATCATCTCCCATTATACGGCCTGTATCTGACATAAAACTGGAACTAATGTCTACACGGTAGCTCAATCCTGTTTTCCATGGATCCAAAGGAGTAAAACTGGCAGTATATCCATTATCTTCGAGTCTCCAGGAGCCATTTACTGCAGGATAAAAAGAAATATCGTTTATACAAGAGCTTATACTTACAGGCTCTGAAAAATGTATTGCAATACTGTCTCTTGATTCTGTTATTATTTTTTCCTCAGGGATTACAGAAATAACACGGGGATTACTGCCAGACCGTCTAGTTGTAAATGAAGCAGTAAACTTATTCTCAAGAGAAAGGCCACTGTTATTCTGGGCGCTGGTATTAAGTGTAATTGTATAATTATTATTTGCTTCAAGAGGAGAAGACGGCCAAAAGTAAAGCCTCCTGTCATCCCAGCTAAAGGTTCCCCTAACAGGACGGCCTTCTTCACTTAGAAAAAAAGATTGTTCTGTTCTTGCCCTGTCACTTGGGTGAGAAAGTAAAAGCGATACTACAAGATCTTCTGTATTATGATAACCATCTCCTGGAGTCCAAGAAACTACTTCAAAAGGTGCTTCTCTTAAAATATCACATGAGATAAAAGAAATAAAAAAGCAATAAATAATAATAAGTAATTTCATTTATTCACCGCCTTATAATAAAAATAATTTTCTTCTTTTAAATAAGAGGCATAACCATTGTTTATACCATTGCGGCCTCCTGGTAAAACAAATCTATAATAATGAGGTTCTGTTTCAGTTCCGTTTGAAATACCTTCCCATTCCATTCTAAGCAAATCAGGTGCCAGCCATCTTACAAAACGAAGGTTTACTGAAGATAGTGTGTGTGGAAAATAAGGTAATAATGATATTCTTGGTGTATATTCACTTTGAGCTTCCATAGAAAAAGGCAATGAAAATCTTATATTAAAACGCAATACCCCATTCTCAGCTTTTTCTGTAAAAACAGTATATAAAGCTGCTATTCCAGGATCATTGATGATATTTAAAGGAGCATCATCAAAAATAAATGAATGTATCTTTAGAAACGGAATATCTGAAGAAAAGATTAATATATAATCTCCTCCCATCCTCAATCCTCTTTCATCCCTTATATCTCCACTGATTCTTAATGTGTAAAATGTTTCAGGATCTGGATTTCTTTCAGGAATATAAACAACACTGTATGGAGAAAGTATCTCAAGTCGTCCATGAAGCAATGGTTCAAAATTAAAAGAATGACTTAGCCTTTCTGTATCCATTGCTTTACTAAACTGTACTCCAATAGCGTGTCCTGGAAGAAGACCATTATCAAGATTTATGTCATAAGGAACCCACGAACCCCATAATTCGTTGTTATTGTTTCCAGCAAATAGCGGAATAACCTTAACAATCTCTGGGGTTACATCATCTATATCAGTAACAAAACGTCCTGATGCAGCTTTGGCTAAAGGAGCTCCATCACGACTTAAAGCTTTGTCAGAAATATACCAACTGTAAACAGTCCAGGCAGATAGATTATTACCCGGCTTGACATTTAAAACCTTATCATCATCCATCCATTCAAATGTATAAGTACCTGAGCTGCTAAAAGCAAGTTCTGTACTAAATCTGTCCATGGGTAAAGAGAAATTAAGGCTAAGCATCACTTCATCCTTGAAGAAAGCAGCTGTTGATGCACCATCATCAGGATAAAATGAAACAATATAAGGTAATGGAACATTATCTATTGCAAAAAAAGGAATTTCTCTGGAAATATAAAAATCCCTGCCGTCTTTTGAATAAACATTACCTTTAATTGATAAAACATATCTTATTCCCTTAAGCCAGGAAGCTATGGGGATAAAATGTAAATCATTTCCCTGCCATTGAAGTTCACCATTAACATTCCCAAAAGGAGAAATAACTGAAAGCACATTTTCAGTTTCTTTTTCCTTCATATCAGTATCAAAACTAAGAATTACATGGCTATTGGCATTTGGCAGTACTTCATTGGCATTGGAAGGAGTTGTTGTAAGACCTATGCTTCTGAAATCCACAAAACCGCAGGAAGAAAGCATTATAACAAATAAGCATAATATGCTTTTATTGATTGGCAATTGACACATAAGCTCCATCCTTTAATGAAGTATCAGGCTGTAATACAACTGCCTCACCTATATTGAGGCCAGAAATTATTTCCCGATCACTGCCAAGTATTTGGCCAAGTTCAACAATGCGCTCCCTTATTGTATTGTTATGAATGGTGAATACCTTGCCTTGATTGTCTCTTTTATCAAGCAATGCGCTTTCAGGAATCATATTGACTGAACGTGATTGATCAGGAAAAATTGTTATACGTGCAAACATACCTGGTTTTATCAGGCCTTCATCATCTGCATCCATAATAACCCGTACAAGAAATGAAAATGACTGGGAATCAGCCTGCGGAGAAACAAGATCAACAGTGCCATTATAAGTTCCGCCTGTTCCGTCGAGAACAATATTTGCAGACATTCCTTTTTCAAGTTTTAAAGCTTCTGCTTCAGGAATATTAAATATGGCATAAAGAGATTGAGTATCAATTATAGTAATTAAATTATCCTCACGTGTTAGCCTTTCTCCTTCTTCAATATATCTAGCACCAACAGTTCCTGTCATGGGACTTATGATAATCATGGATGCTTCCATAAACCTTGCTGATTCAAGTTCCTGTCTTGCAGATTCAAGATTTGCACGTGCAGCTCTTGCTTCTGCACGCAATCCGCTTGTAGCAATAAAAATCAATGCAGAGCGTAACTCAAGTTCATCTTCAGGGGGATTTATATTTGCTGATATTAAATCTGTCTTACGCAGCCCTATACGTCTTATCTCCAAATCTTTTTCCATAAGATCAAGCTGAACAAACTGAGCTTCGATTCTAAAACGACTGTCTCTTATTGATTCTTCACTTACACCTCCGGCCATATAAAGTGCTTCATCTTGTTCCTGTTTACGTTGTTGCTCGATCAGCGCATTGCGTGCAAGCAACAATTCAGCCTCAGTTTTATCATTATCCAGTAAACGTGCTTCTGCATTAAACTCACCTTCTTTTAAACGGGCCATTGCCATATCATTTGCAGCAACAGCCTGTGAAAATGAGCTTTCTGCCCGTCTTGCTGCCATTGTCACCTGGGGATTTGACAGTATTGCAATTATATCTCCTTCATTGACATAATCTCCTTCTCTGAAATAAAGAATACCAAGCACACCATCAATGGGAGCAGCAACATCAACTTTCCTTAAAAAAGAGAGAGAACCAAAACCTTTTATCTCATCATTTATTACTGTACTTGTAACAGGAACAGCCCTAACCTGATATATAATATCTGTCAAACTATTATTTCTATTACTGCAGGAAGAAAGAAATAATATTGTAATAATCATTAAGACTTTAATTGACTTCATATATGTCTCCTTGATTTTCTTTCAAATTAATTATGTGAAAAATAAGCCAGATCTCCCGGAGCCAAATCCAAAAATCGCTCAAGTTCACGTTCTGCTTCAAGCAGAGAAACAACTGCCCTTACAGCTGCTATTTCCCTTTCTGCAAAGCTAAGCGTATAATCCATTAATTCAAGACGTGTAATTCTTCCAAGTTCCAGTCTAAGCTCAGCAAGACGATGACGTTCAGCCTCAAGTTCAAGGGCCTGGACTGCCAAAACACGTCTTTGCTCCATCAGCATGCATTTTTCAACAACCTGTTCTGCCATACGCCCTGTTAATTGAAATGCAATGGAAAAATTTAATTGTTCTTGCCTTAAATTAAGAGCTGCGATTCTTGGAGAATATGACGAAGCAGGGTCTGGCAAAGGAACTGCTGTTCCCAATAAACGCGCTGTTTGATCATTATGTCCTTCCCTTCCGTAAGTACTACTTAAGTTTCCTGACAACCATGGTGAAGAAAAATCTATTATAAGTCCCACAGACCAGTTAAACTTTGTAAGGGGATATCTCTGGCCGCTAACACCTGCATTCCCAACAAGCCTTATCGAAGGCATCCAGGAACGTGAAGCATACCTTGCTTCGATCTGTCTTCGCTCTACCATGCTTCTTGCATTGACCAGCGAAGGATTTACAGATTCAGCAGCAATGCGTGCTTTAACTGGATCAGGTAATAAAGGACTGCGGTGTATGTCGATTCGCTCTGTTAGCAAAGGCAATGTATCAAGACCCAGGACTTGTGCAAATCTTTGTTCTGCTTCAGTTAGATCTATTTCCATATTGCGCTTTTCTATCGCAGCTTCTCTGATCGTAATATCCGCAGCAGCAAGGTCTATGGGTAATACAAGACCAAGCTCAAGCTCCAAAAACAATATCCTGCGCTGCATTTCAAGGTATTCAAAAGCTCTTTCGCGTATATCCAGAACCATGCGATAAAAAAGCACATCCCTGTAAGCTGATACAGCAGCTTCTGCAATTTCAGCTGCCATTCTTTCAAGATTCTGGCCATAAAGATCAAGATCTATTCTTTCAATTTTTCGTGCTGCAGAAATACGCCCGCCATCCCATAAAAGCTGATCAACATTTACTGTATATGATTTAATGAATGAATCAGGTCCAATTTCTGAAAGTCTGTCATCTTCTGAAGCGGAAAAACTTATGCGTGGGAAATAAGCACGCAGTCCCCATCTCCATGTTCCTTCCATGATGTGCATGCGCATCAATTCACTTTTTAGTTCATCAGAAGAAGATACTGCAAGACGTGCTGCTTCAGAAAAATCAATAGAAGTTACCAGATCCTCTGCATCGATAGAACAGGGAAGACTAAGAAGATAAAAAATCAAAAAGAATATACTTACACGCTTCATAAACTTCCTGTCCTTATACTTATTATTGCTTCAAGATTTGAAACAGAATTAAACATGGGGCTATTTTCCGGGAGCAGGGCTTTGGCTCTAGCAAGATCATTCAAAGCTGATCCTGCATTGCCATGTATCCAGTGGCTTCGAGCCCTGTCAATAAATACAAGAGCTGATTCCACAGATGCTTCTGCTGCCTGATCCAAAAACGCAATACTGGCAGCTTCACCTTCAGGGCCTATATCACGTGATAACTGGGCTGCAAAACGAAGTGCTCTTATGTTTTGCGGATCATCAGAGAGTATGTTCTCGACTAACTGCCTTGCATCGCTAATATTACCCTTTTCGCGCTCAAGCCTTGCCATGTAAAGCCCGGCTTCAATATTACCCGGCCTTTTAGACAAGACACTTTTAAGCGCTTGTTCAGCTTCTTCATCATTACCAATAAAATATTGCGCCTTGCCTCTTAGAACCAGTGATGGTAAAAACTTGCGTTCAGCAGAAAGCATGGAAGCTGCTTCTTCGTACCTGCCTTCCCTGTAAACAGAAGAAGCCCTTGTGTACAAAAGCAGGGTTTCTTCATCAGGGTTTTTATCAATACAGGAAAAAAATATTACGCATAACATTAAATGCAATAATAAAACTAAGGTTTTCATATTAACCCCTACTTATAAACAAAAGCCTTTCAGCAAGACGTCCAGAATAACGCGAAGACTCCTGAATAAAATAATCCCTGTATAATGGAATAGCAGCCAGGGTTCTTAATGCACCGATCACATAATGTGTATAATTATTGTCAGGCATTTCCATCATTG
>Ga0099364_10007208_pt1 | contig 15944 bp, 7 predicted proteins | sample TergutTh196P3_FD_73070 | JGI IMG/M metagenome (GOLD analysis project Ga0099364, IMG submission 73070) | Microcerotermes parvus P3 segment gut microbial communities from Pointe-Noire, Republic of the Congo - Th196 P3 | ecosystem: Host-associated > Arthropoda: Insects > Digestive system > Gut ...
AGTAAAACAAACCCCATATATCCCAATCACAACACCACGAAAGAATAAAGCGCCAACTGTTACGCCACCACCCCCGCCGCCGCCCAAAGCACAGGTTGAGCAGACCGCGCCGCAAGCCCCGACACAGCAAGAGCCAACGGAACCTCGCGAGCCTCGCAAGACCATAGCGCAGGCGTTACGCGAGTGGGACAGGAGCAATGATACTTCTGCGCCGCAAAAAGATGAAGGGGATAAAAAAGCCCTGTTTAATGAGGTTATTCAAAAACAGGCGGATATCGTTCCCGAACCTCAACAGGAGGATAGCGCGTCAAAACCCACATATTTCGGGAAGAATTAGGCAATCGCCGAGTAAATGCCGATCATGCGGAAAAAATAATAAATAATCATTGACAATCCGCCTATGGGCTATTATAATTAGCGTTGTTTCATGTTGCTGTATTTTCGGCGCGGAAATAAACGAAAGCCATTATTATGGAGAATGGCCCTTAAACGCGTAAATGCGTATTTGGAGGGAGGGAAAATTAGTGTCGGAAGTCCATGTCAAGGACAATGAATCTTTAGACAGTGCTTTGAAAAGATTTAAGCGCAACTGCGCGAAATCAGGAGTACTCTCAGATTTGAGAAAAAAAGAGTATTATCAAAGCCCAAGCGTCAAGCGCCGCAAGAAGTCTGAGGCTGCGCGCAAGAATAAAAACAAAAAGTTTAATTAGTAATTACCTAATAACCGGGCTGTTTTTCACAGTCCGGTTACTGACTTCAAGGTGGGTTTATGCAGTACAGAATCAATCAAAAAAACGGTGAACAGCTTTCACAGCTCGGATTGGGCTGTATGCGTTTTCCGCGCAAGGGCACAAAAGTAGATCAGATAGAGACTAATCGGCTTGTCAGCGCGGCGATCGACCTCGGGATAAACTATTTTGACACCGCGTATATCTATCCGGGTTCGGAGGCGGCATTGGGCACCGCGCTTGAAGCTGACGGCAGACGTGATGAGGTATTTATTGCGACAAAGCTCCCGCATTATATGTGCAAATCATATGAAGATTTTGACAGGATATTCAATGCACAGCTAAGTCGGCTGCGTACCGACAGAATTGATTATTATCTCATACATATGCTGAGTAATGTAAAAGCATGGGATTGTGTCAAATCACTTGGAGTGGCCCAATGGATCAAGGATAAACTCGATGAAGGGCAGATATGCAATATCGGCTTTTCATTTCATGGCGGGCGGATGGAGTTTATTGAGTTGCTTGATGTGTTTGACTGGGATTTTTGCATGGTTCAAATGAACTATTATGATGAGTTTAATCAAGCGACTATGGACGGTGTACGTGAGGCTTATAAGAGGAAGATACCCGTCATCGTTATGGAGCCGTTGCGCGGGGGATTGTTGGCGGTTGAGTTGCCGTCAATGGCATTACGCGCCTTCAGGAATGTGAATAAGGGGCGTTCCCCGGCAGAATGGGCATTTCGTTGGCTTTTTGACAAAAAGGAGATTTTGTTGGCGCTTTCAGGGATGAGTTGTGTTGAACAGTTGAATGAAAACGTGACCGTCGCTAATGACGCGATGCCGGACAAACTCACCGAGCCGGAACGCGCCGCTTATGACGAAGTGGTAAAAATATTAAACGGCACAGTCAAAAATCCATGCACTGCCTGCGGTTACTGTAGTCCATGCCCAAGAGGAGTGAGTATTCCCAACTGTTTTTCTTGTTATAATAAGTCTTATTCACAAGGACGTGTCTCGGGGCTTTCCGAATATGTTAAGGTTTGCGGGTTATTGACTTCTGTACGCACCGACGCATCAAGATGTAATGCCTGCGGCAAATGCCTTTCCCTTTGCCCGCAGAAGATCGAGATCCCAAAAGAACTCAAAAAAGTAAAACGCAGAATGTTATACTTCATAATCGCGCCGCTTATGGCGTTTATGAGAAAACAGATGGGGGTTAGGGAATAATCCCTAACCCCTAAATCCTAAATCCTACACCCTTGCGCTCCGCAGAGCGCACTATTTCGCCATGCTTGCTACTTCTGCCGCGAAGTCATCCTGCCGTTTCTCAAGTCCTTCGCCTTTTTCAAAACGGGTGAAACCTTTGACGGTTATCTTGCCGCCGAGGGTTTTTGCTGTTTGCTCGACATATTTTCCAACGGTGATTTTGTTTTCTTTGACATATGGTTGGTTCAAAAGACAAACATCTTCGTAAAATTTGTTGATGCGGCCTTTTACCATGTTTTGCGCGATCATGAGGGATTTTTCTTCGGGCAGGCCCTTTTCTTTGTTTTCCTCAATAGCCTTAGCGAGCTGGATTTCTTTTTCTTTTTCCAATTCGGCAGGGTCTACCGATGAGGTGTCGAGATAAATCGGGCGCATGGCGGCGATTTGCATTGCGATGTCTTTGCCCAACTCCGTAAGCGCGGCATCGTCGGAAATCTCGGAGACTTCCAAATTGACGATAACGCCAATCTTGCCTCCGGCGTGTACGTAAGGGATGTTAAACCCATCGGCGTAACGGACGAAACGGCGGATAGAAATGTTTTCTCCGATAACGAGGATCATTTCTTGAATCTGTTCGGCGACGGTTCTATCTGTGGAAACATAGTTGCAGGCTAAGAGCGCGTCGAGATCGGCCGGGTTTTGTGTCGCGACGATTTTTGTGACACCTTTTACAAAGTCGGTAAACATTTCGTTTTTGGCGACAAAATCTGTCTCGGAGTTTACTTCAGTTACGACACCGATGCCATCAAAAACATCAGCGAACGCTACGCCTTCGGCGGTGATCCTGCCGGCTTTTTTCTGCGCTGCCGCAAGGCCGTGTTCGCGAAGGTAATCAACAGCCTTATCAATATCCCCGTCAGTCTCCTTCAGGGCTTTTTTACAATCCATCATGCCGACTCCCGTAATCTCGCGGAGTGACATTACATCTTTAGCGGTAAATGACATACTGATTATATTCCTTTCTATTCTTATTCCGCAGGGGCTTCAGCGGGTTCAACGGGTTTCGCGGCTGCTTGCGCGGGCTCCGCCGTAATATCTTCTTCTGTGCCTTCTAATGAATCAGTACCCTGCCTGCCTTCTATCACCGCGTTTGCCATCGTAGCGGATATGAGGCGGATAGCACGGATAGCATCATCGTTGCCCGGGATGATATAGTCAATCTCGTCAGGGTCGCAGTTTGTATCAACAATCGCAACGATAGGAATACCGAGTTTGCGGGCTTCGGCGATCGCGCTCCGTTCTTTACGCGGGTCGATGATAAAGAGTGCGCCGGGCAGCCTTTTCATATCTTTGACGCCGCCGAGATATTTTTCAAGTTTATTGATCTCGTTGGTGTGTTTGATGACTTCTTTCTTGGGTAAAATGTCAAAGGTGCCGTCTTCTTGCATTTTGCGAAGCTGTGCAAGGCGTTCGATACGGGTACGCATGGTTTTGAAATTCGTGAGCATTCCGCCGAGCCAACGCGCATTGACAAAAAACATATTGACACGTTCGGCTTCTTCTTTGATCGCTTCCTGCGCCTGTTTTTTGGTCCCGACAAAAAGCACGGAGTTTCCGCTCTCGCTGACCGAGCGGATGAAACTGTAGGCTTCTTCGAGTTTTTTAACGGTTTTCTGCAAATCAATGATGTAGATGCCGTTTCGCTCCATGTAAATGTATGGAGCCATTTTGGGATTCCATCTTCTGGTTTGGTGGCCGAAATGCACGCCGGCCTCCAAGAGCTGTTTCATCGATACTACTGACATTAGTTTTCCTCCAAATTTATTTTGTTTTTCATCCGATCTCATCATCTTTCTCCGGCATCCCTATCAAATCATCAAGAGACACTAGCCGTAAAAATCAGAAACCGTGAGTGATGGGTTATGGGCAAAGCCCATATTAGCTTGTGTATTCTAACAGACCAATAATCAAAATGCAAGCAATTTTCTAATGAATAATTTCGTTTGCGCTAAAGCCCTACAATCATTGACATTGTTGGTGGTTACTGGCATAATAGACGCAGTGCTGTATAGCCCTAGTGAATCGAGGTGTTTTGATTGTGAAAAAACGGATGATTTTGATAGTTTTGGCGGTTGTTTTTGCGCTCATATTATCAGGTTGTGGGTCTTTTGCGGAGTTATTGTTGCCGATGGGTGAGGGTGTTGATGAGATACCGCAGGCAGGCGCGGATATTGAGGGGCGTGATGATATACCTCTATCCGAGCGGGAATCCTTGCCCGACTCTGATTTGGGGAATAATATCAGGTCGGATCAGATACCTGAGCCGGAGCGGGTCAATGAGGTATATACGATTACATTCACCCCTTTAGCAACATCGCCGACGCCGGAGCCTGTTCCGCATCCATATGCCGGGGCGTTGCGTGATTTTTTCACGGGCGGGCCGCAGAATGAACGCTCTCAATATGCGGTAAAAACAGATATCAACGGTGATGGTGTTGAGGAAGTGTTTGCGACGATAAAATGGCGGGAAGAATGGGGTGAGCCTTACTCCGAATCGCGTTTCTTTTTTATGCATAACGGCAATATGCGTACTCACAAATGGGATCCTATGGGGTATTATTGGGAAGTGCATATTTCGACAAAAGGATATTTAGTCGGCACGTTTTTCTATGACGGCATGGACGGCGGCACAGAACATATTATTTACTCTTTGTCTAACGGCGAATTGAGGGAATCGACAAGATTTGACACATGGAGCTACTCTCAGGACGCTTTCTATAATCTTCTCATGCAGTATGGCATAGATTACGGAGCGATGCATGATTCGCCGACCGATCAAACCACGCAAATCCTCGCGATGACCACCGCGCCGCCGCCGATGATGGTAAGCCCCATTTCTTTGAGGATATTCGTGAACGGTCAGCCGAGAGAGATTGAAGCATATACGATCAATGACAGCAACTACATAAGGCTTAGAGACTTCGCGTTGATAATAAGCCGCACCGATAAGCAATTTGAGCTTGTATTAGAGCCGGAGACAGGTGTGATAACCTTCTATGTCGGGATGCCGTATACGCCTGTCGGCGCAGGATCGCAGCGCGGCGATGGCAAACCGCAAGAGGCGATTGCGAATGAGTGGTTAATAGACGCGGACGGAGAAGAATGGATCATCACAGCATACAACTTCGGAGGCAGCAACTTCTTCGCCCTCCGCGACCTCCTCAGGGCATTGGATATCAATCTGTCAAGAGACGCCTCGAATACACTGAGCATTGATACGTCAGTGCCGTATTCGCCGTAGGTTAGGGATTACATATTGATATTTTTTGACATAATTCATACTTAAATAGTAGTTGAAAAAAGCTAGGTGTTGTGGTAAGATGGAGGTTGAGAAAATTGTGCAATACTGTGTTTTGTGTTTTTAATTCGGTAGTGTACAGTATATAATGAAAAAGATACTTCGTCCATGCCTTGTGATGATACAAGTGTATCTGTTTTTCTGAGTGCAGCGAAGAATCTAAAATTTGGAGGTTTTCCCATGAAACTTATATCACTTGATAATCTTAGAGTACAATCAGCTCGTAAGAGCGTACTTAACACAAGAAGCCGTGTACTGGCGTTTATGCTTACGTTATGTATGCTATTTTCCTTTGCGGTGCCTCTTGCGTTTGCGGATGAACCCGATTTGACGATTACGGTTGATAAATCGGACTTGGAATATGTCAAACATGGGCAAGAAATAGAAGTGCCGATTGTGATTGAGAATCATAAAAACGTAGGATTTGCAAATATAACAGGCTTGAAAATCAGTTGGGATGAAGATGATTTAGAGTATAATAACGATGAGGTATATAATCCTGCTGATCCGGAGACTTGGCCTTTTGAATTTACTTATATGCCTATACCGACTGTGCCTTATTTGGCGCTGCCTCTTGATAATTATGCGGCACCTAGTGGTGATTTGAAAGAACCGGGGCATATTGTATTTGGCGGAGCAAGAACGAATGATCTTGTTTATGACGGTACTTATGTAACATTAAAGTTCAAAGTTAAAGACACGGCTGCAGAAAATATCAAGATTAACATTGGATTTATTGAATCAATAAATTTTAACACAGGTGACCCTGAAAGTGGTGGTGTAAAGGATTTCGACGGAAATGGACTCGTGGTTGCCCGTGAAGGTGTCACAATTCCTGTAGTTTCGCCGCCTGTGATTACAACTCCGACATCGCTCAATTTCTTCACCAGACAGACCGTTACAGGGAAACTTGAAGCTACGGGTACAACGCCGATTACATGGACGAAGACTGACGGGCCGGATTGGCTAAATGTTGCGGAGAATGGTACGCTTTCGGGAACCGCTCAGGCGTTTGAGGGGTCCGGAATTCTCCACGTTACGGCAGAGAATGAATATTTCGATGCTGTAAGTAAGTCCATCTCTGTTATCGTTAGCCCTCCGCCCCCCGTGGATGTCAGTGTTGTTCCGACTTCCGGCAGCGTGACGTATGGAGACGCTCTTGCTCAACCCAAGTGGGAGATTGGTGATAAAGAGGAACCCGGTGAAATCACATTTTCGTCATCTGTTCCTACCGTAGCGACGGTAGACGGAGTCGGAGTAATAACCATTGTTGGTGCGGGAATTACAGAAATCACCGCCAACGCAGCGGGTGTTATTGGTAAAAGTTCGGCAAATTCGGCGACATATACGCTTACTGTAAATAAGAAAGATATCACCATTAGTAGCGTGGCGATTACGGCAAAGACCTACGATGGTACGCAAGCGATTCTAACAAGCAGCGTGACCCCAACTTTTAGTGATAGCGGCGTTGGGGACAACTACATGGTCGATGACGCGGTGTTTACCGATGACGCGGATGTTGGGGATTCGAAACCGACCACGATTAGCGTGTCGCTGACCGGTACGGCTAATACCAATTATACCCTAACCAATTCTCCATATACTGCCGCAACGGCAAATATAACCGCAAGAACCATTACCGTCACGCCGAACGCGGCAAGCAAGGTGTTTGGTTACCCTGACCCGACGTTTACGTTCACAACCAGCGGCGGCCCGCCTGCCCCCCTTGATGCTACTATCCTAGCTGCGATAAGCCGAGCGCCGGGTGTTAATGTGGGAGATTATGATTATATTGTGTCTTCAACCGGCGCGGGGGGGAATTACACGTTGACAAAGGTCGGGACTGCACAATTCAGCATTACAAAAGCTACACTAACACCAGCACCAACAGCGTCCTCGACGGTCCGTTACAACGACGTGGCGGCTAAAACCGTAGATATCACGGCACTTGTATCTTCATATGCAATATCGGGGGATACATTGGAATATACTGTCGGAACAATATCACCGGCGGGAATCATTGCGGTGGGCGCGAGTGCGGCAGACGGTACGCTTACATTTAGTCTAGAAGACAATTTGCCTGAAGCCACGGCTACAGCTACAATCCACGTGACAGTCAGTGGGTTTACCAACTACACCGATATTACTGTCAATGTCACGGTGAATGTGACTGAAAAAACTCCGACAAGTGTGACAGTTACACCGCCACCAAATATTACATATGGTGCTACGCTTGCAGATCCTACCGCAACTGCAGAAGACGGCGGTGATAATTTTATCTACATTTACAGAGGGACTTTAGCAAATAATCAAGAATATACCCCGACCAACATAAAGCCCTCTAATCCGGGTGAATATACCGTTACGGCTGTGCTTGAGAGTGCCACCCACTCAGGTGCATCTAATCCTAGCACCAAGTTCACGATAGCAAAGAAAGGCTTGACGTGGGGACCAGCCGGTACCGCCAACAATAAAGTTTATGACGGCGGAACCACTGCTACTGCCGCTACCCACCCGACATTGAGTGGTGTTGAACCAGCTGATACAGTAAATGTCTCTAATGGGACGGTAACATTTGCTAGTGCAGATGTAGGCACCGGTATTGTTATTACAGCCACCGGCTACGGCATAAGCGGCACACACGCTTGGAAATACAACACGCCCGGCACACAGCCGACATTTGGAACCGCGGATATTACTGCAAAGGCGTTGGCTATCAGCGGAGCGGCGCATACAAAAACTTATGACGAAACTACAACCGCAACTGGAGTTACTGTGACCCTCACGGGTTTTGTTAACGGAGAAATCCAAGGCGGGATTACGACTACAACAGTTACAGCGGCTTATACTAGTGCGACTGCGGGAACAACAAGCATTAATATCTCCGATGTTGCCATTACAGGCGGAGTGGCGGGTAATTATACCGTCACAGTACCCTCTACTCAAACGGTAGTCGGTATTACTAAAGCGGCGGGTCAAGCAATTACCGATCTTGCTGTAGATGACAAGACAAATAACAGTATCACGGTAAGCGCCACCGCCCCGACAAATGGGCAGACTTTACAATTTGCATTGAGTTCGAGTACCACTCCCCCGGCAGCTACGGCGGCAGCATGGGTAAATGCCACCGCCGGAACCCACACATTCGTAGGGCTTACTGCGGGAGCGAGGTATTATGTTTTCGCCCGTTCGGCAGAAAGCGCGAACTATAACGCAAACGTGTCATCCGGTATTCAGGTTGACACCAAGCGCGTGCCCACAGCAAGCAATTTGTCATACACCATCCCAACAGACCACGTCTATTCCGGCAGCGCACAGGGTATTGGAACAGTGACAGGCGCCGCCGGCATGGGAGCTATTACGGTCTTGTATAACGGAATTACGACACTTCCCGTCAATGCAGGGACTTACGCAGTGACAGCTGATATAGCGGACGGTACCGACTTTGTCGCGGCTACGGGCGTATCGCTTGGCAACTACATCATCGGCAAGAAAGATATTAGCATTACCGGCGCGACGATTACGGCAAAGATCTACGACGGTACGACAACGATTCCAACAAGCAGCGTAACTCCAATTTTTAGTGATAGCAGCGGTGTTGGAAGTAACTACGTGGTCAATAGCGCGGCGTTTACGGGCAACGCAGATGTCGGTACTTCAAAACCCACGACAATAACCGTGACTCTGGAACCACTCACCGCGCTTAACTATAATCTCACGAATCCGACATACACGGGCGCGACGGCGAATATTACGAAAGCGAGCGAAGCGGCGGTGCCTCAGAAAGTATTAGTCAAGGCAGGGACGGCACACGAATATGAGTTTGATCTGAGGACACTTCTGCCGCATATCACGGCTCCAATGAGATTAGGCACCGTGTCTTATACTTATGTTAGTACAACCGGTACTATTCTCGGTACACCAAGTATATCGGATAATACACTGACGATTCCTGTTTTGGTTTCTGCCACAGCACCAGACTCAGCGACAATCCGTGTCAATATCACCAGTGTTAATTTCGAATTTTCCGACCTCGCTGTTATCACAGTTGAAACTACCGATAGTACCCCGGTCGTGATTTCGGGTGTCTCTGTCACGGATCGCGCGTATAACGGACAGGCCATACAGAGGAACGGCACAGCGGTGTTTACAGATGTAATAAATGATGAAGTTGTAACGAATCTCTTTGAGCCCACATATACTTGGTCGAGTGGTACCGCGCCCACAAACGCGGGTACTTACACCCTGACTATTAGCGCAGCCTCTGTTCCGGGTTATGACTTCCAACCTGTAGTCATCGAATTCAGCATCTTAAAGAGGACTGTCACAGTCACCGCCGATAACAAATCCATAAATGTAAATGCAGCGCTCCCGGAACCGACTATTAGTTATGCCGGATTTGTTTCGCCGGACAACGCAAACACCGCGTTCTCGACACAACCTGATGCGGTGCATACGGCGGAGAGCACGGCAACCGCGGGTATATTCCCGATAATATTCGCCCAATGGGCAGATCTGAATACCGGAGTCGAAGCGAACTACACGCTTAACCATGTCGAAGGTAATCTGACGATCACTTCATCCCAGCCGCCTAGTCCATCACCCGATGGTCCGGGTGGTGGCGGAGGAGGAGGCGGCGGCGAAGGCGGCCGGATCGATAATACGCCTGATACGCCATCCAATACTATACCCGGCAGCGCCGAAGGCTCAAATGAGACTACGAATGTATCGGTAACGGTCAATAACGATACCGGCTCTGTAGTTATCAATCTTGACGCGAGTACGACCGAGGCATTGATAGAAAAAGCGCTCGCCGCCGCAGCTGATGACGCGGCCGATGGCGAGGCGGCAGTACCTACTGTGATTCTTGACCTTTCATCTTTGGAAGGCGCGGAAAGCGCTGTATTGAATGTCGCGGCGGCACAGAATTTCTCCGAAGCGGAAGTGGCAATTACGGTGATATTACCCGATGCGGAAATCACATTACCTGTTGAAGCGCTTGCGGCTATCGCGGCATTTTCAGGCTCGGGCACGACACCCGTCACCGTAGAGGCGGCGGTCATTCCGATGAGCGAGCTGCGCGGTATGCAAGCGGCGCAGGTCAAGGGTTATGAGACAGTCGTCAGTATAGACGTGTTTGTTGGCGATACAAAAGTAGATGTGCCGTTGACGGTCAGCCTGCCCTATACGCTTAAGCCAAATGAAAACCCCGATGCGGTTCGCGTATGGTATATGGACGAGGCGGGAGCCTTGACAGATTTGAAAGGCACATATGACAGGGCGACGGGTATGATCACGTTTACTATCAACCATCAGAGTTATTTTGTGGTTGGATATGACCCTGTTGCATTGTGGATAAACATTTTTAGCGATGTAAGTGAAGACGCATGGTATTTTGACGCGGTGGCGTATGCAAACTTCTATGAGCTCTTTGGCGGTTATGGAGACGGTTTGTTCGGCCCCGGTGACAGCATGACACGCGCTATGTTTGTGCAAGTGCTGTACAATATGGAAGGGCAGCCCGCACTGTCTGCGGAAGGTTCGCCGTTTAGTGATGTGCTTGAAGGCGCGTGGTATTATGACGCTGTGATTTGGGCGGCGGAGAATGGTATTGTGACAGGCGTTGGCGGCGGCAGGTTTGACCCGAGCCGTGCGATTTCCCGTCAGGAGATGGCGGTGATGTTATTGAACTTTGCCGAGTGTAAGGGGATAGAGTTGCCGCAGCATCGCGACTTGCCTGATTTCTCCGATTACGCGCAGATCGACGCTTGGGCGGAGACAGCGGCAAAAGCGTTAGCCGAAGCGGGAGTGCTCAGCGGCAGCAATAATGAGTTTATGCCCGGCGATGACGCCACACGGGCGCAAGTAGCGGCGATGTTTAAGAATTACTTGCGGTTTGTGGTGGAGTAGGCTCATTCAATTAGGAATTAGGAGTTAGGAGTTAGGAGTTAGGAGTTGGGGGTTAGATTCTTCGCTTCGCTCAGAATGACATTTTAGTAGTTAGGAGACGGGCTATGTGATTCCGGAAAGCGGAGCATGGATGCGGAGCGAGCTTTTTATCGCATGGATGACGATAAGGAGCGGTGGAGGAACACATAGCTCGGCGACGGCGGCTTAGTACGTAGGAGTTTTTGATTGTGACGGTTTTTGTTTGGGTTAGGAAAGCGAAAAGGGCAGTGGCGCTTGCGTTTATGTTTTGCATGGCGCTTGTGTTGTTGACTATTACGGTTTCGCCTGCCTCGCGTGCATATTCACAAACATTTAGGGCGCCTGAAGGGGATGAAACCGCAACATTCAAAATCACCATCGAGTTTAATAATGTTGAGCAGCTTTCAGGTATTCAGCTTGACTTTGTTTCCAGTGATATAGACAATCTGAAACTCGTCGGGATCGACTGGGCGGCAAGTAATATGGGAAGTACGGTCAGGATAAATCCCGTGCTCCATGACAATAGATACGCTTTTGGGGTATTCACTGCCTCAAACATTCTTACAGGGAATTATTGGATAGTGCTGAATGTCTCTTATAGCGGCAGTGAGGATCAGACATTTACGATTACAGAGCTTTCGTATGCCCAGTATAATCACGAAGGGAGACCGAGCTGGGCTATGAGATCGTATGATCATGCCGTATTTAACTTCACACGCGAGAGCGACCCTGTCCTCCACGGCGATGTGAACGGAGATGGGGTAATAGATTATTCCGATGTTACGCTGTTGCTGCAGCATCTCGCGAAATGGGATGTAGGGCATATAGTCAACACCAATAACGCTGATGTGAACGGTGATGGTGTGATAGATTATTCCGATGTGACGTTGTTGTTGCAATATCTGGCAAAATGGGATGTTCGTTTAGGGGTTAGGGGTTAGTTCATTTAATTAGGAATGAGGAGTTAGGAGTTAGGAGTTGCGTAGGTTTTTCAGAGTTAGTTATTTCTGGATTGCCGCGTCGCTGCGCTCCTCGCAATGACGGGAGTTAGGAATCGGGAAGGAGTAAATTGTGAAAAAGAAGATTGCTTTTTTGGTTGCTTTTGTATTGTTGTTCTCATTTGCTCCGCCTTATGGCTTGCAGACGTTAGCTACGGAGCCGTCGGGGACAGGCGAGACAGGGTTTATTGACACAACTGTCGGAGATTTGACTTCGGGATATAGCGATACGTACAATAACATATTGACAACCACTATGGGCGTGCCAATCGGTATGTACGGCTTTGAGGGTGAGTACGCTATTGATTCGTTTGATGAGACCGTCGAGATCATAGTGCAGTTTGACGTGCCGCCCGCTGTTGCGTTGAGGCTTATCCAAGAACAGAGTATGCCCAGAGGGCGTTCGGGGCCTGTTGTGTCTTATGAGGAACAGGCGTTGGCAGCGCATACGGCGTTTAATCAAGAGCTTAGTCAACTGATGTTTCCGCTCAGTGCCGACCCTATTGAGATTTTTTCCGAGTATCATAACCTCTTTAACGGCGTGTATATGCGTGTCCCCGCCGGAGCAATCGAAACTATTGCGTCTTTACCCGGCGTGTTTGGAGTGTTTCCGAATCTGAGGATTGTCCTGATTGACGATATCGAGCCGGGCGAGCCTGATGCTACAGAGACATCATTGGAACAGCCCGATGAAAACAATGAAGAAGAACCCGAGAACGAGAAAAAGGAACCCGAAAACGAGAAAAACGAATCCGAAACCGATGAAAACAACAACGGGGCGATAACGCCTATTACGAGTGAGCCGATATTTGAGGTGTCTTCATTCAAAAATGATGACCTCTTAAAAGAGGCGCGGGTTTTGTTTGGGATAGATGACATACATAAAAATGAAGGAATCACGGGTGCCGGAATAAGGGTTGCTGTTATTGACACAGGCATTGACCACACCCATCCGGAGTTTAAAAAGTATCTTGATGATAAAGGTCTAGTTCCGGGCTGGGATTTTTGGCATAATGTTACACCATCACATCCACATGGAACGTCCGTCTCCGGCGCTCTTATTGCAATGGCGCCCGATATAGAGTTGTATAATTACCGCATTAACGTGACCGGCGGCGGCGGCGGCGGGGATGTCATGGACGCATTGGAAAGGGCTCATAGCGACGACATAGATATCATTAATTTGAGTTTCGGAACGGCGGGCGGGCATCCTTTTGACCCAATCACTTACGCAATAAATCTTGCTGTGCTTGATGGTATGATAGCGGTCGCCGCTGCCGGGAACAGTGGGACAAACGGTGCATTTACGGTAGAAACACCCGCTGCGGGTCCGTTGCTTATCTCCGCGGGGGCGGGGACTGCGGGAGGCTCCGGGTCGTCCACAGATAATATAGCGAGCTTCTCATCGCGCGGCCCGGTTCGCCAGACATACCATATCAAACCTGATATCATCGCGCCCGGTCAGGCTATTTATACCACACAATTGCACGGCGGGTATGCCGACAGTAACGGCACTTCGTTTGCCGCGCCGATAATATCGGGTATTGCCGCACTGATGCTTGAGAAGTTTCCCGATGCCGATCCTTTTGAAATAAAAGCGAGGCTGATGAACAAAGCTCGTCCGCTTGGTGTTTCAGCAGTAAATACTCCTTTTATTTCGGGCGCGGGTTTTGTTCAGCCTGCCGATGTGTTGGTTGGCGACTACATAGATACAATCGTTACAGCGGAGCAGCTTGTTCCGGTGAGCAGTGTCCCGACTGCCTCATATGTCTTACAACCTATGGCTTCACTGAGTTTTGGCGTTATGAATAAAGCCGGTTCGCCGGGTATGAACGAGAGCATAACATTAAATATCGAGAATAAGGGGGCTTCAGCCAAAACATACTCGATTGCTTATCAATTTGCAAATAACCCCGACTCTGCTGCGGCGTTGGGACTTAGTGAAATAACAGTAACGGTTGCTCCGGAGACATCAGGACAAGTCAATGTAACTATGAATATTCCAAACACAGCCGGTGTGGGATATTATTACGGTTATATAACCGTCAGCGAAGGTATAGCTGAAGTAGCCCGTATTCCTTTTGCCGCTGTTGTCACCGAGACGGTTACAAACACTGTTTCAGATGAGGCGGCGCTCAGGGCGGCGGTTGCGGGAGCGGGCAGTATACCCACTGTTATAGAGCTCATGGTGGATATTGATTTGACCAGTAACCCATTGACTATATCCGCCGGTTCGGATATTACGCTTACAAGCAGCGGGGACAGGCGAACATTATGCGCCACGGGTAATTTTGTTGCAATATCAAATTCCTCCGGGGCAAAATTAACCATAGACGGAGTGAATATCACCCGTGCTTCCGGGACTTCGGAGCGTGGAGTTCATAATATCGGCACTTTTGTTTTAGTCGATGGGGTCATCAGCGGCCATTCCCGGCAAACCACTCCTGTTGTAGCTGACAATGGGGGCGGCGGTGTGTGGAATCAAGGTTCTTTTATAATGGAAGGCGGCGAGATATCCGCTAATACGGCCGCGCTTGGCGGCGGTGTTATGAATTCGAGCGGCGGTTCAATGACAATGTATGGCGGGGTTATCAAAGAAAACAATGCCGCGAATGGCGGGGGTGTGTTCAACTTTGGTACGCTCAATCTTCAAAACGGCAGTATTTCCGAAAATACCGCCACCGGATTCGGCGGCGGTATGCAGAATCAAGGCACTGCTAATATGTCGGGCGGAGAAATCAGCGGTAATAGCGCACCAAGCGGCGGGGGTGTTAATATAGTTTCGTCTCCGGCACCTGCCCCTGCGCCTTTGTTTGATATGACCGGAGGTGTGATTTCCGGCAATTCCGCAACGGGCACGGCCACAGCCGCAGGCGGCGGAGGGATTCATATAAATGCGCCGGATTTGAATAACGGTTATTTGAAAATCGGTGCAAACGCGAGTTTTTCGGGTAACTCTGCCCAAACCCCGCGTGACAGACATTCGTCCCAGAGTTATTCTAATATACTCTGTACCCGTTGGACTGACCCATTTACACAGGGTATAAATGATTATGACATAATTTCATACGGAGACCCAGTGACTATCAGGACATTAAGTTTTATGCTTGGTACATCCGAACTCTCGACAGTTCCCGAAAATATCGCGGATATTAAGGTCATCGCCGGTACGCCGATATTAAATGCGCCAAGCTTTCCGGCAAACCCGACCCGCGAGGGGCGTGAGTTTGGCGGTTGGTATCTTAATTCGGCTTTCTTACAGTCGCAGATGCTTATACCTACATCAGTGATGCCGGACGCAGATACCACGATTCACGCGAAATGGAACCAACCGCTTAGATACGGCGATGTGAATGGAGACGGGGTAATAGATTATTCCGATGTTACGCTGTTGCTGCAGTATCTCGCGAGTTGGAATGTAGGGCATATAGTCAACACCAATAACGCGGATGTGAACGGTGATGGGAGAATAGAGTATTCCGATGTGACACTGCTCCTGCAATATCTGGCGAAATGGGATGTGACGTTGGGGCCGAAGGGTTAGGATTTCATCAATTAGGAATGAGGAGTTAGGAGTTAGGAGTTAGGAGTTGCGTAGGTTAGATTCTTCACTGCGTTCAGAATGACATTTTATTAGTTAGGAGACGGGCTATGTGATTCCGGAAAGCGGAGCATGGATGCGGAGCGAGCTTTTTATCGCATGGATGACGATAATGAGCGG
>Ga0099364_10007209_pt1 | contig 15944 bp, 13 predicted proteins | sample TergutTh196P3_FD_73070 | JGI IMG/M metagenome (GOLD analysis project Ga0099364, IMG submission 73070) | Microcerotermes parvus P3 segment gut microbial communities from Pointe-Noire, Republic of the Congo - Th196 P3 | ecosystem: Host-associated > Arthropoda: Insects > Digestive system > Gut ...
GCTCTGTCTATTCGTTCAACGGCAACAAGATCATCACCACGTCGGGCGGCGGGATGCTGGTGTCCCGTCATCAGGACATCGTCGAACGGGCGCGGAAACGCTCCCAGCAGTCGCGCGAGCCGAAGGTGTGGTACGAGCACGAGGAACTCGGCTACAACTACCGCATGAGCAACATCGTCGCCGCGATCGGCATCGGGCAGCTGCAGGTGTTGCCCGAGATCGTGCGCCGCAAGCGGCAGATTTTCGAATGGTACCGCGAGCGCCTGTCAGACCTCACCGGCATCCGCTTCATGCCCGGGGTCCCCTACGGCGAGCCGACCCGCTGGCTGACCGTGATTCATCTGGCATCCGCGCCCCACGTCTCGGACATGATTCAGCGGCTCGAAGCGGAGAACATCGAGTCCCGCCCGGTGTGGAAGCCGATGCACCTGCAGCCCGTTTTCCGAGAGGCAAAAATGTACGGGGGGGCTGTCGGCGAACGGCTCTTCCAGACGGGGTTGTGCCTGCCGTCCGGCGCAGGCCTCGCGCAAAACGACGTTGACCGCGTGTGTACGCTCATAAAGGAATGTTTCGCATGAATACGTTACGGAAAGATTGGGTACGGTGGGGGGGTCTCCTCCTGTTGATTGTCGCGGGAGGGTTCTATTATCAAAAAGTGTTCCATTTTGCGATAGCGGCGTTCTCGAGCAAACGCGAGGACATGTCGCACGGATTTCTAATCCCGTTCGGGAGCCTCGCCGCCATCTGGTGGACGTGCCGCGACTTCCGTAATGTCGCAGGTGCGCCGTCATGGAGAGGGTTGGGCTGGGTCTGTTTTTTCCTGGGCGTGGCATGGTTCGGCGCGCGAGGGGGCCAGATGCAAATCGAGCAAGTCTCGTTGATCGGTTTGATTTGGGCGATTCCCTATGCGCTGTGGGGAAAGGGAGTCGGGCGGTTGATGCTGTTCCCCGCGTGGTTCCTCCTCTTCACCGTCCCAGTCACAAACTTTTTCGGCGTGCTGACCGTCCCCCTGCGGATTTTCTCCACGGGACTGGCAACGTTCACCCTGCGCGGGTTTAACCTCGTCATCGAGCAATCCGGGACCGCTGTACTCTCGCAGATCCCCGGCCATGAGTTCAGCCTCGATGTCGTTGAGGCGTGCAGCGGCATCCGCTCCTTTTTCGCGCTGGCCGCATTAACCGCCGGATATGCCTACGTCATGGTGAAAAACAAATTCCAGCGGTGGCTCCTGTTTGCGTGCACAATCCCGATTGCGGTCCTCGGGAACGCCGTGCGCCTTGGGGTGATCTGCATCATCGCATACAGCGTCGGGGCGAAGATCGCGGCAGGTGCCTTACACGGTTACTTGGGCTTGGTCATTTTCGTTGCCGTCAGCTTAACCGTGGTTACGTACACCGCCAAGGGTATCAAAACACTTGCCGCCAAACTGTACCGGGCAAACAAGCTGCTGGCCTGGCTGTACGAACCGGACGTGCCCCCCAGCGCGCCGGCCCGACAGCCTACCCGCGTACAGGTCGTCACCGTCGCTGCCCTCGTCTGCGCGTTGACCCTCCTCACCTTCCAGAGCCGCAACTTCTTCGGCGCCCCGATGTACGATGCCACCAACTTCATCGCCGACGACCTCCCCCACCAGATCGCCGGCTTCACCAGTGACCGTCCCTGGTTCTGCCACAGCGACCAATGTTTCTATGCCGAAGAAGAACGTATCCTCACCGCCAATCAGCCGCAACAGGAGGACGGCTTCACCTGCCCGTTCTGTCATGGGCCCATGCACACGATTGCCGCCGGGGAACTCAACCTTTTGCCAGCCGACACCACAATCCTGAAACGGAATTACCGCTCCTCGGACGGGCACACCTACATCATCAGCGTCGTCATCTCCGGGGTCAGCCGCGCCAGCATCCACCGTGCAGAGCTCTGTTTGCCCGCGCAAGGGTATACCATCCAGCGTGCGGGTCTGTATTCCCTGAATGTCCCCGGCGGGAAACCGCGCCACGCGCGCATCGTCCAAGCTCAGCACTCGTTATCCCCCCGGTTGTTTACACTCACCTACTGGTTTGTCAGCCGCGAGTGGGAATGCGCCTCCAGTGCGCAACGTATCTGCATTGATGTCTGGGACCGCTCCATCCACAACCGCATCAACCGCTGGGCCATGGTTTCCGCCAACATCTCGCCGCCGCTCGAGACCGACGAGGACATCGCAGCCTTCGAAGCCTTCCTCGGCAAATTCTACCCGCAACTCTTTCGTAACGAATAACGGTCACCTCCCGCGAGGCAACGCAACAAAACCGCACACTCGCATCGGTGTCCTCCGACGGTTCCACCGCCCTACCTTTTTGCGTAAGAGGTATACCCGAAATAGGCGTTCTGGCTCGTCGAATCCAGCACGGCGTGCCAGAGGTCACTGTTCAGGCCGACCTTTTGGCGCTCGATCGTCGCCAGCTTGAGCGGCACCAGCGTGTACCAGTCGCCTTGGTTCCCGACCACGCAGTTCGTGCGTCCCGCCATCGCCGCATGGACCGCGCTCCGCGCCAGCAGGTAACAGCGGATCGCGTCCGTGCCTTTCGCGGGGACACTGCGGATGGTGTAGCTGGGGTCGAAGTACTTGACCGAGACCTCGCGCCCTGCGGCCTTGTAAGTCGCCTCGTAGTACGCGGTGATACGCCGGCGCAGGTATTCGCCGATGTCCTTCTTCAGGACGTTCCCCGACGCGTCGCGGCGCTCCACGGGATCCGCGATGTGGCGTTGCCCCGCGCCCTCCGCCACCACGATGACCGCATGATCCTTGCCGGATTGGAAGCGGCGGTCCAGCGCGGAGAGTAACCCGTGGAATCCCTCCATCTCGAAATCGAGTTCCGGGATGAGGCAGAAGTTCACCACCGGGTTTGCCAGTGCCGCGTAGGCCGCGATGAACCCCGCGTCGCGCCCCATGAGCTTGACCAGGCCCACGCCGTTGAACGTGCCCTTCGCCTCCATGTGCGCCGCCTGGATGATGCCCGTCGCCTCCGCAACGGCCGTCTCGAACCCGAAGCAGCGCCCCACGAAATAGAGGTCGTTGTCAATGGTCTTGGGGATGCCCACCACACTGATCGAGAGCCCCCTGCGCTTGCACTCATCCGAGATGTCTTGGGCGCAACGGAGCGACCCGTCCCCCCCGACGCAGAACAGCAGGTTGATGTTCATCCGCGCGAGCGTGTCAACGATTTCACCCGTGTCCTGCTGCCCGCGCGACGACCCCAGGATCGTTCCGCCATTCTCGTGGATCGTGTCAACCGCGTCAACGTCAAGGGGGAGCGGCTCGTACCCGTAACGGGGGATGAACCCCGCATATCCGTAGCGGATGCCCAAGATGTTCCTGATCCCGTAATCGAACGTCAGGATCTCGACCAGCCCCTTGATGACATGGTTGAGCCCCGGGCAAAGTCCCCCTGCCGTGACGATCGCCGCACGGCTCCACGACGGCACATGAAAGATTTTCCCGTGGGGCCCCGCGCGCTCGAACGACGGCGCCCGGCCAATCTTCTCCCGGAGGAACTGAAGCACGCGGTCATTCTCCGAAATCAAAATACGGTCATGCTCCTTCACGAAATCGCGGCTACGGACAGGCGAGTCAATTTTGCACTCACCCAACCGATCGACATCCAGCGAATACTCCGACAGGTTCGCCAAGATTTTCTCCAAGATCGACATGAAACAATCCTCCTCTCTGCAAAAAGAAAAAGTATACGATGATTTTTCAATAAGGTCAATTGACAGACACGCCAAATTATGATTTAATATGCGCACTTTTTCCACTGGACCGTAGCTCAGGTGGTAGAGCACGACACTTTTAATGTTGGGGTCGTGGGTTCAAATCCCACAGGTCCAACCATCTCGGTTGATTATGGCACTGAACATCGTAAGCAAGATTGACGGGCGTGTGGACGTGAGGCACGTGCTGATGAGCGTCTCGGACAAGACGGGGCTGGACACGCTGGTGCTGGGGCTGGTCACCGCATGCCCGGGCGTGAAAATTTTTTCGACGGGGGGGACCCACACCGCCGTCCGCCAGATCCTCGGCGAGGAACTCGCCGCGCGGCACCTCGTCTCCGTCTCCGACTACACAGGCCAGCCCGAGATGCAGGGGGGGCTCGTCAAGACGCTCGACTTCAAAATCTACCTCGGCCTCCTGAGCGAGACCTACAACGACGCGCACCGGGACGACCTCGCGCGCACGCAGGCCATCGCCATTGACATGGTGGTCGTCAACCTCTACCCGTTCGCGCAGACCGTCTCCGCGCCCGGCGTGACCCCCGAGTCCGCCCGCACCAACATTGACATCGGGGGCCCCTGCATGATCCGCGCCGCCGCGAAAAATTATCTGCGCGTCGCCTCCGTCACCGACCCCGCCGACTACTCCCCCCTCCTCGACGAGCTTCGCTCCAACGGGGGGGCCCTCGGGCTCGACACGCGCCTCGCGCTGATGAAGAAGGCCTTCGCCCACACCGCCGCCTACGACGCCGCCATCGCCGCCTTCTTCGCCCCCACCCCCCCCGGGCGCATACGCGAAACCTACGCCGTCCAATGAACAATCGGATTTTTTCTCTCAGAGAAATATGATTGAAAAACTCACCGACCTCATCCGCCGCACGGCGAGCAGCCTCCCCCCCGACGTCGAGGCTGCGCTCGTCCGCGCCGCGGCCGGGGCCCCCCACGGATCGCGGGCCGCGTTTTTCCTGGACGCGATCCTGGAGAACACCCGCCTCGCGCGTGAGCAGTCCTCCCCCCTCTGCCAAGACACCGGGGCCCCCGCGTTCTTCTGGAGGGTCCCCCCCGGCACCGACACGCTCGCGCTGGAGGGGGCCACCCGCGAAGCCGTCAGGGTCGCCACCGAAAACGGCTGGCTACGCGAGAACACGCTCGACTCCCTGACCGGGGCCCCCCTCCCGTCGGACACCGTCGAGGGTGCCCCCCTCTGCCACTTCGAGCAGACCGCCACCCCCCCCTACGACGTGCGCCTCCTGCTCAAGGGGGGGGGGTCCGAGAACGTGAGCCGACAGTTCAGCCTGCCTGACGACGCGCTCGGTGCGGGGCGCGACCTGGAGGGGGCCCGCACGTGCATCCTCCGCGCCGTGCACGACGCGCAAGGGCTCGGGTGCCCCCCCGGCATCCTCGGCGTCTGCATCGGGTCCGACAGAGGGGGGGGGTACCTCCACGCCAAGAAACAGCTGCTCCGCCCCTTGGACGACGAGGCCCCCCTACCCCAACTCGCCGCACTCGAACGCCGCGTGTTGGAGGACGCCAATCAACTCGGCATCGGCCCCATGGGAATGGGAGGGGCCCCTTCCCTGCTCGGCGTGAAGATCACCGCCCCCCCCCGCCATCCCGCCTCCTATCTCGTCACCGTCTCCTACATGTGCTGGGCCTGCCGCCGGGGGGGGGTACAGCTCGACTTAGCGTAGCAAGGACGCAAGGATACAAGAGCAGGACGCAAGGACATCACATCTCGCATTCAGGTGTTTACACCTGCCAAGCAGATATGATAAAATTCTGTGTATTCTCAAAGAGGAGTACTCGGAATGAACATGACAGAAAAGAAGTAGCGGAGCGTCAGTTGGCTGGCGGCGGCAGGGGGGGGGTTGCTGCTCGCGTCGTGCCACGCACCCGCGCCAGAGACGGGGCGGTATCAGTGGACGGTGTCGTTGTCATCGGGCGGGGAGGGGGGCTCCCCCAGACAGTATATGTTCGATAGGGTCACCGGTACAACAGCCACGTGGGATTCCAGAGAAGGGAAATGGGTTCTGTGGCAGAGCTCGCTGCCGGTTGACTGGGACGATATCTGGAAGCAACAGCAAGCAAAAGAAAAGGCACAAGCCGAACTTCAGGCAAAGCACGCGGCCTTTTGTAAAACGCTTGCCCAGAAGTCGCTTGAAGAACAAGTCGCGTGGGCAGATGGCATTGTTATGCGTGTTTCGAGAAGACCTACTGATATCCCAGTTCCTGGTGCTAATCAGAAAGTACTGAAATTGTCTTCGGACCGTTTTCCTCCTTCCACCTCTTACAATGATCTTCCTGCTAACCTCACGTTTGGAGCAGAAGATGTTCTTGTCGGGTTTATAGGGAAGCTGGACGACAACGCCAAGGTTCAATTCTTTTTGTCCAGCGCGGCGTTCGACAACAAGACCGTTTTCCCTGCACCCGCGACGATTGCGGATGATGTGAGGGAGGAAGTCAAACGGCAGAAGTAAACGTGAAAAAAAGAGGCAGAAAAAAACAACAAGAAATGCTTCAGAGAACTGAGTCGACGGAAGAGAAGGAGGGACGTTAGTCCATGCCGACAATCGCATCAGTTGTGCCCCAGTCACGCATGAGCCGCAAACGAATGGGAAACGCCGTCCGGAGGGCTAAAAGCCTGGCAAGCGGCAATATAGTTAATTCAGTTGAAAACCATTCCGTTTTTTACCACAATGGACACAATGGGTTTCACAATAGACACAAAGGATACAAGAGGCAATCGTGTCCATTGTGCATTCCATTGTGTCTGCGGAAAAGGTACTGCCCGTGATGGACAACCTGAACACGCACGCCGTACTGTGATCGGAGAAGTTTCCAGCTTTCGATGGCAGTCGACTGCCATCGAAATTCCTAATTTCTAATTCCTAATTCTCAACTTCTCCCTCACATACGCCGCGCACGCCGCCCGCGCCGCCTTCGACCGCCTCCGACGCATCGCCCCAGTAGCCGGATGGCTTCCATCCGGGTTTATGCTTCCTGCTGGCGTTGCGCGTCTCAAAGTGCGCGCCCACGACCGAGGCCGCGTCATCGGCGATGCACCGGTGCAGCGCGGCCTTGTCTTCCACCGCGTCCGTGATGCCCTGGATCATCGCCAGGGCTTCCTCGGGTGTCACGCGCTCCGGCGCCCTGCTGACAACGCTTCTGCCGAGCGACTGCAGCCCGAGCGCCTCCGCCTCCTCACGGTCAATGTCCCGCAGCCCCATGTCCGAGCCGTAGTCGAACGGCGGGAACGGGGCGCCGAAGCGCGAGATCGCCGCCCTGATTGGATCCGTCTTCAACGCGGCCATGCGCCCATTCGTGAACTGCCCGCCCGCCGCCTCCCAGCGCATGGGCCAGTCGCGCCCCTTCTCGCGGTGGAATACGCGCACGAGCTCCTGCGCGGGCCACGTATCCAGGCGCCTCGGTCGGCAGCGGTATTCTCGGTAAATCGCGCATGAAAAAAAACTCCGTTTTTTTTGAGTTAGGCGTTAGGAAGTAGGAGTTTCGACAGCCATCGACGGCCATCGGCCGCCATCGAAAAACGCTCGACTGCATTCGGCGGCTCTCGACAGCCCTCGAAATTCCTAATTTCTAATTCCTAATTCCTAATTTACCCCTCACTCCTCACGCCTAACTCCTGATTCCTCACGGCCCGTCCTCCAAAATGATGTACAGCGTCTGCGGGTCCGGCCCCGTGCCGTCGTTGACGCTGATCCCCTTCCCCGCCCCGAACCAGTCCTGGCCGTCCGCGATGCCCCTCACGTCGTTCGTCGTCAGCGCAGATGCGATCGCCTTGGCCGTGAGGTTGCTGGCGCTGACGGCGACGGGCAGGGCGACGGGGTCGGCCTCGGTGAGGTCCTGGATGTCGGGGATGTCCGCTTTCTTGGCGAACAGCCCCTCCGCCCACGCCTCCGTCGCGTACCCCCCCAGCGCGCCGGGCAGCAGCCACGGCGCGTTGATTGTCTTCACGGTCGCGAAGTCCACGGTCTGCACGGGCATCGGCAGCGCGTTCGGCGTGAAGCCCGGCGAGTCGAGCATCGTGAAGCGCGCGTTGGCGCGGTAGCTCACGCTGCCGCCGGGGTTCTCGGCGCGGATGAAGAAGCGGTGCTGCCTCGCCCCGCAGTCCATGTCCGGCGACCAGACGAACGGGTCGCCCGTCACGGTGAGCGCGAGGTCGGACCCGGGACCCTTGGACCAGTACTGCACGCCGTTGGTTGACCAGCACGCCACGAACGTCCACCCATTGGTGTCGATCGCCGCGCCGCCGTCCGTCCACTGTGGCGCGAGCGCGAGGCTCTCGTCACGGTAGACCGTCCTGTCGTACGGCACGTCGCTGGACGCCGCGGCATCCCACCGCGCGGGGATCTGCGCGGCGGCGGCCGCCGCAAGTAATAAGTAAGAAGTAATAGCTTTTTCATCTCCGTTTTCTCCTTTTCCTTTTTTTTTAGTTTTTAGTTTACAGTTTTTAGTTTTTATAGTGAATTCACTTTAAAAATGTTCCATTCTTACATCCCGTTAGGGATGTGTCTCTCGGTAGAAAAACATCCTTCCCCCCATGTCCGCAGGAAAAGAGGCCCCCGTCGGCGCAGGTGCGACCGATGGGGCACGGGATGCACCTAAAAGAGGCATCCCGATGGGATGCCATGATTTTTTTTTTGCGTTCTCTTCTACCGAAAGAAACATCCCTAACGGGATGTTGTTACGGTATGCTTTAAAAGTGATTTCGCTATATGAATCGTCCCGAAACAAGTCAGCCCGGTTACACAGAGTTTCACAGAGAAGGCGCAGAGGGACACAGAGTCAATTTCATTTACTCTTAACTATTAATTCTTAATTATTAATTTCTTCCCTTGCCTTCCCCCCGCAAAAATGGCATGTTGATCACTGAGTCAATGGAGCATTAGGCTCACAACAAAGAGAAAGGCAAGGATGAAGGCGATGAGAAAAGCGGTTGCGACGGTGGTGGTTGGGATGGTAATGGGGCTGACGATGACGGCGGGGGCCGGCTCTGCCGCGAACGATTACGTGGAGGTGGAATGTGCCGGGCTGGTTGTCAAATTGGACGTGGAGGACCCGAAAATTTTCCATATCTTCGCGCCGGGGAAGGATGATGATTTCACTGTTGAGGTCACGGTGACAACCTCTTGGGAAGAACTGGTCGCCCCCAAGCCTTCAACCAAGAACGGGATTTCCGCAACGTTCACGATGGGCGCGAAGGCTAAGGATGACGCGACGGGTGTGGTCGTTTCGGGACAAGGGTATAAAGTGAAGACTGGCGAGGTTGACAAAGAGGGGGAAATCCAATTCCACAACTTTTACCTCCAGTCGGACTTTGACGACTTCGCGAAAGATATCGTTGTGCCGCTGGGGAGGCAGGTGATCTACACCGCCCGCGGGAACGAAACTGAAAAAGCGAGCAACTGGACGGTAGGATCGGACGGGGAGGAGGAAACAAAGAATTACACATCCCAAATCGTCTTCAACCGGGATTTTTTTGACGTGGATGCGTGGTTCATCCTCTCAACGATAGCGACGCCTAAGCGCGGGGCTTACAGTGTTGATGCGGAGGAAATGATTTCTTCAATACACTATCCAAGCGAGAAGTTATTAACGGATGCAGGGCAGATGACCGTTTTTCAGGCGGACTTTACTGATGCTCAACCTTATGGTTTTGATGATTTCACTGAATGGGATTATTACCCCCAACCTTATATCTCGATTGATTATTATGAGACGATAAGAAAAGGACAATGTAGGTGGCCCTATGCTTCAGCACAAATAGGTTATGAGGGGACTTCTACGTTAATATGCACTTTAGAAGACGCGAATCTCGATTTGAGCGAGTCCAGTATACCAGAAGAGTGGTTCAATCCAAAGATAATGGTAGGAGGAGGGGGTGTTATCTTTACCATACCACCAGATCCTGTAGACCCTACAGCTTCCCGAGAAGAACAGACGCTGACAGCAAACTTCAAAGGAGCGATGGTGGCAGAGCTTACCATCGTGCCGTACCACAAAAAGGAAATTACGGTCGGTATTCGGTGTGTACATGAGCCATCTTGGAATAAGAATAGTAAGGAGATTGAAGGTGTTGAAGACTATTTAAATAATGTGTATCGTCAAGCTTGCGTAAAGGTAAACGTAATATATCTTCCCACTATGGAAATTAGCTTTGATTGGGACAACGATGGAAGTCTTGATTTCTCCAACTGGAATAATGCGGAAATGCAAGCAATTTGGAACGTAGCAGATAATACAGAGTGTGACTTCGTAATCTTTCTCGTTAGTAACTTTAGCCGTCCACGTATGGATGGAGGTATGTGGCTGGGGCAACGCTATGGTTTTGTGTCTGCCACTGGATGGAAAGGACTCCTATCTGTTGCACATGAACTGGGACATGGGATAGGATTGTCGCATACTGAAATGAGGGACAAAGACAATCTAATGTATCCTAATTTTCTTAATGCTCATCCTGCCATGATGAAACTACGAAAAAATCAGTGGGATTCCCTTCAGGAAGCCATTCAGGCTCTTCCAAAAAGAAATTAAGGAGCAGAATATGAAGCAACTCATTTACAGTATAGCCGTGGTTGTGTTTGTGTGGAATGCCGTGGCGAATGATATTGATTCTTTAAAGACTATGCTGTCAAACACAGAAGTAGGATGCCAACTCCTTGAGCTGAACACGCCTGATGCTGACCAACGGGCGAAGGTGGAAGCGGGCATTCGAGCAGGCATGGAGATCAATGCCCCTAGGAATACAGAGGATAGCCCGCGCTATCGGGGTCAGGTGTATGCTTACGGCGCAGAAATGATTCGCAGAGACCCGGCCGTGTCGTTTGAAGTGAAGCGGTTCATTGCCGACATCCTCGCCGAGGGCATTGTCAATGACAATTCGGATTACCAGAAAGCCAAAGTCATTGAGACGTTAGCCCGTGTCCTTGGCGTTACCGGGCCGGACATCCTTTCCGATAACGCGCTTGCTAACATTCAGAAAGGCTTTGAGCACTCATTGTTGCCCGGTAGAGGCATGATTCTCCTTGCCTACCGTGCGGAACTGGAAGGAGCCCCCAAACGGATTGAGGCAATCAGCCGGGCACCATTCCTCCAACGGAATGGATTCCTAAATAAATCCGTCTGGACGGCGTTGCTGACTCGGGTATGGGACGGGGACGGACAGGCACTTGACTCCCTCTTGGAATATGCTCGCAAAGAGAAAAATATCATTACTCGCGTAACATTCATCTTTAAAGACCTCAGTACAGTTCATAACCAGAAATGCGTGGAGTTTTTTGTGCCTTATCTCAATTCAGACGAACGAACGCCAGAGGTCATCTATGAAATGCCAGGTACTCCCGTGGCATCATACGCCGCATCCGCCTTGTACCAAATGTTGGAGGGTTTCCCGGAGTCAATCGTACAATCTGGATTTCAGGCGGATGAAGATATCAAACGGTGCAGGGAATGGGTGAAGCAGCAAAAGCAATTTAAATTCCGCGAGAAACCCCTTACAGAAGAACAGAAGAAGAGGTTTTGGTGGGCTAACCAGAATGATTCGCTTTGACAATGAATAGAAATTTGCTCCTACTTACCGTCGGTATCATTTGCGCCACATCCCTCCCCCTGCTGGCGCAGTACCGCGTTATGAATCGTCCCGAAACAAGTCAGCCCGGTTACACAGAGCTTCACAGAGAAGGCGCAGAGGGACACAGAGTCAATTTCATTAACTCTTAACTATTAACTATTAATTATTAACTATTAATTATTAACTATTAATTATTAATTTCTTCTAATTTCTTCCCTTGCCTTCCCCCCGCAAAAATGGTATATTGATTGCTGAATCAACAGAGCATTAGGCTCACACCAAAAAGAAAGGCAAGGATGAAGGCGATGAGAAAGGCGGTTGCGACGGTGGTGGTGGTTGGGATGATGACAGGGCTGACGATGACGGCAGAGGCCGGCTCTGCCGTGAACACATTCGTACAGGTAAGCTGTGGCAACAACACGATCACCGTCAACGTGGACGCAAACAACAAAAGCGATTTCCATATCTTCGCCCCCGGGTACCGCGAGAACGACACCGCCTTTGTCCAGGTGTCACCGGCATCTCCGGAGTGGCAGCTTGTCAAGCCAACCTCTGGCGTCCAGATGAAAGGCGGGGATAAATGTGATTATGAGGTGAAAGGGTACTTGGATTCGGAAGGGACAGGCGCAGGGAAGATTTATTTCCACAATTACTTTATCGCATCCAGTGAAGACGGTGGCGCGAAGAACATCACGGTCCCGCCAAAAAAGCAGGTGACGTACACCGCCTACCGGGATAAAGACGCCTCTGGGAACAAAGCCGAGAGGCCGAGCAACTGGACGGTCAACGGGGAGACAAAAATAAGCGCGGCAAAAATCGTGTTCAACCGGAGCGCGTGGGATGTGCCCGCCTGGTACATCCCGACGATGAACACGCCTAAGCCGGGGGCATACAACATCAAGGCGAGGGACTGGGTTGTCCCGGCACTGCTCCATGACGAGGGGAGGATGACGGTTATCGGGGCGGAGCTGAACCTGCTGTGGGAGACAGGCAACAAGGCGAACCAGATTTTCAACCCGACCCCGAAGGACGACCCGCCGGCTATACCGACGAACGTGCTGTACGTCGTGGCGTCGCCTGTTGACGGTAAGTACCGCGTCACGCTGGACGTGACCGTCAAGGCGACCCTTGCCCTTGCCGAGGGCAAGGTGTTGTATGCCGTCTTTACCGATTGTGGCCACGGGATAAAGCTGACCGAGGGGAAAATCCCCATTTCCGGCCTTGTGACGATTGCATTCAGTCATCCGCAAGGTATAAGTGGCATTCATGATTTCGGGATCATGGTGGGTTACGATGCGGATGGCACCGGCAAACTTGACTGGTCCGGAAATATCCCGATCCCGCTCGAGGTGGTCAACCCCCAAAACGGTGCCCGGATAGGCGATGCTATCGTCAGGGGGGCGAGTTTATCTCAGTATGCGGCTGCACAAAACTCAATAAATGCCGTATTCGGGGGATCATGGTTATGGGGTTTCTTATCGAACGTCAAAGTGCCGACGGCAAAGTCGCTGCTTTACCTTTTCTGGAACGGCAGCCCGGTGGGGATGCCTGACCCGACATATGCGCCAATCTCGAGTGTGGACATCGGGTTCAACGCCTTTTACCCGGGGTATTTCTCGGAATGGCTGACGCACAACTCTGGCGCGGCGTTCAATGACATTGGCGAAACCACGTTACAGGAATATCAGTGGGATACCACGACACCGCTCGCAAACCTCATCGCATCAGCCCCGCAGATTGAGAATGCCCTTGGCACGTTCTATTACAAAACGATTTACCCGCAAGTCATCAATTATTTCGCCAACCAGCCTTTTGGGACGGAAGCCTATTTTCCGCCCTCTACGGCAGGTGAAGATATTCCGCACAAAAGTGAAAGCCAACCGTGGGTGCCGGGATGTACACTTAAGCTGAACACTTGGTGGCCGGATATGCTGGGCGACGACACCAACGCTTCTGTCGGGCGTGGCAGACTCCTGTCGCACAAGGCGCGGTACCGCGTCAAAAAAGAGAATATTGCTGGCGTTCTTGTTGCGTTTACGGTGACGGAGGTGAAGTCATGGGGGGAAATGATTGATCTCTATGATTTCAACTGGGATGTGTCTGGAGACGCGCATAACGCCGCCGTCCTGCAAGTCGGCTACGGGAATGGGAGTTACGGACCTGATCGGAATCGGGGAAGAATCTTCAGGACGCGTGTCCAATTCAGTAAAACCTACGGAGGTCTGCCATGAAGAAAAATATGATTGTTACACTGTTGTTGTGCGCCGCATCCATGTATGCGGACAGCGGGTCGGAAGCGTTGCGCCGTATCACTGAGATGGATTCAATCTTACGGGATGACGGGATGAGCCGTCTCCTGGAGGAGACCGGGAAACGGAAATGGGATGCCCCCCGCATATCCTCGAAATGGCATGTCGAGAACCGTATGACGGACAAGGAGAAAATCAGGGAAGTTGAGGTCGCGCGGGATTTCGGGCGGAGACTGGCGGTTGCGCTGGAGGAGGCCGCGAAAGGGCAGCAGTCAATCCCGCCGGGGGAGTCCCTTTACCGCAAGTCCGTGTTCCTCTGCGACCTCGCGGACTGGTGCGCGGGGACGGCGGGATACCAGAACCTGCTTCTCGCCCGCCGGTGCCACGACCTCGCGGCGGTAGGGCTGGCCCGCCTGACGGCGGACACGGGCGTGCCGCTCGATATCTGCAAACGGCTGGCAGGGCGTCTCGACCCGCCGCCGCCATGGATGTCTCCCGCATTTCGCATGAGGGTGCTGAACGGCGAGGCGGGGGCCAATGTGTTCAATGCCGCGGGTACGGAGGAAGAGATGCAGAGAATATGGGGCTTCGGTCTTGTCGCGAGTTCCCCCCTGCGCATAGCCCGTGGGACCCAGATGGTGCCGCTAAGCGGCCCTGAAAAGATGACGCTGGTTGAAAAGGGAATGGAAACGGCTGGCGAAGTATGTTTGAGGGAAACGGAAGACAGGGCTATCGATCTCGCAAAAATCAGAGAGCAGATTGACTTCTTCATGGACATGGAATATGTGGATGAGCCGCGAACCCTGCTCCGCGCATGGGACGTGCGGCAGTACCCGCTGATTGCCTACAGGATGGATTTGATGCGTTCCGTCCAAAAAGCATTGGGGCTTCTAGAGTTCAGAACAGTACTTGGTTTTTTCCCTGAGGATTTTGTTAGAAGTGAGAGGGAAAAAATGCAACTGGAGCATGACATCAAAGAGGCGGCCAAATGGGGTGCAAAGATTACGCCTATAGAAGACAGTCCCTCTTTTGATCCCATAAAGGAAGCTTTCTCTGTAGCATGGCTCAACCGCCCCGAGCGAAACATCCAAGACGATAACCGTTCCTCCACTGCGGCGTTGGCATACAAGGAAATCAAGGAGGGGCGTTTTCTTGACGAAGATACCGCCAGCATCCAGGACATCGAGCAACGCAAGAGGCGACAACTGGAGAGGGAGCAGAACCCTGTCATCCTCACGCCTGAAGAGCAAGAGCGACAGAAAGAAGAACTGAAAATGATTTGGCAGGAAATAGAACGGCAGAAACAGCCATAACTGTCTGTGGCTTCGAATGGAGGTCTACCATGAAAAAAACGATGCTCGCAATGAGCGCAAGTATGGCAATCGTTTCCGTTTTTGCGGCGGAGATAACCGGGATGGAACGGCTAAATTCCCTCGGCACTGCGTTACAGGAGGGTAGGGTGACAGGGGTGCTGGCAATAATGAAGGATGTTCCCATTCCCCAAATACCGTCCAAATGGCATGGCGAGACGCATATCAAGGATGAGGAGAAAATCAAGGAGACAAACGCCGCACATGAATTAGGTCATGGGCAGGGGTTGTTGCATACCCATGAAATTGCTGACAAAGTTCCACTGGATCAACAAGATCAGGATAACCTGATGGATCCTTATGCTGGCGTTAACAAGAACAGACTGCGTAAAAACCAGTGGAATCTTTTGAACCCTTAGGAGAAAGAGATGAAACAGCCTGTTTACAGATTGGTGATAGTTATGCTTTTGGGGTATATTATGACAAATGGTGTAAACTCTGCGAGCGTTGTAAGGCAAAAGACAGAAGCAGAGTTGCAACTTCTGGGTCTGAATACATCCGATAGTGAGAAGAGAGCGAAGGCCGAAGAGGTGATTCGTAATAGTATTAGAGCCCATGCTCCTGAACATGTGACCGACAGTCCACAATATCGGGCCGACATATATGCTTACGGTGCTGAAATGATTCGCAGAGACCCGGCCGTGTCGTTTGAAGTGAAGCGGTTCATTGCCGACATCCTCGCCGAGGGCATTGTCAATGACAATTCGGATTATTTAAAGCAAGCCGCTGTTCGCTGGCTGGCTACTGTTCTTGCCGTTACCGGGCCGGACATCCTTTCTGATGATGCACTTGGCAATATTCAGAAAGGTTTTGAGGATCCCTCGTTGCTCGGGAGGGATATGGTTCTCCTTGCCTACCGAGCTAAGCTGAAAGGCGCTTCCAAACGGATAGAGGCCATCAGCCGGATGCCCATCAAGCGGAATGGGTTGCTTGACAAAACGGTTTGGACTGCGTTGCTGGTCAGGGCATGGGACGGAGACGAACAGG
>Ga0099364_10007210_pt1 | contig 15943 bp, 8 predicted proteins | sample TergutTh196P3_FD_73070 | JGI IMG/M metagenome (GOLD analysis project Ga0099364, IMG submission 73070) | Microcerotermes parvus P3 segment gut microbial communities from Pointe-Noire, Republic of the Congo - Th196 P3 | ecosystem: Host-associated > Arthropoda: Insects > Digestive system > Gut ...
TCGGGAAGATTCAAAGCCTTCTCCAACCGATAACCGCTACCGCGATTCATCATTTGCTCAGTAGAAATAAACAACAGCCTGTCATACTTCCCCTCCATCTCTTTTATAAAAAGATAGTCGGGAAGCAGATGGTCGCTGATGAGGGAGATGAGATGGGTCATTAATTAATCTATTACAGTTAATTTTACAAATCCGAAAATATAACTATTGTCGTCTAAACGTCTGGATTTCGGGAAATCATATTCTTCGTAGCGCCAGTTGCTTGGACGGGAAGCAGGGACGACGACATCTTTAAAATTTGTCAGGTCTTCCGTCCATGCGCCGGTGATAAATCGCCAACCCGAAGCGTGACCGATGCGCAGGATGCAGGATTTGCCGGCTTCACAATGGTTGATTTTCTCCAGAATGTTCTGCATTTCAACCACATAGTCTTCGCCGTCGGTCTTGTCGATATCGCTCCAGTAATTGATTTCATCTTCGGTCAATTTGCGGGTATGCTCGTTGACTAATCGGAATAAATCGCCAATTGTAGTTACCGGCATTTTCCCAACTTGTGGATACTTCTTGTTCACAAAATCATAATACTCTTTGGCAATTTTTATTTTTAATTCGCTTGCTGTTTCTTTTTTAATGGCTTCCACAATTTGAGGTTTTGAATCGTCCCACAAACTATCATCATTTTTCCTGAAATTCAAATTGATTAGACGAGTGGCAATTTCGGTGTCTTTCTCAAAATAAGCGTCTCCAATGTGGATAAAACGAAAAACATCAGCATTTGGGTAGAAATTTATCGACACATTATTTGCAAATAATTCTCTTTCGATGTCGATAGCTTTAATGTTCTTATTATTAGGAGGGCCACCATCCGTTTTTCGTAAGTCGATCTTTTTCTCCCTGTCTTGAATATCACTTGCTAATGATGCTAAAACTGCTGTTCGTATAGCGCCTTTTATTGAACTTCCGGGTATGTAGGGCAAGCCCATGCCGTTGTGGATACATTCTTTCAATGAATCATTGTCTTTTATTTTGAACCGAGCCGGCATTCTTCGTTTTGCATAGTCGTCGGATTTGGCTTCAGGGGCAAAACGTTTCAGAAATTCTTTTAAGTTCTCTCTGTTAGCAATTGCTTCAAGCCAATTATCCATGTGTTGTTCGCCTAATAAGTTCCAGACCTTTTCTGCGGAAATAATAGCAATATAGATTTCTCCTTTTATTTTGACCTGAACAAAATCGGTATTGTAAAATAACATATTCCCCGATCCAACATGTACGGGTGTTAGCGTTTCAATTTTAATAGAACTCATAACTCATTGATTTTTACAGGTAAATAGAAGGGGCGTCCGCTTCGATAAACAGGATGCATGCGCTCGTCGTTCCATGCGGGCGCCAGATTGACGATTTTGCCTGTCAATGGCTCGGTCGTTGGGAACAACGAACCGGTATTAAACATATAAATCGATCGTTTGCGTAAATGGCGAAACATTTCTTCACTACTTCCTGCCATATATCCGCCACGCAGCAGTATCTCATAATGTGCTGATTTCAGATGCAATTTCGTTAGCTCTTCTTCTTTCGGAATATAGAGCGACAATAACATCGTTTGATTTGCATCCGGAATTTCTGGTAAGTCTAATTTATCAGGTTCAACTTCAAACTTTCCTCCACCGATATTTCTGTCGGTGCCAAGGCCGGCTTCTCCCAAGAGTTGGAAAAGAGATAGCAGTTCTTCAAACGTTTCATCTTGGGCATCGGTCAGACAGTATAATCCGGCCTTTTCGTGGAAAAAGGTCTTATTGAAAAAAAACGGTTCTGCATTTTCGTTGTCCACACGTGGTATGCTGACACGTTGATTTACTTGCGATATGTAAGGCGTCTCGAAGTCGGATTTTTCTCGAAGGAGAAATTCGCCTTTTATCTGCGAATCCTCAATGATAATTTCATCGCCCCGCATCAGTTCGTCCCATAGTAAGACGTCGATGTATTTTATTTTTTTCAACTGTTTACGATATTCATGCTCTCTTTTTAGGACTACTTTTACCTTAATTTTTCCCCTTGCCTTGGGTAAAAAGTAAATCTTGTCCCAAAAGGGGAATGACGAACTGATGGAAAAGGATTGAAGGAACTCTTTCGTATCGGCCATTTTCCCTTGTTGACAACGGATTACAGCCAAAGCGGCGGAAATCGTATCGCTATGCAAATCGGTAGCAGAAAAATCGTAGTGATTTTCTTTTCCCGTTCCAATATGCAGCGGCGACAGATTCTTTAGCTTTATGATGTTATAAGTTGGCATGGCTTAATAAGTTTTTTCTTCTTCTTTGACAATATCAATCTGTACCTGACCGTAACCGCGCGAACCGTGTCCTCCAAGGTAATCATCATGAAGAAGTTGAATAGCTTGCGCTAAGGTATCTTTCAATTGTTTTTCGTTGTCGTTTTCAAATACGTTCAACACTAAGTTCATTTTGAATTTTGCTCCGGCAGGTACGCGTTCAAAGGTACGGGGGTTGGCTTTTGCTGTTACCCGATCAATGACAACTTCTGTTTTGCTTTCCGTAAAAGGCAAGTCGGTATTGCTGAAATCAGTTTTTTCATGTATGCCTAATTCCGGATCAATATCTAAGATTAATTCGGCGTCGCGTACTATCAAACGGGAAGCGTAGCGTTTGGATTCCCTGTTTTCATTGTCGGCCGAAACGCCAAAAAGATAACCCGATTTCGAATTAGGGTCTTTACTCGCACCAATAAAACCTCTTTTGTCAGCAGGTGCAACACAAGGTGTCTTTACTTCTATCAGCGACCTCATCTTACCTTTTAAAGAACTCCCGGGAATATAAGGAATGTTATTGATAGGATTACGAACTACGAGTTTATCGAGACCGCCAATATTCAGCGCGGCATTGGTAGCGCCGATATGTAAACCGGTTTTTAGCGTGATAGTACCGGTATAAACGATTTTTTTTATTAGTTTTATATTTGACATAGCTTGAGTTAATTATGAATTATAAATTATTAGTCTTTCCCTCCGTATGCTTTGTGGTAAGCTAAAATGGCCTCCATAAAGTTACAGAAATTTTGAAAACTCTTTTGATTAGTGACGTAGGGGAAGCACAAATCGAAAATTTCCTTAAAAAGTTTTAACCCTTCGTTTCTCTCATCGCGTCCTAATGCGTACGCTACTTTGGGTTTCAGTAAAATAAAGGCTGATTTTTCATTCTCAAATTCACTCATTTGTATGCGCTTGATTTCTCCGTAAATACTTCGTATTTTGGAGTTTGTCAATTCTTTCCTTGCCATGAATTTGCCTGCTTTTTCAGCATAATCGACTAAGGCGTTATCAGCTGCGGATGTAATCCATTGCGATTTATAGTCGTCTTTGAAGTGACGGGGAGTTTCATCCTGTTGCCTTCCGCCTGTGGTATCGTTCCATTGCCTTCCACCTGTGGAATTATCCCGTTGCCTTCCGCCGGAAGAATTATCCCGTTGCCTCCCACCAGCGGCATCTTGTCGTTGCGGATTCCTACTGAATCCGCCGCTACTTTGAGAATTTTTGTTTTGATAATCTTGCATAATTTCTTTATATTTAATTGATTCTATATTTATATCTCTCTAAAAACTGAAAACTGAAAACTGAAAACTAAAAAACTACCTTCTTAATTCCAACTCCGCCCACCGTGCAGCAAAAGCCCACAACTCCAACGGGTTGTATTTTGTGGAAATCGCGTTACCGTTTAATAGCGGTTTGTTACTGCATACTTCTGTTATACAGTTGTCTATCAGTATTTTAGTGTTATTATTTTTTGTCATGTTCTTCATCCGGCTTAAGTCGTACGTGAGCATCCAATACGTTTTATGGCGGGTGATTTTGTGCGCTTTGATGTCGGCGTTTGCTGCATGAGCCATTATTTTATCCAACAGTGATTTGGCTTCTTTTTCTTTAAGAATCAGTCGTACAAGTTCATCCTTCAGGCTTTCTACAACAGGGAACTCTGTATCCCAATTCATTGGGAAATCCATAAATGAGATACTGTTTTTGGATTTGCCTTTTACTGTGTGATTTTTGGCGGCTTTTTCTTCGTTGGCGCTTTCTTCGGCGCCTTTCATGATTGGAAATTTTTCCGGAACAATAGCGATGCCCCCTGAAATACCGAAAGCGGGATTATAGCAGGTAAATTCTTGAAAATCATTATGGATTGTTTTTGCCAATCGAATGATGACATCCCAACTGCCAACGATAAACAAATCATCGCCGCCGCTGTAAATGATAAAAGAACGATTACGGTCGGTTTCCTTCCATATCGTATTCAGATAACCAGAGAAAAAATAATCGAAAGAACGGCTTAAGGCTGCGAAACGCGACAGTGTAGCTCTTTCGGGCAAGATACCCGACTGAAAAATCGACCCTAAATTATCTACATCCATACGTAATACGCCCAATCGTTTAAATTTATCTATTGAAAGGGTTTGCAGGTTTTCGAGACTGTTCGTTTTCGGATTGACCATGTCTTCAAAAGAATTACCGTTCCATTCATTGCCGCCGTAAAACTGAAGCTCATACGAATTATTATTGCCTTTTACCGGTTGATTAAAATTCTCGTTATTGATCCGGATTACGGTACAGTTATCAACCGATTTCAGGAGTTCCGAATCATTTTTCTCATTCAGGAAATAATAGGTATAGCCCAGATTTGCAGGTTGTATATGAAATATCTCAGACATATAGGGCAATTCCGTACTTGATACAATAATGATATCCGTTTCGCGAAGTTTTTCACCTAAAAGTATTTGGCTGAAAGTGTCTTTCTTGATCATAAGCTCTTTGTTCGGTGATAGTTCATTTTTCGAAAATTCTTCGCCGGTTATTTCGTCACGTAGCGCATCACCCCCCTGCATAAGCGGGTTAAAGAAATTGTCGTACCCTTTTTCTATCAAGTCGGCAAACTTGCAGGCTTTCTTTTTGTCTTTTTTAACAAATAATTCGTCCCAGATATTCCCTAAATTGCGGTTTTTGTCTTTTCGCATCAAATCGTCTTTCGATACCGGAACAGATTCTATGGCAACGGACAAGGCAGTACCAAACGAGGCGAATAAATGTTCGTCAATTGTTTTGGTGGATGCCTGCAATTTTTCTTTAATAAATTCGGTGTTGGGCGCTATCAAATAAAACCCGCCGCCGGAATTGTAAATTACATTCGCCTGAAATAGATTTAGCTCGTTAACTAAATATCTAACAACCGCATCCGAAATAATACGCAAAAAGAAGGAGCGTCCTTTCAAATTTTTGCCGGCATATTTTGAAACAATTTGATATAAATACGACTGAATACCACTGAAATCGGCGCCAATCAACAGAAACGGCAGGTTTTTATCAGATGGTTTGCCTTTGTTGTAATCATACAAGCAAACGGCTAATGCGGCTGTTGTCTTTAAATGGTCATATAGCGAAACATCCGGAAAATTCTTCGTACTTGCCGGAATGCAAGCTGTATATTTGTACAGCAGATTTAAAAATGTTTCACTGAAAGCATGGTAATCGTTTGATTGAATAAATTTGAATTCTTTCACAAAATCTTTCCATAGTTGTTCATAGTCTGGTTTTTCTTCAAATTGTTTTTGGGGAAAAAACGTTTTCGTTAAGGTAACTTTTGCCACCGGCAAACGATATTCAGCCACACTTTGACCGGAATCGACGGTTTCTAAGATTGAAACCATTCGTTTCGTTTTGAAGGCATTCCAATTATTTTCATCTTGTTCGTCTCTGAAAGCCAGATCGGTTTCCCTGTCCATCCCTGACGAAAGCCAATCGGCTTCTTTGATTATTTTCCCCAAATCGGATAGTTGCTCTTTTTTCAAGTGATGACAGGCAGCCAGACTGTATAAATTATTCATGTCGGTCAAATCTGAAAGGTTCGCTCCAACCAAATTTCTGAAAACGGATTGAAAGTCGTCAATAAATTGTGCCGTCCATAGACAATGTTTGTGTGTATAAAGGCCATTGCGTGACGGCAGAAATGCGCTTTCTGCCTTACTCATTTCCGAAAGAAATTTGCTTGTCGAAACACTTCCCGTATCCGCCCGTTGGTAAAATTTCCCAATATCGTGCAGCAATGCTGCCAAATAAAGATGTTCTCTGCGATTTTCCATATATTGTTTAACTATTTTTCTGACTTCTAATGCGCGCTACAGTCCCGAATCCATGACTTACCCCTATCCCTAATCCGATGTAATTGGGCAAGGATATATTCGTCCTGAATCTGAGGTCGAAAGATGTAAATGTGTGATTTTTATATTTCACTTTCGCCTTTTCTTCCAATACCGTTACATCACAAACTATTTCTCTATCGGCATGAATCCCGATACTTTTTATGAAAAACAAAATATTCGCCTTCAATATTTTTACCATAAAACGGTAACGTGAGTTTGTCTCGTTTATCATTTGATATTCAGTGTACAATTCATAACTGAAAGGTAAATATTTACGTATTGAAAATTCAAAATCATTGTCCCATGCCTGAACGATTGTTTTTTCAGCCTTTACGGTTTCTATCTCTAATACCTTGTCGCCAACGTTCAACTGTCCGGTTGCTGACGCGAAAAAACTGCCGATAGCCTCTGTCCCTTCGCCGATACAAATAATTACTGCCTGCCCGTTTAATTTTTTGCATTGAATCAAAGGATAAAAATACGGAGTTTCTCCTACGGGGACTTTTGTTTCCCCTCTATCATCGTTGCCGGCGCCATGTTGGTTTGAAATAGCTTCTATTAATTGTGGTATCTCGCTTTGGTTGATTTGATTTTTGAATCGTATAACTAATTGAGACAACTTCGTCATTTCGGGTGTATTATAATCAGATGTTTCCTCCATTAGTAAGCTGTCTAACGTATTAATTTCATTTTCCACTTCGATTTTTTGATTTATATCTATCCGGTTTGTAAATAACTGCTTCTCTATTTCAAACCGCCCCATTCCATAAACCGTCTCATTCCCGACACCTAATTCTTCCATGAATTTCAATAAGGGTAAGTATTGTTGTAAATACCCCGCGTATGATTGTTCACCGATGTATCCGGCTAAGGGGAGTTCGTTTTTCTTTCCTTTCTTTTGGGTGTTTGGGTAGGTCGTGTGTTGAATGTTGGCCGATTTCAACAGGGGATATCCTGCTTTTTCCAAATAGGTCTCCGTACTTGATTCGTCGAAAAGTGATGCGGTCTTATCGGACGGGTTTTCGTACAGGGCATATAGTTTTTGTAAGCGGGAGAAGCAGGAGCGTATCAACTGGTAGAAGCTGGGAAAACGGTTTGTTTTGTCCTGATAGCTCAACCGCGTGTTCTTTTTGTCCTTTAATCGATACAGGATTACCGGAGTCAGGAAGCGAATCGTTATTTCAGAAGGGGTTTCATCGGCTCCCTGTTGTGTAAATTCGGACCGGGAAATGAGGGAAGATAGTACAATAGGAGATGACGGAATTTCTGAGATATCGGTCAGGGTAAAGGGAGTAAGCGGTTTACCGATGCCCCGCTCGCACATCTGACGGATAGCTTCGAAAAAATAAAAGCGGTAGTCGTTGAAATGACCTATTAATAGAAGCGAAAAGCAAAACGGGTCGTCTTTTCTTATTATCAAGGTTTCTTTGACGTCTGTGCAGGGATCGTTAGTTTTTATGATAGGGGCGTCGGCGAATGAGAAGTTCGTCAGGACGTAACCTTTGGGAAAACCTTCCTTTAATTCACTATATAAGGGATGAACGGCTGCTAAAGGGAAAAAGTCAATTTGTTCACGAAGCGAGCGGGCGCTTTTTTGAATACGAACTTGTTCGGCGGCATACAACAGGTTGTTCCGAATGATTGCGCCCTGCCATGCATCGAAAACAACATCACCGGTTGCCTTGATTTGTACATCATATCGGCGGTAGGAAAGATTTTTAAACTCTTCGAATCCTTGGCTCATGAGTTATATAGAATAATCGGGTTACTTTGAACGATTCTGGTTAAAACTTCGTGCAAAGATAGCGTTTTTTTGAAAACAGACGTTATTTTTTGTGATTTTTTTTATTTTTCCCCATTATTTCCCCAAATGTAACAACGGCATCCCTGCCGTTGCGAGAAAAATGTAACAACGGCATCCCTGCCGTTGCGAGAAAAATGTAACAACGGCATCCCTGCCGTTGCGATAGTCCTCGATAAAAACGAGTTATCATACAAACGGAGAGATGACAGTCAGGAGATGCGGACGGGACGTCCGCGTACCCAGTATTTCACTCCTCGTCCTCCTCCTCCTCCTCGTCGTCGTCGTCATAATAGTAATCTTCGTCTTCGTCCTCATCGATAGTTATCAGTTCTTCCTTGCTGAACGGGAGATTACGCCAGATGGTGAGGATTATACTATCGATGTAATACAGTTCTTTCAATTCATCATTACTATATGCAATAGTTAGGTCATGATCATAATATTCAAACCTGTGTAATTTTTTTACATCCGACCTGGATTTTGTAGTATAGTTGCTTTCTGCGAAGTAAATGGAATCGTCACTGATGTCAACGATATACATCAGAGAAAATGCTTTATCATATTTTACGCAATAAACATCTTTATATTCAGGTGATGCCAAATATTTTTTTGTATTTTTTGTTTCACGAACACCTGAAAGTATGGCGCTTGCGATAAGTCCGGCTAATAGCAGCAGTCCTGTCCATTGCCAGAAAGGTGCTTTTTGTTTTCGACGGAACGCCATGATTTGACTTTGCACATTAGACGGGGCCTCTCTTAATTGCTTGTATTCATTGCCGCAATGTTGACAAAAGATAACTGTTCGCTTTCCTATTGGAAAGAGGGGTATCCACATCACATGGGCATGTTTTGAAAAAACTGTACAGGCTATGGTTCCTTTTTGTCCACAGTTAGTACAAAATCCTTCCTCAAAGACGTTTGTTTGAAGGGTTGCTTCCCTATATCCGAATATTATCATAATTTATTGATTTTCACTTTCCGATGCACCATAACCGATTGGCGGAGCGGATGATAAATTGTTTGCCGGCGACTGCGATTGAGGCCTTGCATTGTTCGTTTAACTCATTGGTGGCGATGATTTCCGCTGGGTTTTTGGGGTCGTCGGAGGGCTTAAGTACGATTGTTGTTCCCCGTTCAGACAGAACATATATTTTCCCGTCGGCATAGAGCGGGGATGGATTCAAGGCGCCTATTCTCAGTCGGATATCCCAGAGAAACTCGCCGTTGGAAGCGTCCAAGCAGGTAAAGGCGCCGTTTTCGGATGCTGTATACAGGCAGGGTTTTACATACAAAAAGGAGGACATCATCGGGGTATTACGTTTTTGTTGCCAGACTATGTGTGTTGCGGTACAGTTGCCTTGTCCATCAGGCCGGACAGCAGTAACAGGAGTGGAGCTCGCTTTGGATGAATAAACCAACCCGTCTCCGATGACGACCGACGGCACACACGGTTCGCCATCATCGTCAACAGTCCATATCAGTTTGCCGTCGGACGGGTCGAATCCTTGAATCACATTGCCTGCCGAACTGATAATCTGGTCTTTACCGTTGACATTCATGATAGCAGGCGTGGAATGTGCTATTTTGGACAGGCCTCTCATCCCCCGCCAACGCTCCTTGCCAGTGTTCTTATCAAGGGCGAGTAAATATGATTTATCCCAGGGAGTTTGCCAACCGAGCAGTTTAGGCTCTTCACGGTTACTGGGGTTGACTGCTAATATCAATAGATCATCGTATAAAATAGGAGAAACCCCTAAGCCATGATGTGAATAATACTTGAGGTCGGAATTGATCCATTGGATATTTCCGTCAAAATCCAGCGCCACAAAACTGCCGCTACTGAAAACAGCGTAAACTTTTTTACCGTCAGTGACGGGCGTAGGGGTTGCGTAAGTATTCAAATCATGCTTGAATTGTGCGGGTTCCTGTGTGAAAACCATTTTGTTCCAGAGGATGTTACCCGTTTTACGATCGACGGCTATGACATGGCAGTTTTTGCCTTCTTCCGTTGCTGTGGTTAAGAAAATATGGTCGTCCCACACAATCGGCGACGACCAACCTTCACCCGGAATATCAATTTTCCAGGCGATGTTCTCTTCTATGCCCCAATTCAAAGGAAGATTGGTAGCCTTGGAAATACCCTGACCATTGGGACCGCGAAACCGGGTCCAGTTTTCCGGTTCCTGCGCCGAAACCGTAATAAATGCGAAAACGCAAAAGGCGAAAAGATTAATTTTTTTCATACGTAAAAAAAAGATTAATGAATAATGAATAATGATTAATGATTAATGATTAATGATTAATGATTAATGATTAATGGGTAAATTTTCATAAACGCTTGGGTGTGATTAAAATAACATGACTGTTTCATACGTAAAAGAATTATGAATTAAAAAACTGAAAACTGAAAACTATAAACTATAAACTGAAAACTGAAAACTGAAAACTGAAAACTACTTTACTAAAAATGCTCTTTTAAATTTCTTTTGACTACCTTCGGGATGATAAAGTTCGGCATAAAATATATATAGTCCTGGTGCGAGTCGGCTGCCGTCTAAACCTCTGCCATCCCACCGTAAATCGCCTTCTTGCGATAGTAATTGATTATTAGATATTTCCCCTGTTTTGCGCCCGTTAATTGTGTAAACTTCCACCCGACATCGATAACCGGGCTTGTCTGTCTTGTAGGTAAGATTGTAATAATCCATGCCCGGCAAATATTCGGGTGGATCGATAAAAGTAGCGCCGTCATGGCTTCCATCCAAGTATTGTGAATTTTTCAATCCCGGCGTTCCGTATCCTACTTCTGAAGTGGCGGAAGTCCAGTTTGATGCGTCATTGGAATCGCTGTCGTAGTTGATCCGTTCCAAAGAAACGCCTTTTTTGGATTTGATGGCCGGGTCATGCCATTTGGACGAATAGGCTACTTCGTCAATAATCGTCTCGTCAGACATACGGTAAAGGACAATCGTAGAACCCTCGTTATTAAGTATCGGCATCCTTACTTCGTATACAGATTCAAGCGCGCATGACTGATAGAAGTCGACTACGCCGTCGTACTGGCTTGTCAGTACGATATAACTTCCCGGTAAAAATTCATCTTTGATGTCGCTTAACGGATAGCGGGTATTTAATGTTCCGTTTGTCCGGCGAACCGAGACAGCTAATCCTGCCAAGGAAAGCGGACGATTGGAGCGGTTGTATAACTCCACATATTCGCTTGCGCCGACAAATTGTTCCGGAAGTATCTCATTTATAACAAGTTCAAACGGGTTGACAATCCCTGCTTCATCCGTACCGGTTGGGTCGACAGGCAACGAGTTGACCGCTCCGGGGGTTCCTCCTTTTTCATCGTATGATAAATGCCAACTGCCGTCTTCGGCGCGTTCGTACGATTTAGCTGCTGTCGCACTCGGATATTCCATTGCATCAATCACTTCGTCTCTCGAGTTTACTAAACCGATAGGATTACCGGTGTTAGCTAAAGCCGCTGGAAAGTCGTTCAATCCAAACGATAATCCACCTTCGGCAACAAAGATATCTCGACCTGCACGGTAAAGAACGGCATACACCCCAGCCGGCAGAATCGTATCAGGTAATGCCGAAAACCTGCCGTTGTAGACAAAACTCCAGCCATGTAAGGGTATATCTTTGCCTGAAATATTAACTATTTCTACATATTCCGTTTCGGGTAAAAGTGTCAGACCTGACGGATTGGCCATGATTTCATTGATGAGGATGTCGCCCGGTACGGCTATGTCTTCGGGAATGACGGGTGGGGGCGGCGCTTGGGAATTGGCTTCGCCGGGTGTTCCGCCTTTTTCATCATGGCATAGATGCCAGGAGCCGTCGTCAGCGCGCTCGTATGATTTTGCCGCTGTAGCGCTTGGGTAGTCCAACTCGTCAATCATTTCGCCTTTTGAGTTTGCGAGGCCAATTGTATTGCCTGTGTTTGTTAACGCTGAGGGGAAGTTGATCAATCCAAACGATATGCCTCCTTCGGCGACTGTGATATCACGCCCTGCCCGGTAAAGAACGGCATAGACGCCTGCCGGGAGGATTGTATCGGGCAAAGCCGTTTCCCTGCCGTTATATATAAAATTCCAGCCATGTAACGGGATGTCTTTTTCCGAAACATTGTATATTTCTACATATTCCGTTTCAGGCAATAGCGTCAGACCGGATGGATTCGCCATCACTTCGTTTATCAGGACGTCGCCCGGAACGGCTATGTCATCGGGAATGACGGGTGGGGGAGGCGCTTCGGAATTGGCTTCACCGGGTGTTCCGCCTCTTTCGTCATACGATAGATGCCATGCGCCATCGCTTGCTCGTTCGTATGATTTTGCGGCTGTTGCGACAGGGTAGTCCATTACGTCGATCATCTCGCCTTTTGAATTGACGAGGCCGATTGTATTGCCTGTGTTGGCTAATGCTGAGGGGAAGTTACTCAATCCTAACGACATACCTCCTACGGCAACGGCGATATCACGATCTGCCCGGTATAGAACGGCATATCCGCCTGCAGGCAGGATGGTATCGGGCAAAGCTGTCTCGCGGCTGTTATAAATAAAGTTCCATCCATGTAATGGTATGTCTTTGTTAGAAATATTGTATATCTCTACGTATTCCGTCTCAGGCAAAAGTGTCAGACCGGATGGATTTGCCATGACTTCGTTTATCAGGACATCGCCCGGAGCGGCAATGTCGTCGGGCAGGACGGGAGGGGGAGGCGCTATCGAGTTGGCTTCGCCGGGCGTTCCGCCCCTGTTGTCATACGACAATTGCCATGTTCCTGCGGCTGTACGCTCAAATGATCTTGACACGGTTGCGGCCGGATAGGTATATGTGTCAATCATTTCTTCTTTAGAGTTTTGCAGGCCTATTGTTTTACCGGAATTGGCCAATGCCGAAGGGAATCTTTCCAATCCGAGCGCTATGGCGCCTGCGGCAATCTTTATTTCCCGACCAGCCCTGTATAGCACCAAATAGCTTTTAGAAGGTAAATACATATTCGGCAACGCCGTTTTGTTACCGTCATAAATAAAATTCCAGTCGTATAATGGTATAGCTGTATTTGAAGCGTTGTATATCTCCACATATTCGGTTTGGGGTAATAGCGTTAAATTGTTTGTATATACCATTACTTCGTTGATATAGATGTCGCCCGGGCGGGCGAAATCGACAGGCGCTATCGAGTTGGCTTCGCCAGGCGTACCGCCTCTATTGTCATACGACAATTGCCATGCGCCGGTGGCTGTACGTTCGAACGACCTTGAAACGGTTGCGGCCGGATAGGTATATGTGTCTATCATTTCCTCTCTGGAGTTTTGAAGGCCTATTGATTTGCCAGTATTGGCCAATGCCGAAGGAAATCTGTCCAATCCGAGCGCTATGGCTCCCGGGGCAACTTTAATGTCGCGACCAGCCCTGTAAAGCACCAAATAGCTTTTGGATGGCAAATACATATTCGGCAACGCCGTTTTATTGCCGTCATATATAAAATTCCAGTCGTATAGCGGAATAGTTACGTTTGAAGCGTTGTAAATCTCCACATATTCGGTTTGGGGTAATAGCGTCAGATTACCCGTATAGACCATTACTTCATTGATATAAATGTCGCCCGGACGGGCAATATCGGCAGGCGCCATCGAGTTGGCTTCGCCGGGCGTTCCGCCTCTGGCGTCATACGACAAATACCATGTGTTGTCGTATGCACGTTCGAACGATCTTGAAACGGTAGCGGTTGGATAGGTATATTCATCAATCATGACCCCTCTGGAGTTTTGCAGGCCTATGGTTTTGCCCGTGTTGGCCAATGATGATGGGAATCTGTCCAATCCGAGCGCTATGGCGCCTGAGGCAACCTTTATCTCCCGACCAGCCCGGTATAAGACCAAATAACTTCCTGAAGGCAAATACATATTCGGCAATGCCGTTGGATTACCATCATAAATAAAATTCCAGTCGTACAGCGGAATAGCCGTATTTGTAGCGTTGTATATCTCTACATATTCGGTTTGGGGCAAAAGTGTCAAATTACCCGTATAGACCATTACTTCATTGATATAGACATCGCCCCGTTGGGCAATATCGGCGGGTGGCTTCGAGTTGGCTTCGCCGGGCGTTCCACCTCTGGCGTCATACGACAACTGCCAGGCGCCATCGTCTTTCCGCTCGAATGATCTTGATTCTGTAGCGGCAGGATAGGTGTACGTGTCAATCATTTCCCCCCTTGAGTTTTGTAAGCCAATTGTTTTGCCGGTATTGGCCAATGTTGGGGGGAATTTGTCTAATCCGAGCGTTATGACCCCAGCGGCAACTGTGATATCGCGACCAGACCTGTGTAAAACCATATAACTGTTTGCAGGCAAATACATATTTGGCAACTCCGTTGGATTGCCATCGTATATAAAATTCCAGTCGTACAGCGGAATAGCTATATTTGAAACGTTGTAAATCTCCACATATTCGGTTTGGGGCAACAGTGTCAGATTGTTCGTATAGACCATTACTTCGTTGATATAGATGTCGCCCGGCTGGGCAATATCGGCGGGTGGCTTCGAGTTGGCTTCGCCGGGCGTGCCGCCTCTTGGGTCATACGACAACTGCCATGTGCCGTCGTCTTTCCGTTCGAACGATCTTGATTCAGTGGCGTTGGGATAGGTGTATGCGTCAATCATGACCCCTGTGGAGTTTTCAAGGCCTATGGACCTTCCTGCATTGGCTAATGTTGTGGGGAATCTATCCAATCCGAGCGCTATGGCGCCTGGAGCAACCGTAATATTACGTCCTTCCCTGTAAAGTACTAAATAACTTCCTGCCGGTAAAGACATATTAGGCAATGCCGTTTTGCTGCCTTCATATATGAAATTCCAGTCATAGAGCGGTAAAGCAACATTTGAGGCGTTGTAAATCTCCACATATTCGGTTTGGGGCAGAAGTGTCAGATTGTTTGTATAGACCATTACTTCGTTGATATAGATGTCCCCCGGTTGGGCAATATCGGCGGGAGGCTTCGAGTTGGCTTCGCCGGGTGTACCACCTCTTGGGTCATACGACAACTGCCATGCGCCGTCGTCTTTCCGTTCGAACGATCTTGATTCAGTGGCGTTGGGATAGGTGTATGCATCAATCATGACCCCTGTAGAGTTTTCAAGGCCTATAGACCTTCCGGCATTGGCTAATGTTGAGGGGAATCTATCTAATCCGAGCGCTATGGCGCCTGGAGCAACCGTGATATTACGACCTTCCCTATAAAGTACTAAATAACTTCCTGCCGGTAAAGACATATTGGGCAATACCGTTTTGCTGCCTTCATATACAAAATTCCAATCATAGAGCGGCAAAGCAACATTTGAGGCGTTGTAAATCTCCACATATTCTGTTTGGGGCAGAAGTGTCAGATTGTTCGTATAGACCATTACTTCGTTGATATAGATGTCGCCCGGCTGGGCAATATCGGCGGGAGGCTTCGAGTTGGCTTCGCCGGGCGTACCGCCTCTTGGGTCATACGACAACTGCCATGCACCGTCGTCTTTCCGTTCGAACGATCTTGATTCAGTAGCGTTGGGATAGGAGTATGCATCAATCATGACCCCTGTGGAGTTTTCAAGGCCTATGGTCCTTCCTGCATTGGCTAATGTTGAGGGGAATCTATCCAATCCGAGCGCTATGGCGCCTGGAGCAACCGTAATATTGCGACCTTCCCTGTAAAGTACTAAATAACTTCCTGCCGGTAAATACATATTCGGCAATGCCGTTCTACTGCCTTCATATACAAAATTCCAGTCATAGAGCGGCAAAGCAACATTTGAGGCGTTATAAATCTCCACATATTCGGTTTGGGGCAGAAGTGTCAGATTGTTCGTATAGACCATTACCTCATTGATATAGACATCGCCCGGTTGGGCAATATCGGCGGCGGGCGTCGGGTGT
>Ga0099364_10007211_pt1 | contig 15942 bp, 11 predicted proteins | sample TergutTh196P3_FD_73070 | JGI IMG/M metagenome (GOLD analysis project Ga0099364, IMG submission 73070) | Microcerotermes parvus P3 segment gut microbial communities from Pointe-Noire, Republic of the Congo - Th196 P3 | ecosystem: Host-associated > Arthropoda: Insects > Digestive system > Gut ...
GTATAGATCGTGAAAAAAAAATTGCTGCCCTTAATCGAATTACAGGTGTTTTGCCGGAAAATGCCATGACACCGGAAGAAGCCCGAATGGAAAGACTTAGCCGGCAATGAAAGTTTACCTTGATACAAACATAGTCATAGATATTCTTAAACGCAGAAAACCGTATTATGAAGATTCAAACGCAATTTTCATGCTTGCCGTAGATGGGAAAATTGATGGTATTATTGGTGCAAACGCCATCACAGATATATACTATATACTTAAAAAAGAATATACAGATGCAGAAATAACAATCGGCATTATTTTTGATATTCTGGAAATTATTAAACCTGTAGATACACTTGTATACGATATTTATAATGCAGCAAAATTGGGTTTTCTTGACTTTGAAGATGCTGTTATTACCACTATTGCCCAAAGAGAAAAAGTTGATTATATCATAACCCGGAATAAAAAGGATTTCGTTAAATCCATAGTTCCGGTAATTACTCCTAATGAATTCCTAAAACTATCTTAAGAAATTACAACCCGCCGTCTTGCAGTAAACCCCTGTCAACCACCCCGTATTGCCTCCGAAGACTTGACAACAAGGGTTTTCCGCATTAACTATAATGGCTGGCTCGAATATTAGACACTCAGCCGGGCTTTCATTTCTTCTTTTCCACTGGTTTTAGCACCTTTGGCAATATTAAAATCAACAAAAATAATAACGCAAATGATACTGGCAGAATAAGCGCTAAACTTATGCCGTAACCCATAGGTATTACAAAACCGGATATAAGGTAGCCGATAATGCAGACAGCGCCTACGGTAAGCCCGTAAGGCATTTGCGTAATAACATGGTCAATATGGTTACATCGCGCTCCAAGAGAAGAAAGAATTGTAGTATCCGCCAATGGGGAACAATGATCTCCAAAAACCGATCCTGCCAGGATTGCCGAAAGCGATACAATCGAAAGCTGCGGAGCGACACTGTTACAGATAGTAATGCCGATTGGAATAAGTATGCCGAATGCTCCCCAGGAATTTGTAGCAAACGAAAGCGCTGATGCTATTATAAAAAGTAATACAGGAATAAATTGCACGGGCATTGAGGATGCTTCCACCAGATAAGCGACATAAGAGCCGGTATTCAGAAGATCGCCGCAAATACCGCTGATTGTCCATGCAAGAGTAAGTATCAGTAAAGCCGGAACCATTGATTTAATGCCGGTGCCAACAACTTTAAAGAATTCTCCAAACCCAAATAGTTTACGCGGAACAAAAATTAACATAGTCGCAAACAATGCGCCTATACCGCCAAGGCAAAGAGAAAAACCGGCATCAGTATCGCCAAAAGCGTCAAAAAGGCTTTTTCCTTCACCATCCCAATAACCGCCGCTCCATAACATAGCAGCAATAGAAAAAATAACCAGAAGAAATATCGGAACAATTAAATCGTAGATTTTCCCTTTGCCGGAAACAGGGATTCTGTCAAGATCATCTTCAACTTCGCAAGATGCTGCATTATTACTATCTAAGATTCCTACTTCTGCGGCTCTGCGTTCTGCATTTACCATTTTGCCGTAATCGCTGTTTTTTTTGAGCGAAATCCAAAATACCATAGTAACTGACAAAAGAGCATAAAGATTTAAAGGTATGGAACTTAGAAATGCCTGCATGCCGCTTATGCCGGAAGTTTCAGGATAATAAGAAATAATAGCTCCTGCCCATGAAGAAATCGGAGCAATGACACAAATTGGCGCAGCCGTTGAATCAATTATATATGCCAATTTTTCTCGCGATATTTTATGGCGGTCTGTTATAGGGCGCATAACAGTTCCCACTGTAAGACAGTTAAAATAATCGTCAATAAAAATAATCAAACCAAGCAAAGAGGTAGCAATTGACGCGCCCTGTTTTGTTTTAATCTTGCCGGATGCCCACGAGCCATACGCTGATGAACCGCCCGATCTAATAATCAATGCCATAAGCCCGCCCAGCATTGCAACAAAAATAACAATGGATATGTTTTCCGGGTCTGCGAGATTACCAATCATTGTATCGATTGTAACCGTGAAAATACCCAATATTCCCAAATTAAATATAACACTATAGATTAACGCTCCCGACATTATGCCAATTAACAGCGAAAAAACTACTTCTTTTGTAATAAATGCAAGAACAATGGCAACAAGCGGCGGTATAACCGACCAGAATCCGACATAAGAAAACTCAGTATTCATAAAAACCCCCACGATAACTTAATATCATTTAGTAATTTTATCCAATGTTTTATTATTCCATTTAACAGAAAATAACGAAACAACTGCAAAAATAATCGCGCATCCAAGTATTACTAAAGCCAGCATTTTCATTCCGGTAGAAATATCATTTACAAGTATGTAACTGAACACAATTGGACCTGCAGCCATAGCGATATTTTCTACTATCTGATATGCACCTAACGCTTTAACCGAAGAAATACCGGATTGCTGATAAAGCAGAGAAAAATATGTCTGAATATTGGTTGATGCAAATATATTTACAACTGCAATAAGAATTATGGTAACAATTAACATTCCTATTGATACATAAATAGAGAATAAATACATTGCCGCAGCATTTAAAAGAAGCGGAAAAAGAACAGTTATCAGTATAGGTACTTTCTTTGCCATAAGCCGGCAAAGATTTGCGGCAAAAAGAATTGCAAATAAACCGCTTAGCAACATTAATTGTCCTATATTTGCTTCTCCCAAACCATTCTCTATTGCAAAGACCGGCATAAAATATTCTACAAAATTGATTGTAATAACGTATGGAACAAATGCCATTAACAAAATACAAATAACAACAGGTTTAAATAAAAATTTTAATAAAGAAAATCCGGCGCTTTTATTCCTTTCGACCAATTGAGAATCCAAAGATATCATGCGCAGCCTTACATTTACAGTACCTTTATTGTAAAAATGCTCAAATAATTTTGAACGCAGAGAAAATAAAATAAATGCCATAAATAAAAGAGCAATACTGGATGAAAACCAGAATATTGTCCTATAGGAAAAAAATTGTGCTATTATTGCGCCAAAAACAACGCCAACATTAACTCCTGCAAGATAAGATGCATTAAGATGCGCAAAGCCCTCGTTCATCTTTTCTGCGTTATCCTGTGAGCCGATAATTGTATTGAATATTAAGCTAAAAGTACCCAATGAAAGCCCTATTAAAGCATATCCTGCTGACAGGTGAATTACATTTCCTGCAATAATACAATTAACATTACCAACAACAAAAAGAATTGCCGCAATAAAACAGATCTTTTTAACGCCTGTTTTTTTTATAAAACTGGGAATTATTATAAGAGAAATTACTATAAAACCGGATAATGCGACAAATGGTAAAGTAATAATAAATTCTCTTGGTAAATTAAAAACAGGGACATAAAGCTCCGCTGCATACATAGGTAAAAGCGCAGATGCAAAATTAGCGGAAAAATACATAAAAAACGCGGCGGCACGCAGCAATTCTGGATAAAAAGATACTTTTAAATTACTTTTATATTCAGCAGAAAGATAATTAATTGCCTGTTTTGCATATTTTACGGATTTCTCCACAGGTTTCTTATAAGCATTTATTAAAAGGGCAATAATCAGCTTAAGAAAACCTTGGTTTAACTGCGTTGTCTTATTACCGGTAATATCGTTTTTATTTTTTATATACGCATCAAACATCATAAGACATTCAATTAAAAGCAGCAGGAAAGCTAAGGTAGTCGCAAGAACAATAAGCGCCGTTTGGAGTATCATATTTCTGTTTGCCTCGCGCATTTTTTGTACATTTAAGTCTATTTCTATAGAAGCGACTATATTATTGTCTTTGTCAAATATGGGACCCATAACATATTCCCATATCCCGGAAGGCAGGTATTCAAGAAATTGGCTGTATTCTCCCGATGTAAAGATTTCTTCAACATAGCTCTCTTCGTAGTCCCCCCACGGGTGAAACGCGTGATGTGCATATTCCAGATCATATATGGTATAAATTATTCCGTCGCGTTCTATCCAGATTATCGCTCCAACCTGTATTCCCTGAAATTGCAGTTCGGAAAATAAAAACGAAAGATTATCTGAAAAAACACGGTATTCTTCGCCGTCAAACTGCTTGGGCGAATGTAAACTATTAATAAAATCAACGTCTATGGACGTGGCAATTAACCTGGAAATATTTTCCAGATCGTTAAATGTTCTGGACGTACTTTGTTTTTGCATTTCCTGCAATATTATTAATGCGGCAATACTTGCTCCCAATATTACGCATATACCAAAAATAAAAATTTGCCTGAATAAAACACTTGTTTTTCTTTTTAAAAGAAAAAACACGGCCTTATAAACTAAAAATAAAAGTAAAATCGCATTAATAATACACAAAACGAATAATACATACCTGATAATTATATCGTTGATAGAAAAAGAAAAAGAGGCAATATTTATAAATGTACCGTCATCTATGATAAGTAAATCTTCTGCATTATAGGAAGCATAAGTTTTATTGTTCCTATGATTAATGTAATAATAAAACATTCCCTCTGACATAGGACGATGAAATATTATGGATTTTTCGCCTGTCTGATCGTTTATTAAGCCAATCTCACAATTCCAGATATCAGAATAAATTATATTGTTATTATTGTCAGATAATGCTGAATAAGGCGTTGTATCATCATCAAAAACTATTTCATTTATAAATGATCCCGAAAAATCATACTGAAGTATGTTTCCGCCCTGTACTGTCCAAACTATCCTGCGATTTATTACATTAAGACGGCAGTTAGACAACCTTCTGTACGCGTTGGGAAACTCAAAAAATACAGTCGAAGAAATTTCGGTATTATCCGATACAAATTCGTCCTTTTTTACGGATTCAAGATAAAATCCGTCATGTTCCAGCCTTATTATATGCAGAGTATCTCCGTCAATCGCAATACTGTTAATTTTTCCTTTATAAATTATAAAATCTTCATTAATATATGAATGTGAATAAACAACTCCCAAAAATTTCCCCGAAGATGAATATTTTAATATTCGCTCCGTGTTTTCTTCATTCACGCCGCCAAAAATTTTATCGTACACATACAGATTATTTTCCAAATCCAACTCTACATGCCCGGCGTTAACAAACGACCGGCCGGGAAACAGACCTGCCTGAATTTTATACAGTAATTCACCTTCGTTATTTATAACCACAATAGTTTTTGCCGAATCCACAATGACAGCTATTGCATCTTCATTACCGCTTGCGTGGCTAATCCATTCCAACGGTATTTCCGTAATCCATGGCTGGAGTGTTATCTTTTCGTTCATGTATACCAATACTGTACAAACCGTGATAAAAATACATAAAATCAACCATTTAATTTTTTTCATAATTCCCTTTTATATTTCGAATACAGCCACATGTTTATTCCACAATTCATACGGCCCCAAAAGTCTTTTAGATCTGCGAATCCCCGGATGCCCCATATCTTCGTTAATATTCATATATGCCACATCATTTATATGATCTTTATACATCATATAAATAAGATATGCAAAACCGTCACTTATTTTTGATTTACCAAAGTACGTAAAACTTAAATTTTCGTTTATTCTTTCGGATATTATAAAAGCAGCAGGTTCTTCGTTTTCGTATAAAAACAATCCGTAATGGATGCTTTCGTCAAAAATATCTGTTATTACCTCAATAGCTTTTTTCTCACAGCCAAAAAAAGAAAAACAGTAAGAACAATCCTGATGACTGCACCAATAACTTTCTATATCGATGCAAAACCCTACATTTTGTTTCGTTATAGGACGGATAGAAATATCCTGTCTTTCCAAAAATTTTTTAATCCGGCTTCTTTTGTTGCTGTTCACATTACCTGCAAGATTAGTTAAATCTTTTAATAAATATGCATATTCACTGGAATCTTCAGAGTAATATGTCTGCAATGGAAAACCTTTAACTTCCTGGTATTCACAAATTAAATGCTCCTCTATAAATTTAATCTGCAAATACGGAAGTTTCGCCTTTTTACTCAGCATGCCAAGCGTATCAATCAGCGGCTGAAGAGGGTAAGAGGAATCTTCGCGCGGTCTGTGAATAGTCCAGTAAACATTCTGTGTGTTATGAAAAAAGACCGAACACAGGCAGTCATTAATTATCTTGTAATGGCCAAAATAAGCATATTGCCATGCAATAAACACAGTAATGCTTTTTTCCTGAAATACACTGCTATGTTTATATTTATGTAAAAGCGGAAGACTTTTATTATCCAATGGGAGAAAACCTTCGCTTTTAAAAAAACTTATTGTTTTTTCATGTTTATCAGACAAATACTGTTCTTCCACTTTTATTCCACCTTCTCCATCTTTTATTTTTTGCTAAAAACAAACACACTTGGCAAATCCGGATATTTTAGATGCTGCCTTGCCGTTTCCAGATGAACGGCGGCGCAAATATCGTTTGGATCGGCATTTACAACTTTTTCAAAGCGCCGGACGGCGACAGCATAATCTTTTGTGTGAAACTTTCTTACTCCGGATTCAAAGATAGTTTTTGTTGCAAGTCTGTATTTTTTGTCTCTGACAGGAAGTGCATCCAGCATATCAAACAAGCCCACGACTTCGTTTACTCCGGCGGCCTGTACCATACCGATAAAACGATATGCAAATTCATCTTCATAGCCGGCAAGTTTGTTTAACGTATCCCGCGTAATAAGCAGACCGGAGCCTGTTTGCTTAGAAAGAGATTCAACACGGGAAGCAAGATTGACATTCGCCGAGATAACAGTGCTGGAAAGCCGCTCGTTTTCACCTACAATCCCCATCATTACAGAACCGGTATGAATACCTATCCCGATATTAATACCGTCTGCTCCTATTTTAACTCTTGCCTCTGTATCAAGCACCACTTTTTGATACAATTCTATGCCTGCACGCACTGCATCTAATCCGTTGTCAAAAAGCGCCATTGCCGCATCGCCAATATATTTGTCAATAAAGCCTTTGTGCTTTCTTATAATGGGACCTGTTATTCCTAAAACATTATTAATAAAAACAAAATTTTCATGTGCTGTCATCATTTCTGAATTGATAGAAAAGGCACGGATGTCGAAAAACAATACCGTCATTTCCCTTTGTACGTTATCGCCAAGTTTCATTTTGCTAATATCAGAAACGCCTAACTGGTCCATAAATTGCATAGGAACAAATCGAATAGTCGATTCATTGAGCCTGTTTATTCTGTCAAACTGAATATGAAGTTCTTCCGCCATATTATTAAGCCCCTGGCTTACTTTACCAAGTTCGTCATGCGCTTTATAACGCACTCTTTCTGAACGGTTACCGCCGGCAATGGCGCTTAACACTTTAACAATGGTAGAAAGTTGTCTTACAACAATGGAAATAAGGACACTTAAAGCAACTAAAATTATCAGACAAATCACTGTTGCTATAAACGCCACTTCCCTTTTTAATTTTGCATTGCTTACTTCGTAAGCGATCATATCAAGCCCGATTTCAAACATGCAGCTTAAATCGCCAGCACTGTTAAAAACGGGAGTCGCAGCATAAGCCCAATCACCGTCATTTAAAGAAAAAATTCCGCCAATTGGTTTTCCGCTTAAAAGGATTTCATAACTTTCTTCATCAAGCTGCATAGACGGACGAAAAAGACTCATTTCTTCATTGGAAATTACCGCGCAATATTCCAGATAAGGCCCTTTAAAGAGCGAAGCATAATAACCCTTATTCCATGGATCTGCATTATTTCCGGTAATTTCCCTTAACGTTCTTAAAAGATTTTTATATGTATCACTTCTAACATCTTTTATAGAAGTTAAACTGTCAACATCATCGCCGTTTATCATTTTTGAAGCTATAGAAGCAAGAACCATCATTTCGTTTTCCAAAGTATCATAGAGTCTTTGTGACATAATATTAAATGTGGTAGAAAACAATATTATAAACGCAGCTATTAATAATGGAATAATGACTGCAGTCTGTTTAATAAACAGCGAAATATACCTGTTTAAAATACCGACAAATAAAACAATAATCCCTATAATAAATGCAATTATTCCAATCACAAGGGATAATTGTACAATCATTATGACTGCTCTATCGTAAAGAGGAAGCAGTAATTCATCATCATAGGTAAAAAAATTAGAGCCGTCATACAACCAGGCTATGCTGCCAAATACACCTGCGTAAACATTGTCATAAAATCCAAACCCTCTTAGTAAAGGCGTTTCTCCCCGCTCTACCAGCGGATCAAAATAAATTTGGGGAACAATGGGGAATAAACCTGCACTGGTAATACGAAACAGGTTGTTAGATGCCATATCAAAAAAAACAATGTTTCCTAAAGCGTCATATTGAATATACCAGGGAATTATACCGCCTTCTGTTTCCGTCCAGTTAAACGAATAAACAAGAAATGATTCCCCGCCGTTTCTAACTTCAAAAATATCACCGTCACGCATAACATAGGCAAAATTTTGCATATCTTTAAGAACAAGCTGTGCAACCAGATATATTTCGTCATCATCATTCTCCGTTAAAAATCCCGTAAAAACCGATTCTTGACAGATGTCCCGGAACGTATCGTATTGATAAAGAGTAACTTTATCCTGTTCTATTCTGGAAAAAGTAAGTATGCCATTTTCACATCTGAATGAACCAAATTGATAGACCATGTGTGAATTTTTATCTGTTTCACCATAATTTATACTAACAATATCTTTAACAAAACGCCCCTGATTATCATATTTTCTGATAATATCCCGTTTTGTCAAAAAAGCGTCATACTCCGCTTCTATTGCATATACATAAAGGTTTCCCAACTCATCAATAGCGCCGTCTACGATTCTGGTATATTCCTTCATTTTATCAATATTGATCATGTAAAGAACATTTCCGTCTGTATCCATACAGATAAGGCGAAACGAACCGCTGTCTATAATATACAGATTGCCGTCTTTCTCAAATTTTGCCATTGCAGGTTCGCTTAAATATGTTGTCTGTTGAAAAGGTTTCATGTAAAATACACCGGTATTAAAAAAACACAGTAATCCGCATAAAATAAAAACTGTTATACTAAAAATAAAAACACGGCGCATTTTTACTTTATTTTTGGAATTTCCGTTATGGGCGGCAGTTTTCATATTAATGTCAAATTCCTGCAACAGAGGTTCTCCTGCCAATACCTATCTTGAAAAACTCCGTAAGGCAGGACAAATATACATAAAAAACCCATTTTTTTAAGCTTCTCCTCTCCACCTTAAACCCATCGTAAATTATCCTCTTTCTTAAAGTATGAAATTGAAGAAAATTATTTCAACAATACGGTATTGGTTTTTTGGGTAAATTCCTATTTTTTCTACAGATATTTGCAAATGCTGCACAACTGTAATTATCGGGTGTTTTTATGAAATTATCAACTGTAATAGAGTTGTAATAATTGTAAAACAGTGTATATTTAATATTTTAGATTGGGTTAAGTTAATATATGACCCATTTTCAGAGGTTATTTATTAAAAATCTTCGATTTTGGCGAAAAAAAAGAGGAATAAGCCAGTTAAAACTGTCTGAAATGGTAAATATTACCCCAAATTATCTAAATGCCGTAGAAAACGGCAAAAACTTCCCTTCCCCGGAGGTTATTCAGAGTATATCTGACAATCTTAAAGTAATGCCCTATCAACTTTTCCTAGAATATCCCTCGGAAGAGAAAAAAGTTAATACCATGATTGTTGATTTATTGGGAATGGAACAACGGTTTGTTAATGAAATAAATGAGCTGATACTGAAATATGAAAAGGAAAAGTAACAGAGAGGATTATGCAAAGATACAACTTTTAGGTTGAGGCAATGCGACCTTGATTAATATTCCTTCTACTAGTATTTTCAATATATGGGAATAATTCGCCTTTTAAAGCCCGGACTTTTTATTTACGAGTGTGTCAGGATAATTTTGCTGGCTTTTACACTTGTGTTCATACTCCCCCAAACAAGCGTAATCCCCTGGCTTGCTTTTACAGCGCCGGGAGCTATGTTTCCGCTGATGACGCTGTTTTTATGGATCGATTTTTCCCGTTTTAAAACCTATCTGCCCCTTTATATAGCAGGAAAATGCATTGGGATTTTTTCTATATTGGGGTGGTCTATTGTTTCCAGACGTTTTACAATGTTCGAAGGGCTGACAGGGTTTTACCTGATAATCGATCTTGTATTTTTAAGCGGCGATTTATTGGCCCTTGCCGCCGCTCTCCTGATATTCAGAAATATGCAAAAAACAACCGGAAATCCGGCGCCAAATATGGAGGATATACAATGCGGATAATTCCAATAGCAAGCGGAAAGGGCGGCGTAGGTAAATCTTTGGTTTCGGCAAATTTGGGAGTCGCTTTTGCGCAGAACGGCCTGCGGGTAGTATTGGCAGACCTTGACCTTGGAGCATCAAATCTGCATCTGGTACTTGGACACCATGCGCCGCAGATGGGCATTGGAACATTTCTTAACAATACAAAATCAAATTTTTCCGATGTAATCGTAGAAACCGATGTACGCGGCCTTAGTTTTATTCCCGGCGACAATGAAATTCCCGGCACAGCGAATTTATCGGTAACCCAAAGAAGGTCTTTAGTAAAACAGCTGCTTGCACTTAAAGAAGATACAGACATTCTTATTCTGGATCTTGGCGCGGGAACACATCAGTCTATTTTGGATTTTTTCCTTTTGTCCAACCACGGCATTGTTGTTTCGGCGCCGGCTGTAACCGCCGTGCTTAACGCGTATGTGTTTTTAAAAAACGCCGTGTTTCGTTTAATGTCAAATTCCTGTACCAAAGGTTCTCCTGCACATACCCACCTTGAAAAACTGCGCAAAGACGGAGCAGGTCATAAAAAACTTTACATTCCAAAAATACTGCCGGAGATCAATAAAATAGATCCTGCTTCTTATGAAAAATTCACAAAGCGCATGGAAACTTTACATCCAAGACTCATCATGAATATGGTCGATGAACCAAAAGACGCAGACGTTGCCATGAAAATACGGCGTTCCTGCGAAGAATATCTGGATCTAAAAATCGAACACATGGGAATTATCTACCGTGATGTAGTTCAGGATACAGCGCTATCATCAAGGCTACCTATAACTTTGTACAAACCGCAGTCGCTGTTATCACAGGCAATTTACCGCATTGCCGACAAGATACTGCAAACCCCCGAAGACACATATACTCCAGATGACAAACAAATAGACGACAGTTTTCAGGAAGCCGAACTGGAAGCGGAAATTGATTTTGACAGCAAGTTGGGTTACGTCGAAGACCTGCTTCATTCGGGAGCGATGAGCCATAGCGATTTGATCGAAACCGTAAAATCTCAACAGTTTGAAATCTCTAAGTTAAAAAAAGAAAATAACTTTATCAAGTTAAAATTAACCCGTGCAATGCAGCAGGGATATAAGGTGTAATTATGTTGTTATCAATTCCATTTCCTTCGTGGTTAAAACCAGAAATTATCCCAGGACTACCGGTACGCTGGTACGGGCTTATGTATATTTTTGCCTTTGCTACTGCTTTTCTGGTATACCGCAGACAGGTGAAAGAACGCAATTTTCCAATGTCAGATGACGATCTTTCAGGATTATTTTTCTGGGGAATATTAAGCCTGCTTTTGGGAGCGCGGCTTTTTTCCGCACTTGTTTATCACGGCGACAGCACATACTGGCTGAAACCCTGGCTGATTTTTTGGCCATTTCAGGACGGACATTTTACAGGGCTTCAGGGAATGAGTTATCACGGCGGCGCTTTTGCAGGGACGCTTGCGGTAGTAATTTTTGCGAAGGTTCACCGTTTTAACTTCCGGGAAATTGGCGATATGTTTGCCGCAAGTATCCCTCTTGGCTATACCTTTGGAAGACTTGGGAATTTTATCAATGCTGAATTGTACGGAAGGGCGACAGCAAGCCCGATTGGAATGATCTTTCCCGATGCCGCTCCTTTTTTTGCCCTTGAACCTTGGGTTCAGGAAATGGCTGAAAAAGCAGGCATAGAAATAACCGGAATATTTGTAAACCTGCCCCGTCATCCGTCTCAATTATACGAAATGTTTTTTGAAGGTCTTGTGTTATGGGCAATAATCTGGTTTTTCAGGAAACGTAAACCTTTCAAGGGGTTTTTAATAGGTTTATATTTCTTTGGTTATGGTTTTTTCCGTTTTTTTATCGAATATTTCAGAGAACCGGACGCAAATCTGGGCTTTCCAATAAAATTTGGGGAATCAATTTATTCGAACTTTACCACAGGACAGATTTTCTGCTTTATAATGATGTTGTTCGGTGTTATTTGGTGGATTATAGCTTCGCGGCTTCCAGACAGGGAAGTTACTTATATTTATAGTAAAGAAGAGACTGTACAGGTAAATAAGGAAGAAACCGCCGCAGAACGCAACAAGCGGCGTAAACTCCGTAAAAAGCTCAAATAGAAATTAAACGCCTGTTCGCGACCAGCCCTTGAAAGCCGGCTGTTTTTTCTGTAATATAATAAAAACTCAGGAGGAACTATGACAATATTCGATATGCTGAACCAAAGTGGGATTCTTACCTTGCTTGGCGTGGGAATCGTGTTTTCATTTCTGATAATTTTGGTATTTGCTATCAGTCTGACAGGAAAAATAATCGGCAAATTTGTAAAAACACAATCTGGATTACAGCCTGCCTGCTGCTCGACAAATAACAGCAGCGCAGCAAACGGCGGCGGTGGAAACAATGGAGCAATTACAGCAGCCATAAGCGCTGCGGTTAATGAATACAGAAAAATAAATAATTAATTAAGGAGAAAAAGAAATGGCTAAAGTAAAATTAACTGATTTGGTGCTTAGAGATGCACACCAATCCTTGCATGCTACCCGCATGGTTACTGCGGACATGCTGCCAATTTGCGACAAGCTCGACAAAGCGGGCTTTTATGCGCTGGAAGCATGGGGAGGAGCCACTTTTGACTCCTGTATTCGATTTTTGAATGAAGACCCTTGGGAGAGGCTTAAAAAACTGAAAAAAGCATTGCCCAAAACCCCTATAATGATGCTTCTGCGCGGGCAGAACCTTCTTGGCTACCGCCACTATGCAGATGATGTTGTATCCAAATTTGTAGAATATGCCGCAAAAGACGGCGTTGACATTTTCCGTATTTTTGACGCAGTAAATGATCCCCGCAATTTCAAAACCGCAACAGAAGCGGCAAAGAAAACAGGCAAGCACATTCAGGCCACAATCTCTTACGCTGTAACTCCTTTCCATACAGTACAAAAATATGCCGAGTTCGCAAAACAGCTTGTAGATATTGGAGCGGACTCCCTTTGTATCAAAGACATGGCAGGGCTTTTGAAACCCTACGAAGGTTACGAACTTGTCAAAGCAATCAAAAAAGTAACAAACCTTCCTGTAGAAATCCACACACATGCCACTACCGGTATGTCGGTTGCTACCCTTGTAAAATGCGCCGAAGCCGGAGCGGAAATTCTTGACACGACAATTTCTTCTATGTCGATGGGAACAAGCCACAGCCCCACCGAAACAATGGTAGAAATTTTTAAAGGCACAGAATACGACACAGGACTTAATGTCGATCTGTTACTCGAAATTGCCTCCTATTTCCGTGAAGTACGCAAAAATTACAAAAAATTTGAATCGAGTTTCCTCGGCGCAGATACCCGAATCCTTAAAAGCCAGATTCCCGGCGGTATGTTGAGTAACCTTGAAAGCCAGCTTAAAGAACAGGGCGCTTCCGACAAAATGGACGCTGTATTAAATGAAATTGCCGTTGTTCAGAAAGACGCAGGTTATCCGCCGCTTGTTACACCTACAAGCCAGATCGTTGGAACACAGGCAGTATTTAACGTACTGTTTGGCCGTTACAACAAACTTTCCGGTGAGTTCCAGGACGTTATGGCCGGCAAATACGGCGCCTGCCCTGCCCCAAAAAATGCCGATGTTGTTAAAAAAGCGCTTGCCGCTTTAAAAATGGAAAAAGAAATAACTCACCGCCCGGCAGATGATATTCCCGCAGAATATAGCAAGCTGGAAGAAGAAACAAAAAAACTTTTAGGAACAAGCTCTGTTACTCCGGAAGACGTACTAACCTATGCAATGTTCCCCAAAGTTGCCCCGGACTTCTTTAAAAAGCGCGGCGAAGGCCCAGTGGTCTTCAAACCCGAAGCGGACGCACCGGCCCCGGCAGCCGCAGCACCTGCAGCAGCCCCCGGACAGGCGGCAAGTTATAACGTAAATGTAAACGGTGCAAACTATGCCGTAACAGTTTCCCCAGCGGGGACTGTCGCAGCGGTCCCCTCAGCGCCCGCAACACCTGCGGCAGCCCCAGCAGCACCCAGCGGAGCAGGCGTTACAATTCCCGCTCCTGTAGCAGGAACAGTTCTGCGTTATGCAGCAGCCGAAGGCGCTCAGGTTGCTTCTGGTGATACCGTAATTATTATCGAGTCCATGAAAATGGAATTGGAAATAAAATCTACCTCTGCCGGAAAAGTACGTTTCCTTGTTCCTGCAGGAGCAAAGGTTGCATCTGGCCAGCCTATAGCCGAGATTGGCTAAGTAAAGGGGATAAAATTGAACAACAAAAAAGATCCCATTCATGTTTTTAAAATATGTTTGGTCATTATGCTTTGCGCTATTGCGATCACCTTTGTCAATTCTGCCTTAAACGCAAGAGCTTTAGCGCAAACCGCTCCGGCGGCCGAAGAGTTACCGTCTCTGCGAAACCCTCATGCTATCATTCCAAATTCAAGTGATTTGCCCCGTATTAATTTCATGAGTTTTATAGAAAACCTTGCAAAGACAACCGGTATTTATGCGATTATCACCAATGTAAATGAACTGCCCACTCCTGCAGGAGACTCTTTTACGGCATTCGGCTGGATGGAACTTGTAATGATTTTGGTAGGGCTTGTGATAATCTATCTTGGAGCTGGCAAAGGCTTTGAACCGCTTTTATTAATACCGATTGGCTTTGGCGTAGTGTTCGCAAATATCCCTTTTGCGGGCATGGGATCGCCGGGAATATGGAATGAAGAACTAAAGATGTTTGAACATCAGGGCTTTTTAGACATTATCTACAAAGGCGGAGTAGGCAATGAGTTTTTTCCATTAATAATTTTTATTGGTGTCGGCGCTTTAACGGACTTTGGCCCTCTTATCGCCAATCCCAAGACTGCCCTTTTAGGTGCGGCGGCTCAGGTCGGTGTTTTTGCAACATTATTCTTTGTAAGTATTGCAAACTTCCTTCCCGGTGTTGCCTTTAATCTAAAAGAAGCCTGTGCAATATCTATCATTGGCGGTGCGGACGGACCTACTACAATTTATATTTCTTCTAAACTTGCTCCTCATCTTTTGGCGACAGTTGCAGTAGCGGCTTATTCCTACATGGCTCTTGTACCCGTAATTCAGCCGCCTATCATGAAAGCGCTTACAACCAAGAAAGAAAGACTTATCAGAATGAAGCAGCTTCGTGAAGTTCCTAAGGCAGAAAAGATCGCATTCCCAATGGTTGTTTTTGTTCTTTCTATTCTGCTTATACCCGCAGCAGCTCCTCTTATTGGCGCTCTTATGTTTGGAAACTTCCTTAGAGAAATAGGCATTGTAGACAGGCTTTCCAATACCGCTCAAAACGAACTTATGAACATTGTATCGATGTTCCTTTCACTTGGCGTTGGCAGTCAGATGACCCCGGAAAAATTTCTTAACAGCGGATCGTTCATAATTATTACAATGGGCTTGATTGCTTTTGGTATTGCGACAGGCACGGGGGTTCTTGTAGCCAAGTTTATGAATCTTTTCCTTAAAGAAAAAATCAACCCGCTTATCGGTTCTGCAGGTGTTTCTGCAGTGCCAATGGAAGCGCGTGTTT
>Ga0099364_10007212_pt1 | contig 15942 bp, 11 predicted proteins | sample TergutTh196P3_FD_73070 | JGI IMG/M metagenome (GOLD analysis project Ga0099364, IMG submission 73070) | Microcerotermes parvus P3 segment gut microbial communities from Pointe-Noire, Republic of the Congo - Th196 P3 | ecosystem: Host-associated > Arthropoda: Insects > Digestive system > Gut ...
TGTGCCTGCCAGATCGAAGGGCAGATTCTTGCAGATATGCTCCACTATGCCGGTGCCGAGAAACTCCGGATGGCACATAACAATGCCGACCGTGTGCTTGAGCAACGTAATTTTTTGCTCAAGTTGGGCTTTTATTTCGGCTAAGGCCGCATCAAAATCATCGACTTCACAGGTATAAACGCTGGCACATTTCAACATAACGCGATCCTTTCTTGTGGGAGAGCCTACGACAGACAGACTGCGGATTGTAGACGATTTCGGGGGTTCTGTCAAGGGATTGCAATGTTCCCAACCAGTCTGTAGTCCGTCTTCAAGTTTCTTTTTTTCAATGCGAAAGAAGCGAAAATGGCAGAAAGGAATGCGAAAAATTTCAAAAAATCTTTCGCATTTTTCGCCTCTTTCGCACTTTCCGCATTAAAAAAATATCGATGAGGAACTTGACGACGGACTGTGTTCCCAACTTTCCAACGTTTCCAAGTTTCCAACGGGCCTTTCTTTTTTTCCGAAATAGGGGACAATGGTAAGGAACGCCTCCCAACCATTCGCCTCTCAATGACGGACAATATCTACAAGCCGGACTTGATGGAAGTCCTCGAAACGACGCAACACACCGTTGACGTCAAGTCGGTCAAAATTCGATTCCGGGACTCCGAAAAGCGGAAAAGTTTTTCTTTTCGCGTCGGCCAGTTCGGACTTTACAGCGTTTTTGGTTACGGCGAATCGACGTTCAATATCTGTTCCAGTTCGAACTGGAAGGACTACATCGAGTTCTGTTTCCGCAAGACGGGCCGGGTCACCGAGGCGCTGTGGAAGGTCGTTCCCGGCGACTGCATCGGCTTTCGCGGACCTTACGGCAACGCCTATCCGATGGAACAGTGGGAGGGCAAAGACCTCGTGTTCGTGGGCGGCGGCATTGCGATGCCGCCGATCCGCTGTGCGATCTGGTACGCCCTTGAAAATCGGGCGAAATACGGCAAAATTACCGTTGTTTACGGAGCGAGAAGCGTCGGCGACCTCGTGTACCGCACCGATCTGGCGAAGTGGGCCGAGTTTCCTGACGTTGATGTCTTGCAAACGGTCGATCCCGGCGGCGAAACACCGGAGTGGAACGGAAAAATCGGCTTCGTACCAAAAATCCTTGAAGAAGCCCGATTTGATGCCCAAAACGCCGCCGCACTGGTCGTCGGACCGCCGATTATGATAAAATACTCGCTTCCCGTGCTTGCCAATGCCGGTATGAGCGATGGCGATATTTATACCAGTCTCGAAAACCGAATGAAGTGCGGTGTCGGCAAATGCGGCCGCTGTAACTGTGGCCCCGTGTACGTCTGCAAAGAGGGACCAGTCTTCACGCTGGAACAGATGAAAAAACTCCCCGACGATTATTGATCGAGTGAGCCGCAGCGGCCCTCGCCGCGCTTGCCACGGAACAAAATGTCCCCAAGAACGATTGACGAACAAAGCAAGGAAAAAGCCTATTTGCTTTTCGACAGCGGTGCGATTGATACCGTTGAAGTCGGAACCACGACGGGACTGTGCCAAATCCACAAATACCTGTTTGACGGCCTTTTTTCGTTTGCAAGAAAGATACGGGAAAAGAACATCTCCAAAGGACATTTTCGCTTTGCCAGTGCGCTCTATCTCGACGAAAGCCTGAAAAAAATCGAGCAGATGCCCGAAAAGACGTTTGAGGAAATCGTTGCAAAATATGTGGAAATGAACGTCGCTCACCCTTTTATGGAGGGCAACGGAAGAAGCGGACGCATTTGGCTCGACTTGATGTTGAAGAAGAATTTGCAAAAATGCGTTGACTGGTCGCAAATCGGAAAGTGGGCTTACCTTTCTGCGATGGAACGCAGTCCGGTCAACGATCTTGAAATCAGGGAACTCTTGCGAGCGGCCCTGACAGACAAGATCGACCGGGAAACCTATATGAAAGGCATCGACCGCTCTTATTATTACGAAGAGGAAGGAAACGACAACGGCGAAGATTCCTAACCAAACCTTTACCCACAATACAAGTTATGCTCGGCGCAATCATCGGCGATATCTGCGGCTCCGTTTATGAATGGTTCAACTACAAGACGATTGATCCGCGAACGATTTCGCTAACGGAACCGGAATCTCCCCTTCCCCAAGGCTGCTTCACGGACGACACCGTAATGACCATTGCAACAGCGGAAGCCTTATTAGACAAACTCAACTACGTTGAAACGTATAAAGATTGGGGGCGACGTTATCCAAGAGCCGGTTACGGGGACACGTTCATGCAATGGCTCCTATCGGATTCTCTCGAATCGTACAACAGTTACGGCAACGGTTCCGCAATGCGTATATCGCCGGTCGGCTGGGCTTTCGAGACATTGGAGGAAACGCTTGACGAAGCCGAACGTTCCGCAGAGGTTACGCATAACCATCCGGAAGGTATCAAAGGTGCTCAATCGGTCGCCGCCGCAATGTTTCTTGCTCGGACAGGAAAATCGAGACAGGAAATCAAGGAGTACATCGAATCGACTTTCAGTTACGATTTGAGCCGCACGACTGATGAAATCCGCCCCGATTACAAGTTCGATGTGAGTTGCCAAGGTTCGGTACCGGAGTCGATCATTTGCTTTCTCGAAAGCGACGATTATGTTCATGCTATTCAACTGGCCATTTCCATCGGCGGCGACACGGACACGATTGCGTGCATCACCGGCGGCATTGCCGAGGCGTTTTATCGGGAGATTCCCCGTGAACTCGTTGACTACGCCAATGCCCGATTGTTTGAGCCAATGAAAGCCGTGATTGCGGAATTTCGCAACCGTTATGTCAATCGTTAAGACAAGTTCAATCAATGGGCATTCTCGGCGACCTTAAAATCATCTATACTGTCAATGGACTGAAATTGTCCTTTTTACAGGACGTTTTTGTCGGCGAAAAAGACGCCCTAAAAACTAGGGCTGGACAAAATTCCTGTCACCCTCGCGAAGGCGGAGGCCTAGAGGGCAGATGTTCACATCTTCTTTAATTGCAAAAGTTTATGGCGACAAAACAAACTCAATGACGCCTAGGGTCTAGGCCCCCGCCTACGCGGGGGTGACGAGAAAAACCATTTTAGGATAGGGTGGAGTATACCATTGACAAAATCGCCAAGGTCTACGTTGTCGATTTGGCCGGGTTGCCTGCGGTTGCTTTTCTGTGATCTTTCAGGGATAATCCTTAATACAGTTTTGGTTATTCACCATTTACACGGGAGAACGCTTGATGAACACACTTTTTCGGACGACTCTGGCAGCTCTGTTTACGCTCGGTTGCCTGGCACTTTATGCCGCCGAGTATACCCTTCCGACGGCGTCGGAACTTGCACAAACCCGTACTTGGGTCGACAAACACTGGAACCTCAAAAAGGATCCAGCCATCCCGCCGGTCGGTATGACCGTGTATGCAAACAACGACGCGGTTCGGCCTCGCGCTCCCGGTGCTGATAACATGCACATTGCCGGCACGAAGTACGACCGCGGACTCTACTGCCATGCGAAAAGCGACATCGGCGTCGTCCTTGAAAAGCCGGGCAAAACTTTCACCGCCGTCGTCGGAATCGACAGTAATCGGGACACCCAAGGCGGTAGAGGCAGCGTTCGATTCGTCGTCAAAGTCGGCGGCGAGGAGAAATTCCGTTCGGAAATTCTGCGGGAAGGCACCGCGCCGGTCAATGTCAATGTCGACCTCGCTGGAAGCAAGACGTTTTCCCTCATCATCGAGGACGGCGGCGACGGCATTTCGCACGACCAGTCGAACTGGGCGCTCGCCAAAGTCGAATACGCCGACGATTCGGAACAGTACCTCGACGAGTTGCCGCTCCTCGCGCCGGAACGCTCCGGAGGACTGCCGTTCACGTTTATGTACGGTGATACGCCCTCCGACGAATTCCTGAAAACCTGCGAATTCAAGGAAGACGTCGTAATCGAAACCGGCTCCATGAAAACTCGGTACGAGTACACTTGGACCGATCCGAAGACGAAACTGGAAATCAAGATGGTCGGTATTATGTACACCGACTTCCCGGTCGTCGAATGGACGATCTACTTCACGAACACCGGCACGGAAAAGACGCCGATCCTCTCCAAGGTCAACGCCATCGAGATGGTATTGCCTCCGTCGAATTCTCACGAAGCATATTTGCATCATAACAACGGCAGTCCTTCGCGGCAGAACGATTACGAAGTTCGCCGTTCGCATTTGCATCCCGGTGCCCGGTTGCACTTTGCCGCCGCAGGCGGACGCGGTTCCGACGGCGATTGGCCGTACTTCAACGTCGCACGCGGCTGGCAGGACAAGGAAGGCGGAACCATCGTCGTCGTCGGTTGGCCCGGCCAATGGGAAGGCGAATTCTACAATCCGCACGAAGAAAAACTGCGAGGACAAATCCAATTCCGTGCCGGGCAGGAACGGGTAAACTGTTCGCTGTTGCCGGGCGAAACTTTCCGAACGCCGCGCATCGCCCTGCTGTTCTGGGACGGCGAGAAAAGCCGAAGCCAAAACGTCTGGCGACGATGGTTCCTCGCCCACAACGCTCCGCGACTCAGTGACGGCAACGTGCCGCCATATCATTGGACGATCAACACTTCTCCGTACTACTGGGAAATGATCGGGGCCAACACGGAAAACCAGATTATGTTCATCAACAAAACGCTTGAACATGGTCTCTTCATCGACTACTGGTGGATGGACGCCGGTTGGTATCCCAACTTCGGACATTGGGACGATACGGGAACTTGGGAAGTCGACACGAAACGCTTTCCGAATGGCCTCCGGGAGATTTCCGATCATGCGAAGAGCAAAGGCGTGAAAACGCTGGTTTGGTTCGAACCGGAGCGGGTCGCGGAGGGAACCTGGCTTAAGGTCAACCGTCCGGAATGGGTTCTCGGCGGCGGTAAATCGGGATTGCTCGACCTTGGCAATCCTGATGCGTGGAAATGGTTGGTCGAACACATCGACGGTCTGATTACTTCTCAGGGTATTCACCTTTACCGGCAGGATTTCAATATGGCGCCGCTGGGCCGTTGGCGGGACAACGACAAGCCGGACCGACAGGGAATCTCGGAAAATCTGCACGTTCAAGGTTACCTTGCTTTCTGGGACGAACTGCGACGGCGGCATCCGGATGTGCCAATCGACTCCTGCGCCAGCGGCGGACGGCGAAACGACTTGGAAACGCTAAAACGGTCGATTATCCTGCATCGGAGCGACAATTACGATCCGGTCGGCAACCAAGGCCAATCCTTCGGTCTCGCCCTGTGGACGCCGCTCGCCGGAATCGGTGCAGGCGGTGCCGATCAGTATAATTTCCGTAGCGCAATGTGTCCCTTCCAGAACAGTTCGTTCGATGTGCGTGACGAAAAGTTCGACTTTGCCATTGCTCGGAAATACCAAGCCGATTGGAAACGTTGCACCCAATACTATGGGCAGGACTACTATCCACTCACGACGTACAGTTTGGACGAAGGCTCTTGGCTCGCTTGGCAGTACGTTGCTTACGATGCCGGCGGCGGAATCGTGCAGATTTTCAAGCGTTCGCAGAGTCCCTATGAAACCGCTCGGCTTCGGATGTACGGCCTTGATCCCGATGCGACCTACGTATTCGAGGATTTCGACGGCAACCCGGAGATTCGCTCGAGCGGTAAAGAACTCATGGAGCAAGGCTTGTCGATCACGATCAAGGAAAAACGTGTGTCGCGTATCCTTGAATTCCGCCGAACCAATTAGGACCGTATCTGAAAAATTTTTCCGAAACCATCGAACAAAAGGACCGCTCCCGGCGTAGTTACCACGTCGTCGGTTTTACCGGATGTTTGGACAAAGTACACAGGAGACATACAATGCTCAAATCGAAAGGTTTTCTCCTTTTTCTTGGCTTCGCTTTTCTTCTCTGCCCGGCTTTCGTCGTGCAAGCAGAAGACGCACCGGAGGTCGAAGCAGCGCCGACCGTTTATTGGATCGGCATACAGGTCAGTCCGGTGCCGGAACTTTTTCTCTCCCATTTCGGCGTGAACGATGAATCGAGCAGTCTCATCGCCGTGGAGCGGGTCGTTCCCGACGGCCCGGCAGCAAAAGCCGGAGTCAAACGCGGAGACGTCATCCGCAAGTTCGGAGACAAGGATATTCACACATTGTCCGATCTCGTCGAACAGGTCACGAAGGTCAAGGACGCGGCAACGGAACTCGAAGTTTACCGCGACGGGGCAAGAACAACGCTTGCCGTAACGCCGGTGCCGCGTCCAGAGGACATTCGTGCGATTCCCGGCATTTTGAACCTTCGGGAAATGCCGCAGATGCCGCCGCTCGGACGACGTTTGCCGATGAACGCCTTCCCCGGTCAAGACCCGCAACAGATGATGCGGCAAATGGAGGAGTTCTTCCGCCAAATGCAGGGCGGCGACGACGGCGACGAAACGCTCGTCGTGCCGAACATCCGACCGCAGCGGGTGGACACTGGAAAACAACTTTCCGTCACCACGCAACCGCAGGACGGCCAAACGACGATCAAGGTTACGCAAACGCTCAAAGACGGCGAACAAACCGAGAAAAAGACTTGGGATGTCGAAAATCTCGACGATCTGCCGGAAGAAATTCGCGGCGATGTCAAAATGCTGCTCGGACGGTGATTCACCGTTTGTCCGCTCGGTAGGCATACATTGCTTCGGTGAACCATGCACCGAGCGGATTGCAAAGCAACAGCAATATGAGTTTGTACCGCAACGACGGAATACAAACGACCTTATGCCAACGCCTTCGCAGTGCTTTCAGCGAACAACGGACAACGTACTTCGTACTCAACCAAGCGATGCCCGGCGTTTTGGCCGCAACGTCGCTTTTCATCGTTGCGGTGTCGTGAAAGCCGGTACGGGTCAAGCCGGGACAAAGAGCCTGAACCCGAACACCGTGCCGGGCAACGTCGCAGTTCACCGACTTGGTGAAGGAAAGAACGTATGCCTTCTTCGCCATGTATTGGGCGCAGTTTGTGCCGTGCAGGAACGATGCGACCGAAGCGAGGTTAATCAAAAACCCTTTCTTTCGGCGGCACATGGGAACCAGTGCGGCGCGGGTCAATCGAACCAAGGCGGCGATGTGGACTTGGATCATTTCGGCTTCCTGGTCCGGATCGACATTGGGATAGGTTCCTTCGCGTCCGAATCCGGCGTTGTTGACCATAAATTCCAGGTTGTCGATCCGTTCGATGCGTTCTTCGAGGTTGCGAACCTGCTGCGGATCGGCAAGGTCGCAAACAAGGGTTTCGACCGCCACGCCGTGCTTGGCTTCGATCTGCGTTTTGAGGGCTGTCAGGAGTTGTTCACGCCGGGCAACGAGGAGCAGGTCGTATCCCTGTGCCGCAAGTTGCCGAGCGAACTCTTCGCCGATACCGCTGGTTGCACCCGTAATGACTGCCGTAGGGTTCATTTGGGAGGAATTCTTTTTGAAATAGTTTCAAGAGCACAAGGTTAAAGTGGGAGATGTCTTTCAAGTGAACATTCACCAACTTTTTTCGCGTCCTGTGTCGAGCGGCCAAGTTCATCCGAACATTTCGACCGGAGAGAATAGGGACACACTTTTCACGCGTCCCAATTGTTTCCGGTTTTGGGCGGCGTCGTCGGTTTGATGGGTTTCGGAATCGGCGGCGTTCCTTCGGGAACGGCAAGCGGTGTCGTTCCAATTGGTTTCGCCATCGGCGTGGAAACGAGAATTTTCGCTGGTCCAGTCGATGGCGTGTAGGTTGCCGCAGAACTTCCTGCGGAGGAAGTTGTCGATGGATTCTGCGTCGAACCGAATTTCTCGCAAACCTGTTTCCAGGTTTCCCGCTCCGACGTAAGAATTCGAAGAGCGTCGTCGAGCTTTTCCTGACTGTGTTCCATTCCTCCTTCGGCAAGGCGGCGGAAAATGAAAATATAGATTGACGCCAGTTTCTTCGCAATTTCCGGATTGCCCTTAACGTCCAGATTACAGAGAATTTCCGCGACAATATCCTGAGCGCGCGTCAACGAATCGAAGCCGTCGTCAAACCGCTGGTCGAGCCAAGCCTGCTTGGTTCGATGAATATTCTTCATTGCGGCTTCGATCAGAAGCAATTGCAACTTCTGCGGCGTCGCCGTGAACACTTCGCCCTGAAGATAATTGTCGCGTGCTTTTTGATACATAGGATAGTTAATAGTTAATAGTGAATAGTTAATAGTTGATAGTTGATAGTTGATAAGTGAAGCGAAAAGGGTTTGAAAAACGCTTGCGTCTCCACTATTAACTATTCACTATTAACTATTCACTACCACATGCTTCCGCTGTTACTGTTTGCTGCCCAACTCGTTGCAATGGAGGAAATGGCGTTCATATCGCCGGACATTCGAGCCATGGCCTGCTCCATTGCGTAGAACTTTTTGAGCATCTGCTGTTCCTTGACGGCCAACCGTTGTGTCATCAGGTCGGAGTCCCTGTCGTTTCGGTCGATTTGATCGTTGAGTTTGTTGATCTCCCGAAACACAATGCCGTCGTCGCCGCTCAATCGGTTGGCAACGTCCATAAACATCTGCGCCCAACCGGTCTTGATCGTAATTTCCTCGCCGTCGCTGTCGGTGATCGTTTGTTCCTGAAAGAAAAAGTCCTGAATGGCGTCCGGGTTCTCTGCATACAAGGCGTCGAACTTGTCTTCGTCAAAAACCAACTTGTTGGTTTCCCTGTTCGTGCCGTCGGTGTCGTATAAATTGGAACGGATCGAAATGCCAATGTCCCGGAGCGACGTGACACCGGGAATCCCATGGATCCGCTTCGACAGGATGTCCGGAATGTCCCGCTGGAACTCCCGTGCAACCCGATCATTGTAGAGGAGGTTTCCCGCTCCCTGTCCGCCGAGGACCGTTGGATCGTAATAAGTCCAAACGTTGAGAAGTTCCTGATACTGGTTGTAGTTTTCGACAAAAATCTGGAGCGATGCCTTGATGTCGGTACTCGACCGGGCACTGTTCACCGTGATCGGCGTCGCCGAGGTTCCCGTGAGCGTCAGGTCAATGCCCTCAATGGCGTTTCTAAACGTGTTCGACGAGGAGGTGAGAACCAAACTGCCTTCCTTTGCCGGATCACCGTAGACGAGGATGGCGTCCTTCGCCTCGCTGAGATGCTGAACGTCAAGGCCGAGGCAACTCAGGTCGATGTTCATCGCCCCGCCGGCACCGGTCGTCGCTCCGGTAATCATCAAACGGTACGGAGCCGACGAACCGTCGTTAATGATCGACGCCGAGAAGTTGCCGCCCAGATCGTTCAATTTCTGGCGAATGTCCTCCAACGTATCGGTTTCGACGACCTCGACCGTGTACGTCATACTGCCGTCGATGCGCATGGTGCCGTCGGAACCTACCTCTGTAACGGTTTGTTCCAACCTCAAATCCTTGGCAAAGCGCGACATATTGTCGGTGTCGATGCAGGAGAAGTTCCCGGTGCCGCCGGCGCTGTCGACAAGCATAATACCGTCGCCGGTTTCGCTGATCTTCGCAATGACGCCGACGTTCAAACTGTTGATCGCTCTGATAACGTCGCCGACCGTTTGGTGCGTGTTCGAGTTGATCGACAAGGTATCGGATCGGCCTATACTGTCCGTAATGGTGATTCTTCCGCCGGCCATCGTAACGCCTTTGCCGCCGTTCATCTCCGACAGTTTCGTCGAATACGAAACCTTTTGGAGGTTCAAGTTCGAGCCGTCGACGCTTGACGCCGCTTGGTTGATGTCGAGGCCAAACGACTTCGCAATGTGCGGGTCCGTCGTTGTCGTAACCGGTACGAAAGGTCCGTCAGCGTCCTCGTCCCAATCGGGCGGCTCTTCCGTGGTCGTCGTTGTAACCAAGTCGCGGAAGATCAAATTCGATGTCGTTCGGCCCGTCGTATCGATGACGCTGAGTCCGGTTTGCTTGTCGTTGATCTGGACCTTGATTCCGATGCCCTCATCCTCCAATTTTTGGTTGATGAGTTTGACGGCTCCATTGAGCGTCTGCATTTCGTCGAGTTCCGCCTGCGTGAATTCCAGCGTTGCGGCATTGCCGTCACGGTCTTGGACTTCGATGGCCCCGGCAACGGCCTTGGCGAGACCGTAGCCGCCGTTCAGACTGGAAGTCAGCACGGAATCCAACTCGCCGATCAGTTGCCGACTCGTGAAGGTTCCGTCCTCGCTGATGATCGAGATCGGAGCCGACGCCGAACCATCTTGCGACGTGAATCCCAGCGAACGGAGCACCGGATTCAGTGAATCCGACGAAAGCCTCGTCGTTCCGGGACCGTCCGTCAAGTCGGTGAGAACGAGCCGTTTGCCGTCGTCGCTGATCGACGCCTTGATTTTTCCGCCGACACCGGCAGCGTCCACGGAGTTGTTGATCGTGTCGATCAGATCGCCGAGCGTCAATTCCCGGTGAATTTCGGGGGCGCCTGCTTCGATTTCGGCGGTCGTTGCCCGGCGGTAGAAGTCGACAGAGACACTCGAACCGTCTTTGCACTGAATCGAGAAATCGCCCAGCACGGTGTCGAAAACGAGACCGTTGCCGTCGTTGAGAACGTCAAGGCTCAATTTTTCGCCGAGCCGGTACAGCGGATTGCCCGTAATGACGCCGTTATCTGCGTCCACTCCGGCCAATCCCAGCGATGCGGCAGTCGTTCCGCCGGAGACGTCCTGGACGGTCAGCGTTCCGCTGCCGCCGCTCATATCGGTCAGAATCAGCCGGTCGCCGTCGAGTTCCGCCCAAACGTCGACGTCGTGGTTGTCATTGATCGCCTTGATGACGTCGTTCATCGTCCGGGCGTTGCGGAGGTCGATTGTCGCGCGGGTCCCGCTTGCGTCGGTGATTCGGACGTATCCCTTGGCAACGCCTTCGCCGCCGTTGAGATTCTTCAGTTCGATGTCGTTTTCGAGCGTCCGCCCGTTGCTGATCGAGATGGTTCCCGACTTGCCGAGCGGCTGACTGTCGCTGGCAACGCCCTGTGCGACCGATTGCTGAGACGAGGCGAGTTGGAGCGGCGTGAACGTGTACGAACCGGGAAGCGCCGAGCCGTTCAGGGACCGTGTTGCGGCGAGAACGGCGGTGTTGCTGCTCGTAACTTCGGTGCGGGTGAAAATGTCCGCCCGATTCAAGTTGTTAATCAGGTAACTCGTCCTCAAAAAATACGTCGTGAGTTCGGTCAGGGCGTTTTTTTGGGCTTCGAGCCGATCTGTTCGGGCGTCGAGCCGATCACGTCGGGCACCGTCCAAGGCGATCAACTGCTGGACGAGCGAGGTGTAATCGATGCCGGAAACTAATCCGACGCTGCTTCTGATACCGGTCATACTTTTGGCCTCCCCTCGTCTTATCGGCTTGACAACCGTGTGGGAATCACTGTTTGCGCCTTGTTTGCGGAGTGGAGAAGATGCTTAGTATAGGTAATATACTTGAAGATTAGGTGGGTTGCCGGTAATAATGCCAGAAATCACGATGAACCGTTCCGCCGAACACGAAACAACCGGATTAATCGGCAAAGCCGGGCCGTGATTCCTTCTCACCCACCTCGTAAAAAGATTGCCAGCGATTCGAGAAACAGGATCGTTCCAACGATGGCGGCGCCGAAGGAAACGGTCAGTACCGCTCCAGAGGCAATGTCCAAAGCCCGACCGATCAGCGGATCGTGCGACGACGTAATCGCTTTCGCCAGGGTTTCAATCGACGTATTGAGCATCTCGCAACCGATGACCATCGCGATACAGAGAACCAGAATCGCCCAGCGGACGGTGTCGAAGGTCCCCAGGAACCACGCCAACACAATGACCGCGACCGCCGCCAAAAAATGGACGATGAAGCTCGATTGTTCGTGAACCGACCAGCGCAGACCGTGAAAGGCATCGGCCCATTTTTGACTCCACGGACGCCTACCCCGCATAAAACGGGTGTCGATTTTCGGTTTGCGCTGCTTCATCGTCTACGCGGTATGTGTGTTAATTCGTCACGTTGTCTTGTGTCTCGCTTACTCGGGGCAAGCATACCGGAAGTCAACGCGGTTAAAGTGTCCATCCTCCGACGGCGCACAAGCCGACCGCCACAAGGAGAAAAAAACATGCAACCGGCCCGCGATTGACGGGAATCATTCGGAACGAGTCACCGAGAGCTGCTTCAAGTTGTTGCCAACCGGCGACGCTTTGGTTTGATCTCGTTGAAACGAGAACGACATTGCGTGATCTCGCCGTTGCCTCGAAATAAAACTGGACGCCATATTTCGGCAACGCCATGGAATTGCCGACCCACGCCGCCGAGGCGTCGAGATTCCGAACGGTTTCCCAAAGTTTCGGCACCATATCGGCGACGGCGAAATTATAGACGATGATACGCCGCCGTAGCTTCCAAACGACGATTTGCGCGACGATCAAATAAAACGCTCCCCAAAGCAGCCAGGCGAAGTTTCCCCAAAATGTCAACACGTTCAATGGAACGAGCAATCGCCCCGGTCCGGCAAGGAAAAGTCCGCCCAATCCGAAGGCAAGAAACATCAGATCAACGTTCCCGGCCAAAACGGTCGGACGCCGCCGGGCATTGAGAAACGCCAGGAATAAACAATACGCTGCCAAAGGGAATGTCGCCAAAGCAAGCATTCGGACGCTGGAATGAAACGAGAAGTATGACCAGATGGTGGAGTATAATCGATTCTTGCCTCTTCCGACAGCACCCCGACGGCGTAAACCCTCGGATGGAGTCAAGACCTCGGAAACGGCGGCCAATCGCCGTTGGCGATTCGGTCATCGAAAACGACTCCGGAGTCGTTGTACGAAAAAAGCTCGTCCCACGACTTGTCGAGTCGTCGCAAGGTGCTCGGCAAATCGTACACCTTGAGTATCCCCTCACGGGATACGAACAGCCCCTTTTCCTCCAGCTTCCGCACAGCGTCATCGACCTCGAAATCGGTGTTCCACCCAAATTGCTCGGCGAGCCAATCCTCGATGGTCTCGTCGAGTTGCTCCAGCGTCAGGTCACGGTCACGGAGCACAAACAGCATATAGTACGCAAGAAGCACTTCCTTGAGTTCCTGCTCTTCGGCGGCGTCAACGAGCGAAGTCAACGCCGCCTCGTTATTCGAAACGGTCAAATAATAAAGATTGCTCGAAAACACATGCAGATATTTCGTCTTACTACTCAGGAAACTCAAAATCCCCTTGAACGTCGCAATGACAAGACTGCTCAGAACAATCATGAACAACCACCACGAGAGCATGAAAGCAGAAAACACTTTGAAGATCGTTGTCGCCAGGGAACCGAAGACAGTGCCGCCGATCTTCAGCCGGTCGAAGATCGGCATTCCGAGCCGGACTTTGGGAACGACTATTTTCAGGTTTTCGACCAACACGTCCTTGAACATTTTTGCAAAGAAGCACCCGCCATTTTTCTCATTCATCCGGGCGATGACGAACACACGGCTGAAAACCTTTTTTGTCCGGGTTCGTTCGAAGAAAAAGAATCGTCGCTCCGGAACATCTTTTTTCCGAATTCCTCGATAGAAAACGTCGAACTTTGAGAAATCCTCCTTGTCGACATGCACGGAAAGACCGCCGATCGGTTGCAGTTTCAGACAAGCGTCGAGCTGCTTCGGTGTCATCTCAACGAAGTTACAGCGGTCGAGCAGGAATTTGAGTCCTTCATAGAGTCGTGAAAACTTCGTATCAATATCCGTTTTCAATCTGTCCGGTGTTTCCTGCGTGTCGCGGTCCTCATCGAACGGCACAAAATCTCTTTTGAGTGATTCCAGCGTTTCGTAGTATTCGAAATGGAACCGTGCGGCGAACAGTTTTCGCAGCTCTTGAAACTGTAATTGATTCTCCGCAGACAGACGGTCGTCGGCGAGGATTCGCTCCATCAAAACATCGACCCGAAACGGCACGAAATGCTCGCGGAGTTCGAGAAATTCCAGCGACGGATCCGGCGTCAACCGATGGAACAAGGAACGTTTCAACATAAACGACGCGACCAGATGAAGATACTGCCAAATAGAATAAGCCGACTACCTTACCAAAAACGCCGATTTTGACAAGACAGGAAGAAGTTCAAAGCCAAACCACTATGGCTCATTAAAAATGAGTGTGGACTTTCCGTCCCCTCACCCAAAGGGAGAAAGGACGGCGAATTTTGCCGTCTGAAAATGTCCAGTCGAGGTGTGGCGGAGTATAAGCTATGCAGCTCGACTGTCTCCTTGTCTATCTTCCGATACACCAGAGCCGTTCGGCAGTGCGGATGAGCAACTGTTTTCCTGCAACGGCGATTGACGCTTGACTCTGTTCGTCCAGTTCGTTCGACGCAATGATCTCTGCCGGTTGCTTGGGATCGGCAGAAGGTTTCAGCACGGTCATTGTACCGTGGGAGGATAAGATGTAAAACTTTCCATCGGCGTAGAGCGGCGACGGATCGAGCGCCCCGCCGAGGCGGTGTTGCCAAAGAAATTCGCCCGTTGCGCCATCATAGCAGGAAAAACTACCGTCTTCCTTGCATGTGTACAAGTGCGGGTCCACGTACAGAAATGAAGATATCAGCGGCGAGTTGCGTCTTTGTTCCCAAACAATGTGGGTATCCGTACAATCTCCTTGACCGTCGACGCGAATCGCTCGGATGGGATCGCCGCCCGTCGGAGATGTGAAAATCACGCCGTTGCCGATGGCCGGAGACGGAACGCACGGTTCGCCGCTACTCTTTACGGTCCAAATCAATTTGCCGTCCGCCGGATTAAATCCTTGAATCACGTCGCCAGTCGGACTGATAATTTGGTCTTTGCCGTTGACTTCCATCACAATGGGCGTGGCGTGTGCAATACGGGACATTCCCCGCATTGTCTGCCAGCGTTCTTTTCCGGTGTTCTTATCGACGGCCAACAGGTAGGATTTGTCCCACGGCGCCTGCCAACCGAGGTTTTTCGGTTCTCCTTGGTTACTGGGGTTGACGGACAGAATCAACAGGTCGTCGTACAGGATCGGCGATGTTCCCCATCCGTGCCCGGAATAGAAATCCAAGTCGTACTTGGTCCATTGAATTTCGCCCGTGAAATCCAAGGCGACGATTCCGCCGCCGCCGAAGACGGCGTAAACGTGCTTGCCGTCCGTAACGGGTGTCGCTGTGGCGCCGGAGTTCCGCGGATTCCGCTGCCGGATTTCCTGCGTGAACACAATCTTGTTCCAGAGGATTTTGCCCGTCTTGCGGTCAAGAGCAATGACATGGCAGTTTTTGAGACCGTCCGTTACCGTAGTCAGAAAGATATGGTCGTTCCAAACAATCGGCGAAGACCACCCTTCGCCGGGAATGTCCGTTTTCCAGGCGACGTTTTCCGTGGTACTCCACGTTACCGGCAAACCGGTCGCTTGGGAAATTCCTTGACCGTTGGGACCGCGAAATCGCGCCCAGTTTTCCGGCTCCTGGGCCGAAACCGAAACGAAGGAGAAAATGCAACAAATGGAGAGCAAAAATGTGTGTCTCATGGCGTGTTCCTGGAATTGAAAAGCAAAATACAACCAAAGTGTATTGTAAGCAACAATTCCATAACATGCAACCGCCTTAAGTCGTTACCGGGTGTGTCAGTCCGCTAACAAGTTTCACGTCAGTCGATGATTTTTTTTCAATGCGAAAGTTGCGAAAAGACGAAAAACGCGAAAAACTGTGTTGGAAATTTCGTATTAGCCTTGTTGCATAACCCCGTCACCCCCGCGAAGGCGGGGGTCTAGAGGATAGATGTTCACATCTTCTTTAATTGCGAAAGTTTATGGCAATGAAACAAACTCAATGACGTCTAGGGTCTAGGCCCCCGCCTACGCGGGGTGACGATAAAAAATCCAGAGCAGTTTTTAATACGCTCTAGGAAAACGGGTATATACTTCAAACGGGGACGAAGTGGTCGTTTTTTTGGTCCCCTCCCCCTCTGGGGGAGGGTTAGGGT
>Ga0099364_10007213_pt1 | contig 15940 bp, 16 predicted proteins | sample TergutTh196P3_FD_73070 | JGI IMG/M metagenome (GOLD analysis project Ga0099364, IMG submission 73070) | Microcerotermes parvus P3 segment gut microbial communities from Pointe-Noire, Republic of the Congo - Th196 P3 | ecosystem: Host-associated > Arthropoda: Insects > Digestive system > Gut ...
ACTGCGTTGTCGTCCTTGCCGGGCGCTAGCCCGCCTGCGTCCTCCGCCTTGTGAGTCAAAAAAATATCCTCGCTAATACTGTGTCGATTTTGAGGTGGTTCGACTATGAGAACCCGGCCCGTTACCAAAGCCAAAGATTTTGAACGGGCGCCCCGGAACCTTGAAACATCAAAAGACGGGCGCTTCGCGCCGCACGCGGCTTTGCCGCTTACGAATTGCAAAGCAATTCGCTTTTGTGTTATAATTCAAAACTGGGGGGGATTATAATATGCTTTTTGACAAGCTTGAAACCGTGCTGGAAAAGGTTCAGAAGCCCGCGCGCTATATCGGCGGCGAGCTTCATTCCATCGTGAAAGAGCGAAGCGATATGCGCTACGCGCTGTGCTTCCCCGACCTTTACGAGATTGGCATGAGCCATTTGGGCTCTAAGATATTGTATTTCCTTACGAACAGCCTGTCCGGCGTTTGGTGCGAGCGCGTGTTTGCGCCAGGCGCCGATATGGAACAACTCATGCGCGAAAAGAAGATACCGCTTTACGGGCTTGAAAGCCTTGAGCCTGTAAAGGATTTCGACATGCTCGGGTTTTCGCTCCAATACGAGATGTGTTACCCCGCGGTCTTAAATATGCTGGATTTGGCGGGGCTGCCCGTGAGAAGCGCGGACAGGCACGGCCTTTCGCCGATTGTGATGGCGGGCGGGCCATGCGTGTGCAATCCCGAGCCGATGGCGGCGTTTATCGACTTGTTCGCGCTTGGCGAGGGCGAGGAGGTAAACCCCCGGATTATAGAGTTATACCGGCAAGCCAAAGCCCAAAACTGGAGCAAGCGTGCGTTTTTGGAAAAAGCCGCCGGAATCCCGGGGGTGTATGTCCCGTCGCTTTACGACGTCAGCTACAACGGGGACGGCACCGTCAGGGAGATAAGGCCGCAGGATTTCAACCGGGGCGCGCCGCAAATCGTGACGAAGCAAATTATCGCAGACCTTGACACGGCGTACTTCCCCGAAAGCTTTGTCGTGCCGTACATCGAAATCGTCCACGACCGCGCGATACTCGAGGTCTTGCGCGGCTGTTTGCGCGGCTGCCGGTTTTGCCAGGCAGGGTTCATCTACAGGCCGTTTCGCGAAAAATCGCCGGAGGTCCTAAACGAAAACGCGAAAGCGCTCTGCGCCGGCACGGGCTACGACGAAATCTCGTTAACGTCGCTGTCGACGAGCGATTACACGAAGCTGGACAAGCTTCTGGAGCTTGTGCTGCCGTGGTCGCAGGACGAGCGCGTGAATTTATCCCTGCCGTCGCTTCGGGTGGACAAGTTTTCGCCGGAGCTGCTGGAAAAAATCGCAAAGGTGCGGAAAAGCGGCCTCACCTTCGCGCCGGAGGCGGGCTCGCAAAGGCTGCGCGACGTCATCAACAAAAACGTGACGGAAGAAGAAATCATGCGGACATGCGAGACGGCGTTCAAGGGCGGGTACACGAGCGTGAAGCTGTATTTCATGCTGGGGCTGCCGACCGAAACGATGGAGGACGTCGAGGAAATCGCGGCCCTCTGCCAACGGATCGTAGACTTGTTTTACCACATGCCGGACAGGCCGAAGGGCAAGGCGGTCAGCGTGAGCATCAGCGCCGCGTGCTTCGTGCCGAAGCCGTTCACTCCGTTTGAGTTTGAGCCGCAGGACACGATGGAAACGTTCCTTGAAAAGCAGAAGCATTTAAAAGGCAGCCTGACTTCAAGGAAGATCAGCTTCCGGTACCACGACAGCCCGGTGAGCATGATAGAGGCCGTGCTTGCAAGGGGCGACCGCCGGCTTTGCGATGTGATTGAAGTTGTATGGAAAAAGGGCGCCAAGCTCGATAGCTGGGACGAACACTTCTCGCTCGAAAGATGGCGCGAGGCCTTCGCGGAGCACAATCTTGACCCCGCGTTTTACGCCAACCGCCGCCGGGAGTACGATGAAATCATGCCGTGGAGCCACTTGGACTACGGTGTTTCCCGTGAGTTTTTAATCCGAGAAAACAAAAAGGCCCACGAGGGCAAAACAACGCCGGACTGCGGCGAAGCGTGCAGCGGCTGCGGGGCGAATCAATTGATAATTGACAAAGGATAATTTATAATTATGTAATAAGGGGAAAGAAAGAAGATAATTTATATTAATAGGCGGTGACAGCTAACATGATTACAGTGTTGTTTATTTTTATAATTTCGTTATTGCTTATCCATGAAATGGACGCTATAAGAACAAAAGAATGGAAGATGTTTATCATATTAAAAGATATGCCCGATGAAACTGCATATAAAGTTTTCTCAATCGCTCACCTGCCATTATATTTTGTGGCTATTATGACGTTGATTCAGGGTAATACACCAACAAATATATTATATTACATAATTGATTTTTTTCTAGTTGGTCATACCATGATACATTTCCTTTTTAGAGCAAAGGCGGGTAATGGATTTAATTCGGTATACTCAAAAATAATAATTTATTCTTTGGGTGCTTTAGCTATTGCACATTTGCTTTTAATTGCTTTCATCTGAGTATAAGCATTTTCTCTATCCGCATTCGCTTCCCTAATGCAGACTAAACCGCACAGTGTACATCAATCCTGCGCCAGCGCCGGTACAAAGCAATCCACAAAGGAGGAAAAACCACCTTGCAAATAGAAGATATGCCGATGGTGCGCGTGTTTTTTTCAAAGACGGGGCGCGCGAAATACACGTCGCACCTTGACACGGTGCGGACACTTTCGCGCGCGTTTAAGCGAAGCGGCCTGCCCGTCTGGTACACGCAGGGGTTCAACCCGCATATTTACATGAACTTCGCGCTGCCCATCGCGCTGGGGTACGAAAGCAAAGCGGAATCCGTCGATGTGCGCTTGACGCGCGAAGTTCCGTTTGATACGGTGGTGGAAAAGCTCAATCATGCGCTTCCCCCCGGGCTTGAGGCGATAAGGGCGGCGGCTCCCGAAAAAACCGCGTCGTCCATCACATGGGCGGACTACGACGTTAGGCTCGTTTATGAGGATGTGTCTATCCAAGAAGTCAAACAGCGGTTTGACGCGTTTTGGGCGCAGCCGGTAATCGAGACGCAAAAGAAAACAAAAAAAGGCGAGAAAACGATAGATCTAAAACCGCTTTCGCAGGTGTTGTCGGCCGAGTGCGCGGAAAACGTGCTGCTCTTAAAGCTCAGAATGGCGTCAGGAATTACCGAAAATGTGAACCCCACGCTGTTTTTAAAGGCTTTCTACACATGGGCGAATGTTCAGCCGGACGGCGTTAAAATCATAAGAACCGCCATATTGGATGAAAAACTCAAAGATTTTGCGTAAAATAAGCGTAAAATAAGCGAAAAACATATTGCGCTTCCTAAAACCCTGTGATATAATATCAAGGTATGTGATGTCCGCCGCCGTTTTCGGTGGGGTTCAAGACTTGTTCGGTAATCTCAGCGCGAGTGGTTTGTCGGGAATTTTTTTGCACGGCAAAGACGGGTGGGAAAAAGGCCGGCAAAACGGCGCGCGAGGGTTAGCGAAAAAGTCTAATTATGAAGCGGGTAGTCCTCTGCCGTGTTTGCGGGAATGAATGCCTGAAAATTTAGGAGGAAGAAATCATGAATGCACTTGAGCTGATTGCGAAGGACAGTATGAAAGCCGAGCCGCCGGTCATTGAAATCGGCAATACCGTGAAGGTTCACGTTAGAATTAGGGAAGGCGAGCGCGAAAGAATCCAGATATTCGAGGGCACGGTAATCGCCAGGCAGCACGGCGGGATCTCCGAGACGTTCACCGTCCGCCGCCTGTCGCACGGCGTCGGGGTGGAAAGGGTATTTCCCGTTCATTCGCCGACGGTAGACAAGGTCGAGGTTATACGCAAGGGCAAGGTTCGCCGGGGCAAGCTGTACTACCTGCGCGACAGGGTCGGCAAGGCCGCGAAGGTAAAAGAAGCAATCCGATAACCTTTCAGGGGCTTAAACCAAGCCCCTGTTTTGACTGTTTAGGGGGGTCTTTAAAATGGACGAGGAATTTGTAAGCTGCGAGCAAAAGCCGGGCAGCGCGTTTGCCCGTGAGGTTTACGACTGGGTTGAATCCGGTATCATGGCGATTGTCTGCGTGATATTAATCTTTACGTTTGCCGGCAGGCTTGTCGGCGTTTCGGGCGATTCCATGCTTGAAACGCTTCACGATCAGGACCGCCTTATCGCGGTGAGCTTTCTATACAAGCCGGCAAACGGCGATATCGTCGTGGCGTCGAAGCCGAACGTGCGAAACGAGCCGCTGATTAAGCGCGTGATTGCCGTCGGCGGGCAGACGGTTGAAGTCAGCCGCGAAACCGGGGAAGTCCTCGTCGACGGCGTTGTCATACATGAGGATTATATCCCGGAGCCGCTGAATCCCACGAATGCAGGCGATATGAACTACCCGATTATCGTGCCGGAGGGATATGTATTTTTGATGGGCGATAACCGCAATCATTCATGGGATTCAAGGTATAAGGGCGTGGGGCTTATAGACGAGCGGCATATACTCGGCAGGGCCGTCTACCGCGTCATGCCTTACAGCGCGATGGGCGGGCTGGATTAGACCTCTTCCGCAGCTCATCGCGGATGAAAGCGAGAGGATTTTTTCCGCCGGACAAGGCCGACGACGCAGGCGGGCTGATGCCCGGCAAGAAGGAGAACGCAGCCTGGCGGAAAAAAGACCGAACAGGCGCCGCGAGGAGTTACGAAAGAGGTCTGCTGATGGAAGACGCGAAAACCCCGTCGATACAGTGGTTTCCGGGACATATGGCGAAGACAAGGCGAATCATGCGGGAAAGCATGAAGCTTGTCGATATCGTGATAGAGCTAAGGGATGCAAGGCTGCCATACAGCAGCGGCAACCCCGAAATCAGAAAGCTGGTCGGCGGCAAGCCCAGAATCATTGTGCTGAACAAAAGCGATATGGCGGATTCAAGCGAAACCCAAAAATGGATTTCACATTTTGAAAAGCAAGGCGCCCCGGCGCTTGCCGCCGACTGCCGCAGCGGTAAGGGCTTAAACGGGCTTGCACCGCTTGTGCGCGAAACGCTTGCGCCGCTGATAGAGCGCCGGAACGCAAGGGGGCTTACAGGCCGTCCGCTTCGGATGATGGTGGCCGGAATCCCGAATTCGGGGAAATCCTCCCTGATAAACAGGCTTGCGAAAGCAAAACGTACAAAAGTGGAGGACCGGCCGGGCGTAACGCGCGATATGCAGTGGGTCAAGACAGGCGGCGGCTTCGAGCTTTTGGATATGCCGGGCGTTTTGTGGCCTAAATTTGACGACAATACCGTCGCGGAGAATTTGGCGTTCACGGGCGCCATAAAAGATAATATCATGGACATCGAGGCGCTTGCCGCAAGGTTTCTCATGCGCATCAACAAGGACTACGGGGAGCTGTTAAGTACACGGTATAAGCTGGACGGAGAAGAAACGGAAAATTTGGGCGGCTACGATTTGCTGCGGATGATAGGAGGGAAGCGGGGGATGCTGCTTCCCGGCGGCGAGATAAACATGGAGCGCGCCGCCATTGCTGTTTTAGACGAATTCCGCGCGGGGGCGCTCGGGCGGATCACGCTGGAAAGGATACAGATTTGAGCCTGTTTGATTTTGATAGGGCGCTGTCCGGCGGCGGGGTGATTCTCTGCGGTGTGGACGAAGCGGGGCGCGGGCCGCTCGCGGGGCCTGTATACGCCGCGGCGGTTATCCTGCCGGAGGGCTGTGAAATAACAGGGCTTGACGACTCGAAAAAGCTGACCGAAAAAAAGCGGGAGGCGCTGTTTCACGAAATCACGGGACGGGCGGAGGATTACGCCGTCGCGTCGATAACGGCCAAGGAGATTGACAATGTCAATATCTTAAATGCCGCCATGCTCGCGATGCGAAAAGCGGTGGAGGGACTGAAATCCAAACCGGGCCTGGTTCTTGTCGACGGCAATTTCAATCCCGGCTTTGGCATACCGGCAAGGCTTGTGATAAAGGGCGACGCCAAAAGCGCGTCGATAGCGGCGGCGTCGGTGCTTGCAAAGGTATTGCGCGACCGGTACATGCTTGCGCTGCACGAAGCGTATCCGCAGTACTGCTTTGACAAGCATAAGGGGTACGGCACAAAGCTGCATTACGGGGCGCTGGAACAGTACGGCCCCTGTCCCGAGCACAGGGAAAGCTTTCTTAAAAAATGGCGGGCGTCAAGATGAAAACGAGAAAAGCGCATCCGGAAGGCAAAAGCGGTGAGGATTACGCCGCGAAAACCCTTCTGGAAAACGGATACATCATACGGAAGCGAAATTTTTCGTCACGCTCCGGCGAAATTGATATCATTGCGGAAAAAGACGGGATCATCGCGTTTGTGGAGGTCAAAACCCGGCGGCGCGGCAGCATGGTTACAGGCGCGGAGGCCGTAACGCCCGCGAAAATCAAAAGGATTATCCTGACGGCGGAATATTACCTGCGCATAAGCGGCTGCGATTTGCAGCCGAGGTTTGATATTTTCAGCGTGGTAACGGACAGCGGGGAAATAACGGAACATCTTTATCTTGAGGGAGCGTTTTGGAAAGAATGAATGACACTCGTTTCGTGATAGATTTACATTGCGATACCATCACCGAATGCTACCGGAAACGATATGGTCTTGACAGCGAAAACCTGCATTTTTCGCTTGGGAAGCTGCCGGAGGGCTATAGTCTATGCCAATGCATGGCAGTGTGGATGCCGGACAGCTTAAGAGGCAAAGACGCCGCCGAATATTTTCTGCTCTCGGCGGATTTGTTAAAAGAACAAATGAACCGGTTCAGCGAGCAAATTTCGCAGGTTTTCGATCTTCAAAGCATCGAGCGCGCGCTTATGGAGAAGCGGTTCGCCGCTATTTTGACAATAGAGGGCGGCTCCGCTTTGGCGGGGAATCTTGCGAACATAGAGAAGTATTACGGCCTCGGCGCGAGGATGATGACGCTTACATGGAACTCCGAGAATGAAATTTGCGGCGGTGTCGAAAGCGATAGCGGATTTACGGCTTTCGGCAGGCAGGCGGTCAGGGAAATGGAGCGGGTCGGCATGGCGGCGGACACCGCCCACTTAAACGACAAAAGCTTCTGGGAGCTTTGCGAATTTGCGGAAAAGCCGTTTATCAACACGCACTCCAATTCTCGCAAAATCTGCGGGCACAAGCGAAACGTCACGGACGAAATGTTTGCGGAAATCGTGCGGCGCGGCGGGGTTTTAGGCTTGAATTACGGCAAGAGGTTTATTCGCGAGGACGGGTCTAACGGCTCCGTAAACGATATGCTGAAGCATATCCACCATTTTCTGGAGCTTGGCGGCGAGGATACGCTTGCGCTTGGCTCGGATTACGACGGCACAGACCTGCCGGATTACCTTGAGGGGATAGACAAAATCGGAAGCTTCGCGGAAAGTATTGAGCGTTCCGGTATACCGCGCGGAGTCGTGGATAAAATTTTATTCGGCAACGCGAACCGGTATCTAAAGAGCTTACATAATCACTAAAGGAGGACGCCTTTGATGTTGTATATCAGTACGCGCGGGAAAAACTGCGAGGTGACGGCCGCCGAAGCCATCACACAGGGAATATCGCGGGACGGCGGGCTGTTCGTCCCGAAAGACCTGCCGCGCATTTCGGACGAAAGGCTGTCCCTGCTTTTAGACAAGAGCTATACCGAGAGGGCGTGCGATATTTTAGGCGGTTTCCTCACGGTTTTTACGGAAAAGGAAATTAAGGAAAGCGTAAACGCGGCTTATGGCGGAGGCAAGTTCGGGGGCGAGCATGTCGCGCCGCTGGCGAAGCTGGCGCCCGATATTTATATGCTGGAGCTGTTTCACGGGCCTACGTGCGCGTTTAAGGATATGGCGCTCCAGCTTTTACCGCATCTGCTGACGCTTTCGGCAAAAAAGACGGCGGGCGGTAAACGGATTGCAATCCTTGTAGCGACCTCCGGCGATACGGGGAAAGCCGCGCTCGAAGGCTTTAAGGACGTAAAAGATACGGAGATCATCGTGTTTTACCCGGGCGGCGGCGTGAGCGAAATCCAAAGGCTGCAAATGGCGACGCAGGATGGCGAAAATGTCGGCGTCTGCGCGGTTTCCGGCAACTTCGACGACACGCAAAACGGCGTCAAGGCCATCTTTACGGACGAAGCGCTGAGAAGACGGCTCGCGGTCAAAAACATGATGTTTTCAAGCGCCAACTCCATTAACTGGGGCAGGCTTGTACCGCAGATATGCTACTACGTCGGCGCGTACTGCGACATGGTGAAGAGCGGCGAAATCGCGCAGGGCGACAAGGTAAACGTGTGCGTGCCGACAGGCAATTTCGGTAACATTCTGGCGGCTTATTACGCGAAGCATATGGGCGTGCCGTTTGGAAGGCTCATCTGCGCGTCGAACATCAACAACGTGCTCACGGACTTTATCAACACCGGCATTTATGATAAGCGCCGCGAATTTATCCTGACAAGCTCGCCGTCGATGGATATCCTGGTTTCGAGCAACCTGGAGCGCCTTTTGTTTGAGCTTTACGGAAAAGACGACGAAGCTGTGAAGGGCCTGATGAAAAGGCTGTCGGAGGACGGCGTGTATTCCGTAAGCCAGGAGGTCGCGGGGAGGCTGAAGGAGGAATTCCACGGCGGGTACTGCGATGAAGCGGACACAGCGAAAACCATCAGGGATACGTTCTCACGGTATTCGTACCTTTGCGACACCCACACGGCGGTCGGCCTGAAGGTCGCGGGGGATTATATAAAGGAAACCGGCGATCAATCGAAAATCATCGTGGCTTCAACCGCAAGCCCGTTTAAATTCGCAGGCAGTATTTTGTCCGCGGTTACAGGGGAAAGCTTAAGCTTGAGCGAATTCCGGCAAGCCGAAAAGCTTGCGGAGATTACGGGGGCTAAAATCCCTGCTCGGATACTGGAGATTCAGGATAAGCCCGTGCGCTTTACCGAAGCCTGCGAAAAATCCGGCATGGAGGATTACGTTACAAAAGCATTGGGGATATAGGGGATATTTAAGAATGGGGCTTTACGCGATTGGGGATTTGCATCTTTCCGAAACAGGCAAAAAATCAATGGATATTTTTAAGGGATGGGAGAACCATACCGAAAAGCTTATCAAAAACTGGAACGATACCGTTTGCGAGCAAGACGCCGTGGTAATAGCGGGCGACATCTCATGGGGCATGACGCTACAGGAATCCCTGCCTGATTTTCAGCTGCTTCAATCGCTTAACGGCACAAAAATCCTGATAAAAGGCAACCACGATTACTGGTGGACATCCGCCGGGAAAATGCGGGCGTTTTTTGAGGAAAACGGGCTTGATACCCTTCGCATCCTGCACAATAACGCCTATGAAGCGGACGGCTTCAGCCTTTGCGGGTCAAGGGGCTGGATATTTGAAAACGGGCAGCCGCATGACGAAAAAATCATCAACCGCGAGAAATGCCGCATTGAGGCAAGCATCCGGGCTTCGGAAAAAATGAGCGGAGAAAAGCTGTTATTTTTGCATTACCCGCCTGTTTTCATGGGGCAGGAGATGGCCCGTTACCTCGAACTTATGCGGGAATATGGTATAAAACGGTGCTTTTACGGGCATCTTCATGGTGCCGACCATAAACGCGCCGTCAAGGGGCTGTATAAGGATATTGAATTTTCGCTTATCTCTGCGGATTATTTGAAATTTTCCCCACTTAGAATAACATAGTGGTATTTTAAAAATATTTATGGTATACTATTGTCGCTATTCTCGTTTACTCGTAAAGAAAGAAGGAAGATAAATGAGCCTTAAATCCACACAAAAAACAGAAACCAACACGGTAGAGCTTGAAATCGCGGTTTCGGCGGAGGCGCTTCGCGAAGCGACGGATAAGGTTTTCCGCCGCAAGGTGAAAACCATCACGGTGCCGGGCTTTAGAAAAGGCAAGGCCCCGCGCCAGATTATAGAGCGCATGTACGGCGAGGGCGTTTTTATGGAGGATGCCGTAAACGAGCTGTACCCGAAGGCCTACGGCGAAGCCGTGGACGAGGCGGGCATCGAGCCGGTAGACCGCGCGGATGTGGAAATTCTCACGCTTGACAAGGAGGAAGGGCTCACGTTTAAGGCAACCGTCACTGTGAAGCCCGAGGTTGAGCTTGGGGACTACAAAGGCGTGAAGGCCGAAAGGATTGTGCATACGGTTTCAGACGCAGACATTGACGCCGAAATCGAGCGCATGCGCGAGCGTAACGCGAGGATTCTAACCGTCACCGACAGAGCCGCGAAAGACGGCGACGAGGTCGTGATCGACTTCGAGGGCTTCATCGACAGCGAGGCTTTTGACGGCGGCAAGGCCGAGGGGCACAAAATCACGCTTGGCACGCAGTCGTTTATCGATACGTTTGAACAGCAGATCGAAGGGCACAACCCCGGCGACGAGTTCGAGGTCAACGTCACGTTCCCCGAGCAGTACCACGCCGAAAATTTAAAAGGCAAGCCCGCCATGTTCAAGGTGAAGCTGCATGAGATAAAAGGCAGGGAGCTGCCTGAGCTTGACGACGAGTTTGCTAAGGACGTAAGCGAGTTCGATACGCTCGAAGAGCTTCGCGCCGACATTAAAAAGCGCAGGGAGGAAGCAGCGAAAAAACGGGCCGACGATGAGCTTGAAACCAGCCTGATGGACGAAGTCACCGAGGACATGAAGGCCGACATCCCCGAGTGCATGTTCGAAAACAGGATAGACGAAATGGTGCGCGACTTCGAATACAGGATTTCAGCGCAGGGTATGAACCTTGATATGTACCTGCAATACACGGGTATGCCGCTTGACGCGTTCCGCGCATCGTTTAAGGAGCAAGCGGAGCGTCAGGTGAAAATCAGGCTTGCGCTTGAAAAAATCGCGGAGCTCGAAAAGCTTGAAGTTGCCGAGGACGATATCAACGCGGAGTGCGCGAAAATAGCCGAAGCGCACAAGGTTGACATCGAAAAGGTAAGGGAGATTGTTCCCGAAAAAGAGCTTGCCGCGGATATCAAGGCGACAAAGGCTATAGACGTTGTGCGCGGCAGTGCGCAAATTACGGAAAAAGCAGCGGAGCCGGAAGAACCGGAAAAGTCCGCTACGAAGCCTGCGGCAAAGAAGCCCGCCTCGAAAAAGCCGAAAGCAGACGAGAGTGAAGCCGAAGAAAAACCGGCGACTCAGAAGCCTGCCGCCAAAAAAACCGCTGCGAAAAAAAACGCGGATAAAGCGGAGGAATAACGCCGCGCTACATACTTAGAGTATGCTTTTAAATATTTCATGCGATTAAATAACAACACGAAACCTTGGCAAGCGCGGTTACAAAAAGAAAATACACGCACATGACTAATGGGGTGCAGGGTCTGGCCCTGCTGAAAGGAATGACGCTGATATGGCATTAGTACCAATGGTTGTTGAGCAGACAAACAGGGGCGAGAGAAGCTACGACATCTTTTCGCGGCTTTTAAACGACAGGATTGTCATGCTCTGCGACGAAGTCAACGACACCACGGCAAGCCTTGTTGTGGCGCAGCTTTTGTATCTTGAGGGCATCGACCCCGACAAGGACATCGACCTTTATATCAACAGCCCGGGCGGCGCGGTCTCTGCAGGCATGGCGATATACGACACCATGAACTTCTTAAAATGCGACGTTTCCACAACGTGCATCGGCATGGCGGCCTCGATGGGCTCGGTGCTGCTTGCGGCGGGCGCCAAGGGCAAACGGTTTGCCACGACGCACTCGGATGTTATGATTCACCAGCCGTCCGCGGGGACAAGGGGGCAGGTGACCGACATGAAAATCCATGTCGACCATTTTTTGCGCACAAAAAGCCGCGTTACCGAAATTATGGCGAAGCATACAGGCCAGCCTGCCGACGTCATCTTAAGGGACATGGAGCGCGACAATTTCATGACGGCGGAGGAAGCAAAGGAATACGGCATCATTGACGAGGTAATCTCGAAGCGCAAGTAAGACTTTATCCCAATCCCTTTTCGGAGAAAGGAAACCGTTATGTCGAAATCGATTGATAACAGAATACTCAGGTGTTCATTTTGCGGCAAAATGCAGGACGAGGTCGGCAGGATGATTGCCGGGCCCGGCGTCTGCATCTGCGATGAGTGTATCGAGCTATGCCAGAGCGTGCTTGACGGTGAAGACCCGTATGCCGCGCCGGAAAAACCGGCGCGTGGCAAGGAATCGAAACCGTCGCAGCCGGTCGGTTTTACGCCGCCGGAGCCACAGGAAATAAAAAGGATGCTCGACCAGTATGTCATCGGGCAGGATAAAGCGAAGAAATCGCTTTCCATCGCCGTATACAACCATTACAAACGGATTTTTTCGAACGAAGACTCGGATGTTGAGCTGCAAAAGAGCAATATCCTGCTGCTGGGCCCGACAGGCGTCGGCAAGACGCTGCTTGCCCAGACGCTGGCAAGGCTCTTAAACGTGCCGTTCGCGATTGCCGATGCGACAACGCTGACAGAAGCGGGATATGTCGGCGAGGACGTTGAAAACATCCTGCTGCGTCTTGTTCAGGCCGCCGACTTTGACGTTGAGCGCGCCGAGCGCGGCATCATCTACGTCGATGAGATTGACAAAATCGCAAGGAAGTCCGAAAATCCCTCCATCACGCGCGACGTAAGCGGCGAAGGGGTGCAGCAGGCGCTTCTTAAAATTCTTGAGGGCACCGTCAGCAATGTTCCGCCAAATGGCGGAAGAAAGCACCCGAACCAGGAGTTTATCAAGGTTGACACGACGAATATCCTGTTTATCTGCGGCGGCGCGTTCGACGGCATCGAGCGCGTGATTGACAAGCGTATTAACACCACGACGCTTGGCTTCGGCGCAAAAATTACCGACAAGAAGGACAAGGAAACCGACTCCCTCATGAAGCATGTGGAGCCGCACGACCTTGTGAAATTCGGGCTCATCCCGGAGCTTGTCGGCAGGCTGCCGGTTATCACGACACTGACGGCGCTTGACAAGGAATCACTTGTCAAGATTCTGACGCAGCCGAAAAACTCCATCGTCAGGCAGTATCAACGGCTGCTTGAAATGGACGGCATCAAGCTTGCCTTCCAGGACGAAGCGCTGGAGGAAATCGCCCATATCGCGATTGAACGCAAGACAGGCGCAAGGGGGCTTCGCGCGATTATGGAGGACGTGCTGGAGGACGTGATGTACAAAGCGCCGTCCGACCACACGATTGAATCCATCGAAATCACAAAGGACGCGGTTCTGCACAAGGGCGAGCCGGTTGTCAGGCACGACCCCGAAAGAAAACCGCGGCAGTTAAAGCTCACAACCTCGCCGGAGAAAAAGAAGCTCCGCAACAAGCCGTCGGCGTGATGTGAACTTGCGTCCACATGTCCACATTCGTTTATATCACGTGCGATTCACACCACCATGAAATGGTTTGCAATTTACACCATCGCGAAGCGATGTGAAGCAAAACAATGCAGGCAATAACGGGGCGCCCGCCTGATGGCGGCCGCCTTTTTGCGCGGAAAACCGCAATGACGAGCCTATATTCTATTGCGATACCGGTTGTTCCTCCGGTTCGTTTTCGCGGATGCCTCCCACGATCACGACAGCGATTAGGAACAATAAGCAGGTAAATACAAACGGCAGCCGCCGGTCAACGCTTGAGAGGTATCCCGCGAAATAGCCGAACGGGGACGAAAACGCAATCATGAACGCGGTCATCAACGCCATGATGCGCGCGCGTTCCTGCGGGTCGATGCTCAGTGCGAGCAAAGCGTCCCTGCGCGGCATTACAAGCGCGTTCGCTACGGCCCCAAGGAATATGTACGCGACAACAGGAAGGATTCTGCCTGTTGGAATCAGAATCAGCATAACCTGACACGCCGCGTAAATCACAAGCCCCGCCCACATCGGAAATTTAAGCCGGACACGCTCCAGCCTGTGCTGAATCGCAAACATGAAAACCAGCATAACCGCGGCGTTTAGTATTGGGAAGACGGCAAGGTAACGTTCCGCCAGGCCAAGCCTCATCGTAACGTACAAGCCGAAAAAGCTGCCGTTTATGATGCTTGCGACGTGGAGCATGACGATAATTGCCATCATTCGCATGGTGGCCCTGTTCTTGAAGATTTGAGACACAAGGCTTTTGTATTCATAAATCATCTTCCGCACAGGTACGGATTTCGTCTGAGCCATGCGAATCATTCCCTGCTTTGTTTCCGTAGTATAGCGGTATGTGATAAAACATTTTATCAGCATATTGATAGAAAAAACCAAATACAATACACGGATAACGGGAACCAGCGAGAAGCTGTCTATCAAAACGCCGGAAACCGGCGCGAAAAAAACCGCTACAAGACCGCCTATGTTCACCCATGTATAAATGCCCAGCATATCCTTTGCGGGAGCATCTTCAATAAGCAGACAGTGCCAGGCGGTCTGGTTGATCTGCTCGAAGCTGTTCATCAGCACAGCCGCCAAAAAAAGCCAGAAGTTGTTAGATATGGCCCAAATAAAGCATGCGGCGCTCCAACCGAAAAAGTCTCCCATCATCGTTGTGGTCTTACGTCCCAGCTTGTCGGAGATAATTCCGCCTGAAAAGCAGAAAAAAACCTGAACGGCCATCGAAATCGACAGGATAAGCCCGATTTGAACGTCGGTGACGCCCTGCCTGTACATATACAGCGTGGCAAACGGGGCAATCAGGCTATAGGGGATGCCCCAAAGAGGCTCCAATAACAATAAGGTTTTGGAGTTCCCTTTGCTGTTTGCGAGAAACTGTATCAACGGGTGTTCCCGTGAAGCTTTCAAAAGTTCTAATGCTTTCATCCGCCGCTCACTCCTATACTGTCCTACATTATAATAAAAAGCTGCATTGACTCTCTACTCAATTTGTTGTATAGTATAAGACAATATTCGTGTTATGGATGTGGTTCTTATGGTTTTCTTTTTTGAGCATCATGGTATGGAGGGAACGGATTCATTTCGTACATACGAATCGGGCAGCGAATCCTTTCCGTTGCATATGCACAGGGCGTATGAGCTTATTTATGTAAATTCGGGGGCTTTGTCCCTTCAGGTGGAGCAAAAGCAATATTTGCTGGAGGCGGGGGACCTTGCGTTTATATTTTGCAATCAGGTACATGGTTTTTCCACCCCTGATAAATCGGATACCATGGTAGCCCTGTTTTCCCCCGAATTCATAGGCGATTTCTATTCGGCTTATAAAAACCATGTGCCGGAAAACAATGTGGTACGGATGGAAAATCCGCCGGATTTTTTTAAGCTCCAGTCGCGCTATGCTCAAAAAAGCATGCTTTACCACGTATGTGACAAGCTATTGGCCGCATCAAATATGGAACCGGTCGGTAACCGATCCCGTACCGAGGTGTTACAGAAAATTTTTGCTTATGTGGACAAGCACTTTAGCGAGGATTGTTCGCTAAAAACCGTATCCCGGTCAATAAAATACGATTACGCTTATCTCTCGAAGCTGTTTTCACGCTTGACCGGAATGCGATTTAGCGAATATTTGAATTTATACAGGATTTCCCAGGCTTGCTATTTATTAAAAACAGAAAAAAAGATTGTTTCGGAGATTGCCGCTATTTGCGGATATACGACACTGAGAACCTTTCACCGTAATTTCCGTATGGTAATGGGTTGTGCGCCAAGGGAATACCTTGCCGGAAGCAAATCGTTTGCCACTAAAAAAGTGCTATAGACAAGGAGTGCCTGTCGATGCTTTTACGCGTGAACCCCGCGATATTCGTGCAACATTAGCTAGTCGCTCGTGCCGCAGCGTTCGCGCTGCCGCAAGCTTGTCGCTGCCGCGACGGGCGTTACTTTGCTGCGCGGCAAAGTAACCAAAACGCGTCGGGAGGGACACCCTCCCGAACCCGCCCATGTACGGCAAGCCTCTATGGGCTTATACTCCCC
>Ga0099364_10007214_pt1 | contig 15940 bp, 12 predicted proteins | sample TergutTh196P3_FD_73070 | JGI IMG/M metagenome (GOLD analysis project Ga0099364, IMG submission 73070) | Microcerotermes parvus P3 segment gut microbial communities from Pointe-Noire, Republic of the Congo - Th196 P3 | ecosystem: Host-associated > Arthropoda: Insects > Digestive system > Gut ...
ATTAATATGTGTTATCATGTACGTACCTCTGGGCTTAATGGGGGTCTTTTTTTTAGTTTTGACAGAGGGAGGTACAAAATATATTTTATTAAATTAACAGGAGGTGCCGTTAATTATGAGAGTGAGAGTTACGCTTGCCTGCACGGAGTGCAACCAAAGAAATTACGAAACTATGAAAAACAAGCAAAATGACCCTGACAGACTGGAAATGAACAAGCATTGTAAATTCTGCCGCAAGCATACTTTGCACAGGGAAACAAAATAATTTTTATTTATTAAATTAAAAAGAGAGGCGCAAACAATGGCAGAAGATATTAAAAACGAAAAGTCCGTTAAACCGCCGGAAAAAAAAGAAAAAGCCAAGCTGGGCGAACGGATAAAGAAATTTTTCAGAGATTATAAGAGCGAAATGAAAAAAGTAGTCTGGCCCACGAAAGAACAGTTAATCAGGAATACGGGCGTCGTTCTAATCGCGGTGATTTTCATGGCGGCGATAGTCGGCGTGCTTGACCTGATATTCGGGTTCGGCGTGAGTCTGCTTGCAAATGTCAAAGACTTGTTCACTTAAATTTTAGAACGGGAGAGAATGAAATGACGAATATCAGAGAAGATATTAACAGCGATGAAGTTAGGTGGTACGTTATTCACACTTATTCGGGCTATGAAAAAAATGTTGAAACGAATATCAGGAAAATCGTTGAAAACCGCAAGATGGAGCATTTAATTCAGGATTTGAAAATCCCGTTGGAGAACCTAGACGAAGCAGAAGAAGCAAGCGCGAAGTCTAAAAAAGAGAAATATGACAGGAAATTACTGCCGAGCTATGTTCTTGTCAAGATGAAAATGTGCGACGAAAGCTGGCACGTAGTCAGAAACACGCGCGGAGTGACGGCGTTCGTCGGTCCGGGGTCGAAGCCGATTCCTTTGACTGACGAAGAAGTTCAGAGGCTTGAGATAGAAACTTATGTCCCGGCTGTTGAATTCGGGATAAGCGACAGCGTAAGGATAATCGACGGCGCGCTCAAAGGTTCTGTCGGAATAGTCGAGGAAATCAGCCCGGACAAGAAAAAAATCAAGCTGACGATTTCGATGTTCGGTCGGCAGACTGTGATAGAGATAGACACTTCGTCGGTAGCGAAGATTGATTAGCAAGTAAAAATTATTAATAATTATTAATTGTTATTTAATAATTATTAATTGAAAAGTGGGAGGGGTAAAATCTTTTAAATTATCCCGGTTTTTAACCACAAACGGAGGTATTATAAAATGGCAAAGAAAATCACCGGTTATATAAAACTGCAAATCCCTGCGGGGAAAGCAACTCCGCAGCCGCCGATTGGTCCGGCTCTCGGACAGCACGGCGTGAGTATCCCTAATTTTACGAAAGAATTTAACGAGAGAACAAAAAACGACATAGGCTTGATTATACCTGTTATTATAACTGTATATGCCGACCGTTCGTTTTCGTTTATAACCAAGACGCCGCCCGCGTCGGTTTTAATCAAGAAAGAATGTAACATTGAAAAGGGTTCCGGCGTTCCCAATAATGAAAAAGTCGCGAAGATTACTAAAGAGCAGCTAAAAAAAATCGCGGAAATGAAAAAACCGGATTTGAACGCGGCTACCGTTGAAACGGCAATGTCTATGATTGCAGGCTCCGCCCGCAGTATGGGCGTTGAAGTTGTTGATTAATAAACGAATGAATTGGAGGTAATAAAAATGGCTAAAAAAGGTAAAAGATATTTGGAGATTGCGAAACTCGTTGATAAAAATAAAATATATGAGCCGGAAGAAGCGATTGCTTTGAGCAAAGAAACGGCTAAGGCCAAATTTAATGAAACTATTGAGCTGCACGTCAAGCTGGGAGTTGACTCGCGCCATGCTGACCAGCAGGTAAGGGGCGCGGTTGTTCTTCCGCACGGCACGGGCAAGACTGTGCGAACGCTTGTATTCGCGAAAGGCGACAAGGCTAAAGAGGCTGAAGATGCGGGCTCTGACTTTGTGGGAGCGGAAGAACTTGTTGCGAAGATACAGAACGAGAACTGGTTTGACTATGACGTTATAATAGCGACGCCGGATATGATGGGTGTGATTGGGCGTATCGGGCGCGTTTTGGGTCCGAAAGGCTTGATGCCTAATCCGAAAGCGGGTACGGTTACGCAGGATATAGCTAAAGCGGTTCAGGAAGCCAAAGCGGGCAAGATAGAATACAGGCTCGACAGGACGAATATTATACATTGCCCGATAGGCAAAGCCTCGTTTGAGGCGGCGCAGTTGCAGGAAAACTTTGAAAGTTTGATGAGCGCAATAATCAGGGCGAAGCCGTCGGCGGCGAAAGGCACTTATATAAGAAGCTGTACGGTCGCGTCGAGTATGGGTCCGGGTATCAAAGTAAACGCATCGAGGCTTACTCCGTAGATTTAAAATAAATATTAAGAAAAGCCGCGTATTAACGCGGTTTTCTTTAATCTTCTTTTGATTTTGTGACAATCAGAACACGCATGAAACGTTGGAATCGTCGAGGATATGAGAGATTACGTGATATACCGCAAATTTCATCGCATCATCAAATCTGACGCTGATGACTTTTTCTTATCCTGTTGACAGCGCTTGCAAGACAGGTCTATTGTTTTGTTAAAATTTAATATTTTTGTGGTAAACTTTTAAAAAGGGTGTAAAAAAGCGGAACGCTGTTTTTTATATAACCGCGTTCCGCTTCGCTTTTCCGTTTGCCTGTAAATTATTGTTTTTATTAGTTTTTTCGCGGTTGTCTTATCGTAAGCGGGATAAAACCCCGCTTTTTTATAAATCTGCAAGCGTTAACCTACAACGCCCGTTCTTTCTATGCCTTGTATCAAGAATCTCTGACCAATCAGGTAGACTATTATCAGCGGCGCGATTATCATCAAGCCGCACGTGTTTCTTATCGCCGACTGGTACATAGTGGACGCCGCTATCGCCGCCGTACTCTGCGTAAGGCTTCGCGGTATCTGAACTATCCTCGGCATCAGATACGGTCCTGTTTCCGTCGTGAACAAGTTGACGTAGAATTCGTCCGTCCATTGCCATGTGAACGCGAACAGGAACACTGTAACCATCATCGGAATAGCCATCGGCATTACGATTGTAAAGAAAGTCTTGAAAACTCCCGCGCCGTCAACGTAAGCCGCTTCTTCCATTTCATCAGGCACGCCTTTGAAGAACTGACGCATGATTAATATATACAAGCCGTTCTTGAACGCGAGTCCCGTCATTGATAATATTGCAAGAGGCCAGTACGTATTTATAAAGTTTATGCTCAAGTCCTGCGCCCTTGTAACGCCCATGAACGTCTTTTGTATGAACGCGTATATGCCGGGCAAACCGAACATATCAAAAAAGTCAAAATATCTGAACCTCATGAACATTGAGAACTGAAGCGTCTGGTGAGGCACCATCAGCGTGAATATGACCATGATGAAGAAAAAGTTGTTGCCTTTAAATTTAAATTTAGAGAAGCCGTACCCAACAAGCGTACATATCATCATCTGTGCAACCGCGGCTAATCCTGATAAAATCGCGGTATTTCTCATTGCAAGCCAATACTGGTTCTCAATTATTATAGCCCGGTAGGTGTCAAGCGTCGGCTGTCTGGGAATCATGTTTACCATCGTATCAATAAAATCCTCCGGACTCATGAAAGAGCTGGTGATTTTCGCGAAAAACGGGAAAAGCACGACATAGGATATGCCCACAAGCAGCACCAGCCTGAATATCACCCAGATTACCTGCTGCAGGAAAAACACAGAGATATACTTCGCGCGCAGGCGCTGCAATAACGGCGTTCTTTCAAAGTCTACTTTTATCCTGTTTTTAGATTCTCTTTTTACTACAGTCTGATTATCCATAAATTATCCTCCTTTCTTTAATCCGGTTTAATCTGCGCGGCGCTGATAGAATACGAAGCTCGAAACTATCACGCCCACAAGAGCTATCGCCGCTATGACAATCAGGAAGTATATCCATGACATCGCGGAGGAAAGCACGTTCCCGTCCGGCTCGTCGTACATAAACCTGATAAACGTCATAATCCTGTTAGAGTTCGAAGTGAACGAATCTATGACAGTATATATCGCGGTTACGAGAATCATCGGGCTTATCATCGGGAAAGTGATTTTCCAGAAAGTTTCCCACGACGACGCGCCTTCCATGAATGCGGACTCGTAAATCGCCGGAGAGATTGACTGCAAGCCGCCCAGGAATATAAGCATCTGGACGCCCGCCCTGTTCACCACCGCGTAAATATTGTTGACCATGTTCACCACGTATATTACAAGCCTGAAGTCTATGCCCCTCATGTACATGAACAGCATCCTGAAGTCCATCGCGCTGACTATCTGGACTGCCGCCGTGTCGCCCGACGCGCCTTCGCCTTCGCCCGTCGCAATCGTCCTGCTCGTGTCCTGCATACGGTCGAGCAGGTTATTTCCTTGGTCTATCCTGTCTATTATACCCGTGCCAAGTATGACCGGTATGAAAAATATTGCCCTGAAAGCGGCGCGCCCCGCCATTTTCTGATTTAATAATATTGCCATGAACAGCGCGAATATTACTATTGCCGGTATTTCAAAAAGCAGGTTCTGCAACCCTGTGCTCAGCAGCCTTACAAAGTTCGGGTCCGTGAACAGCGCGTCCTGATAATTTTCCAAGCCTACCCATTCCGCGTTAAATCCGCCGCCCTGCAAAATCCTGATTTTCGTGAAACTGAAATAGATTGACTCAACGACAATCGGCACGTAAATCACGAAGAAGCCAATCACGAAGGGAGCTATAAATCCCCAGCCCGCGCGCGCTTTGATAGTATCGAGGGCTGCCGCTTTTCTTCTTTTCTTAGGCGCGGGCTTGTTTACTGTGTTCTGCATATTTTACTCCTCTCGATATTAATTTATTCTTACGAACTCAAGCGGTTCAATCGTGTAGCCTTCCGCCACTACCGTTTCGTTATTATAATTTAATATAAACGAAACCCCGCCTTCATAAGTTACTTTAACTATATTTCTGCCTAAAAATTCATGGTCTGTCATTAATTTATATCTTACGTCGCGCAAATTCTCGTTCAGCAGGTTATAAATCCTGATAATCTCCGGAAGCCACGTCTGATAATTGACCGAATAGAACGACGCTGCCAGCCTGTAGTCTTCTTTTATCCTGTTGGCGTTCTGGTAAGCGACTATAAAATAAGGATTAGCCCCGTTTTCTATCGCTTTCAGTATATCATATTTTATATCCCCGGCTAAATTGAGCGCGCTTCCCGCAATGTCAACGTAGCCGTGCGTCACCATTCCGTAGAACGGAACAGCTTCGCTCTGCTTCATCATGCGGCTCGCGTCAAGGTCAACCCCAAGCGTAGCGTCAAGATACTGCCACGCGAAAGCGTTCGCGTGCACGCCGAGAACCCTGCCGTGTTCCTCCTGAACCTTCGCGAGCGTTTCCGTCACATAACCCAGCGCTTCCTGCCTGTTCGAGAGATTCCTGCGGTTCTGGTCGGAGTGCAGCTCGCGTGACATATTCGCCACTGATATAGCGTGCGGGTTATACTTGTTAAAATGCCTCATAGACAAATCGTACACGTGCTCAAGCCTGCTCGGCGAAACTATATTGTGCGCGAACCTCGGCATAAAGTCCTGGAACAGGAAGAAATAATGCTGCTCCAGCGCGAACCGGTCGCTCATGTTGCGCGTTAGGTCTTTCCTGTAGTTAAATCCGTTGAATATTCCGTAATTCCAGGCAAGCGATACTTCAATGTCCGGGTAGACAACAGCATTTTTCGAACCCGCGTATTCTATCAGGTTCCTGAGTCCGTCGTTGCCGCCCAATTTCCTGTTAATCCGAATCGTCGCCGGGATTGTTCCGTATATGCCGAACCTGTCGCTCCAGCCCCTCATCCTGAAATTAAGGTTGCTTATGCCCTCGGCGTTAAGCTCGTCAATCATAGACTTAATATCGTCGAACGTCGTCAGCGGCGTTTCAGTCCAGTACGGGAACCCGAAGAAATACTCTCTCGTTTGCATCAAGCCAATCGTTTCCAAGAACATCGGAATATCGTCGCCGGTATTCTCAAGCCTCGTAAGCCCGCCGTTCGCTTCAAGATAAGTCCTGTACGCATTCGCCATGCCGACCCATGAAGCCTCGTAAGTCCTGTCCCTGTCATCGCCCCTGTACTCCGGATTTTTGTTGTCCGAGAGCATTATATATTTAATCATATAATTGCCCGTGTATCTTCTTCGTGAAGATACGGTTATCATCGAGGTCAAGCCCGTCGCGTCAGTATCAAGATAATACTGGTCTGACGGACGCGGCGTGAACAGCGCGCCCGTCGTGTTGAACGGATGAAGCGAGCCGCCGTGGTCAGTCCTGACCTGCGCCATAGCGTCGCCTTCCATGATTATCGCAAGGAACCCGTCGCTGCGCGGTTCTTCCGCGATTCTCTCAACCGGACGCATTTCTATATCTTCGTATTCTTCTTCTATTATTATTGTGCCGATTACGTTGCCTTCCTCGTCGTATTCAGGCTCCGTGACAGCCGGTACTATTATCTCGAACGGTTGGTCTTCCATGTACCTGCGTACAACCGTATGCTCCTCGACCGCCCCGTACACCGGTATAGTCCATCTTTTCGTGCCGTGACCGCCGCTCACGTTAAAGAACGCGAAGTCCCTGCCGTACAAACTACTCATAAACGTGAAGCTCTCGCTGCCTATATCCTCGCTTCTTACAAGTGCGCCGGAGCCGTCAGGCACGAACGTGTACCCGATATTATCGCGGCGGATTGCGCCCATATACGGCAGCATATGAATCTCTGCTATCTGATAGTTGGACTCGTCGAACCTTATGCCGTTTGCGGGAAGCCTGACCCTCAAGCCGTCCGGCTCGACATAATATTCAAGAGCCATTTTAAACAGCGGAGGCGGTCTGTCAACGCCTGTAAACTCACATTCTCTGTGGTCCTCGTCAAGCTGCTCGAACGTGTACGCTGAAAACTCCCTGATATATCCTTCGATTTCAGCAAGCTCGCGGCGCGAAGCGTTCGGGTCGAAAACGTAAATCGGGAAACGGCTCGTCACCGGGAATTTAACCTGAAGCTCGCGTTTTGCGCGTTCCGTAAGGTCCGGAGCCTGCGCGTCTTTATAACTGTAATAAGCCTCAAGTTTCTGGCGCGCGCGCCCTTCCGGCACGAACTCCATTATATTTTCATTGAACGAGGTCGCCGGAAGCTGTCTTGGAACCAGCATCCTCTTTTCTTCTCTCCCTATCGTATATTCAACGCGGATACCGCCTTTGATAGGCTTCATTTTGATTTGATTATTTAAAGCCGCTCTCTCATACGAGTTAAAATACATCATCTTGTCCGCGTCCATATATCTTATTATAATCTGGGAAAGCAGTTCATTTTTTATATTCGGCGTCGGACCGTCCGTAGAACCCACGTCATACGGATTGGTCGTCAGCACCTGATTTGTGCGCTGGTCTTTTATGGCGACCACGCCGGATTCATGATTATAATAAAGGTCATAGCCATGCACGCTGAGAGTAGGCTCGCCCGTCGGCAACCCGTCGGGACCTCTGCCCATATCCGCGAGCATCGCGTCTATATTCTCGTAAACCAGCGTCGTATAATCCTGAATTATAACTTCTTCTTCCTCGTCGTCAGCGGCGAAAGCCGTAAGCGCAAACCCCGGAATAATACCCGATGTCATCACAAGAGCCAGTAAAAACGTAAAAATTCTTTTCGCTAATATTTTCATGCGTTATCCTCCTTTCTTATATTTTAAATTAGAACCTGTATGACATTTCTATATATATGCTGTTCACGAACGTCACCATTCTCATCAGCAGACCGGAGAACAGCATCGCCACGAACATTATAAACATCATGCCCCCTACGGAGCCGAGTACCGTAAGCACGTTCTTGCCCAGCGAATAGTCATGCACGACCATCGCGCCGAAGAACAGCAGCGCACCTACCCATATCCACATGATTTGCACCATCAAAGCCAGAAGCGTTCTTTCTTCCCACGTTATTATATGCGTGAGCATAGTGTTCGCGAATATAAACGGCGCAATCGGCACCAGCGCGTAACACGTCGCCATATATATATCTTTCATGCTTCCTTCGCCGTCAAACAGCGTCGTAAGGCACCAGTTAGAGATAACCCACAAGGTCACCGGAACTATAATAGATATTGCTTCCATGATAAAGTTGCTTCCGAAGCCACCCGGATTGAGCAGGAACGAGGTTCCGATACCCTGATAGAAATAAGACGCGCAGGCTAATATTAAATATATCGTGGCGGCAAGCACCGAACCGCGCTTTTCTTTTTTCATGTCCCAGAAGCCGTCGAACGGTCTGAAAATTATATAAAACCCGTAAAGCATATGGCTCGACAGCCTTAATTTCCTGTCGCCCCGTATAGTATCGCGCGCGTTTACTTTTTTAGCGTTCTTCAGGAACATGGACACGCCGAATATTACCACGAACATCACTATCGGTATAACTATAACATAGTTCTCAACCCAGAGTTTCCTGTATTCCTTGAAAGACTTTGAGTACGACTCGACGTCGAGCGCGAACTTGAACTCTCTCATAGCTTCCTGATACTCGCCGTCCCTGTGCATACTTTTGCCTATGCCTATATAGGCTAAATCCGAGTTATTGTTGCGCTTCAAAATCTCGCGCCAGTCATCGACAGACTTGTCGAAAAGCCTGTTCCTCTGGTTTTCCAGAGCCGATATTATAACGTCGCCGTATTCCGTGCGCTTATAGACCGTGAAGCTGTTCGTGTTCCTGTCAAGCAGAAGCATCTTCGTACCCTGATAGGCTACAGCCTGAATACTCATGATATTCCCGAAGTACTGCCCCTCGTCGCCGAATATAAATAGAACCTGCCCGTCCTCGTCGTAAGTGTAAACCCTCTGGCGCACTTCGTCGATTATGCTCCACGTGCCTTCCGGTCCTATAGCGACGCCTATAATCCGCGACGTGCCTCTCAAGCCGCTCCCGCGACCGCCGCCTCCGCCTCCGCCGCTCATTCCGAGTCCCATGACTACAAGCTCTCCGCCCGGACCTACCTTGCCCGAACGCCTTAAAACGTCGGTACCCTGCGGATTCAGCCTCCTGATAGGCGAATAATTCCGGTCATTGTCCTCTATCGACCTCTGTTGGGCGAATTCCTCGATTGAAGAAGTCGTCACCCATACAAAGCCCTCGTCGTCTATAGCTATATTATTAAATTCTGTAGAAACCGCCCTTATTGACTGGCGCCGCTGTTCCTGAGTCTGGAAATTGCGCCAGAAAACCGTGAACGGGTCAACGACGGCTCTTGACGCGCCGATAAATCCTTGGAAAGACCCCGTCGGGCTCATCGTGATTATGCCTTGGTTCGTCGTGGACGATACCACGTACAAACGCCCGGCTCTGTCAACGGCGACCGCGATTGGCTTATACACGTGATTCTCGTTGAAAATATCGCTCGTCGGTTCCTCTATGATTCTCAAATGCTCGCCGAATTCATGCGCGCCGTCCTTGCCCTTGCTGAACACTACAATCCTGTTTTTCTCCGTGTCAGCGACAAATATTTCGTTATCGTTCGCAAAAACGCCCCTCGCCTGGTCCAAACCGTCCGGAACCCCCCAACTGTTCACGAACTGGCTTATTGTAGCCCTGTGCGTGTAGTCCGGGTTCAATATTACTACCCTGTTGCTGCGCGGGTCAGCTATATATATATAGCCGTCCTTGTCAATAAATAAATCCGTAGGACCTTCAAGCGGCACATCGTCCAAAAAGTGCAGTCCTATATCATTGGATGTCACGACGCGCTCCGGAACGTAAGCCGCCGGAGTTTCAACCGCCCATTCGTCAATAGTATACGAATACGTCGTATACGACGTGAACGCTGAAACAGGCGTCGCGAAAAGCATAACAAAGCACACTAAGAGAACGATAAATCCTGTTAATTTTTTCATTAATAATTCCTCCTTCTCTTATTAATCTTTCATTCCCGATGAAGCCATCGTTTCTATAATATTAGACTGCGAGATTATAAAGACGGTCACCGGGACAATCATCATGACGACTGCGGAAGCCGCTCCCGCCCCCGCCCTGACTATCCCGCCCGCGACAATTTGCTGTATCGCGAAGGCGAACGTCTTGAGCTGCTCGCTCTGTATATAAATGGTCGCGCTCAGGTTCCATAGCCCTTGGAACGAGAATATGATAAGCGTCAGCCACGCCGGTTTAACCATCGGCATCGCTATCGACCAGAAAGTCCTTAACTCCGTCGCGCCGTCGAGCCTCGCCGATTCGAGCACCGCGTCCTGAATAGTCGAATCTATAAAGTTAGCCATGAGATACAAGCCGAGCGTCGTGCAGAACGCCGGTACAAGTATCGCAAGATACGTGTCAACCCAACCGAACGTACTCATAGTCAGAAAGTTCGTTATGCCCGTAACCGTAGCGTGAAACATTAGAGATAACTGGATAATTTTATACATCCATTTTCTTCCCGGAAACGGCACTTTCATAAGAGCATACGCACTCAGGGAAGACAGAACAAGGTTTCCGAACGTCCCGACCGTGCTTATAAACACAGTGTTAAAAATATATCTGGAGAACGGAACCCACGAGGTGCTCATAAGCCTGAACAAATCCCCGTAATTTTTCAGCGTCGGGTTTATAACAAAGAAACGCGGCGGGAATATCCACAGCTCGTCAAGAGGCTTCAGAGACTGAATTATCGCGTAAAACATCGGTATAAACATGAACGCGCCGAACAGTATCAATATAAGATTGATAGCAATGTCGCCGCCAAGCGACCGGTTCAAGGCATGTGAGCCTTTCTTTATTCTTAATTTTGCCATATTTTACGTACCTACCTTTGACAATAATCTTTGTACAACTAAATTTGCGCCGACCATTAGCCCGAATAATAATACGGCGATAGCCGAAGCGTAACCCATCTCAAATCTGATGCCCCCGTAGTCATCAAGATGGTGCATTATCGTATGCGCCGCGTAGTCTACTGACGGGAACCCCGCAAGCGCCGTAACTATGCCGCCGAACCCGAACGAGCCCGTTATCGCCATAATCGCGCCGAACATCAGCTGGTTGCGCATGAGCGGCAGCGTGATGAACCAGAGTTCCTGCCACCTGTTGCGCACCCCGTCGACCGCGCCCGCTTCATAATAAGTCCTGTCCACCGTGTTAAGCCCCGCTATAAATGCTAAGAACGCTATACCGAGCGAGAGCCACAGCGCGACCACGATACAGATGCCCATGACATATTTGGCGTCACCAAGCCATAATATCGGGTCCTGGATAATATTAAACCTGATCAGTATGCTGTTCGCGTACCCGTATTGGTCCGAGTGAAATAATATCTGCCAGATTATAAACATCTGGCCCGATATACTCGGCGCATAAAATATAAGCGTTATAACAGCCCTGATCCTCGGCGAAAGCTCGTTTATGAACCACGCCATCATAAAAGACAAGAAATAACCAAGCGGCCCTGTCACCGCCGCGAACACGAGCGTATTCCTGATTGCCAGCAGGAATATATCGTCGTCCAGAAGCAGCCTGATATAATTGTCAAGAAACACGAATTTCGGGAACTCCAGAAGATTAAAAATAGTAAAGCTGAAAAATATCGAGAGCAGAACGGGTACAACCGTAAAAGTCGTAAAAGTCAAGAAGAACGGCGCAACCATGAAATAGCCTATCCTGTGATCCTTCATCTGCTTGCGCGTCCACTGGCCTTTTGTCATGTCGCCCCTGTTGATCGCCACTCTTTTCTCGCCCTGATTTACCGGCTTGTCCGACATGAGAATTTTCCTCCTTGTTTATATATTTATTATTATTTTTATAAAATTTTGTGTAGGGCGCGGCATCCTTGACGCGCCGCAAATATGATTTTACATTGGTTCTGCGGCGTATTACATCGGGTTTATCGGCGCGTCTGGGAAGCCGCGCCCTACAATTTGTTTCATCAGTCAGCCCTTAATTCTTCGTCGCTTATTCTCCTGCCGAACCTGTCACGCTCGATTACCGGCATATCAAACTCGCGCCTTTTTCTCGTGAGCTCTTTATTTATCTCGACGATATACTCGAGTATAGATTCGACGGGCGAAGCACCGTTATTATAAACGTCGCGCCACGCGAAATCTATATATCTGTCAACTATATATCCGCCCGGAACTTCCGGCCTTGCCGCAAGGTTCTGGAACTGCGCGTCGAGATTCCTGTAATCCGTCGTCGGCCATGCCATGTTCCTGAGAGCCTCCCTGTTAGCTGTCGGCTGCTTAGCCGCCGCACCCATCAGGGCTATCATCTCGTTGCCGAAACGGCTCTGCGCGTCCGCGCTTACCCACCACTGCATGAACGCCCACGCGTTCTCCGTGTTCTGCCTGTTCATCGCGCTCCGCATCATGAGAGATGTGGACACGCCCGCAACCGATCTGTTATCTAAGATCATGCCGCCGCCCAGCTCTTCAAATCCCATGCCCTCGTCTTCCGGCATTTTCTCTCTGACAGTACCGGGTATCGGCACAAATTCCCACAGCCCGCGTATCTCCGGCGCGAAAACTGTCAGCTGGTTATACAAATCATAGCCCGCAAGCCCGATAGGCATCTCGCCTGACCTGAATCTATTCGCAAATTCAAATATAACCGGGAACTTATAAACTGTATAAAGCTCCGTCTTTCTCTTGAACGCGTCGATAGCCAAGTTATCATCAAAATTAATCTCTATCCCGTCGCCTTTATAGAGCGGCACGTTCTGCTGAGCCATGAACATGAGCAGCGGCCCCATTCCGGGGGCTATGCCCACGGCTAAATTAAGCTTCTGCAAGTCCGGCACTATATCATATAAATCTTCCCAGGTCCTGGGGATCTCTATATCAAGCTCGACCAGCACGTCTTTCCTGTAGAACATCATCGGGAACGTCTGGTTCTCAGGCAGCCCGAAGACAAGCCCGTCGCGTTCCGGGTCACTGTGCCAGCGCAAGGTCAGCGGGACCATCGCTGACGGATGAAAATACGAGGTGACAGTATCAAAGCTCGCTATATTGCGCGCCGGGTCGCCTTGGAAATGATTGAGCGACTGTACAGCGCTTCTTATCGCATAGTTCACGGCATCGCCGGCACCGTTATAAAGCGCCACGTCAGGCCCGACACCGGCCAGAACTGACGGGAGCAGCGAACCTCCGGCGACAAGCTTGACATTAGTCTGGATATTAGTCTGCTGCGTGAAGTTTACAGTCATCTGCCTGATTATCTGAGCCTGGTCGCGCCCCGCAACCGAGCCGATCGCCGTAGATGACCCGAGCCATACCTCGACGCTCTCGTTCTTGCCGTCCGTTTCGTGCATCACGCCCACCGAGTCATAATCTGAGAAGAACGACATGATAAAAGATGTGAACTCGAATGCCACAGCCTGGAAGAAATTAGCTTCCGCGCGCGGGAGCCTGTCTTCTACCCTGTGTATCTGTATATAATCTATCTCAAGCGGCTGCTTGCGCCTCTGCAGCCGCCATGTGCCAAGCCCGCCGATATTACCGTAGAACGTATCAAGCCCCGAGGCTATCCTGTCCGTATTATTAGAGAATCTTTCCATCTGGAGCGCGATTCTATCTAATATAACAGTATGCTCACCCTTAGATCCGATTATGGACTCAAGCTCCGCAGACATAGCCCGCAGGTTAGCTGCCTGGTCCCTCAGACCTGTTAAAACAAGCGGCAACAGACGCGCAAAGCCGTAGTCCCTGTTCGGGTCAGGCTGCGAGCCTGTGATCATTCTTATTTCCCTGTACATCTGATTCATGTGGCGCAGGCTGTCTTCAACCCTGCCGAGTTTTTCGCTCATGTCCCCGAGCGACACTTCAAACTCTATCACCTGCGGCCCTTCGTCAAAATAAAACATGAACCCGGACTTGCCGTCCGCAAAATCCTCGCGCCCGTCGCTCAGCGGCGTCACCTGCCAGTTATCAGCAAAATTAAAGCGCAGCCTGTTCGCTTCCTCAAACGGGATTTTCCCGTTTATCCTGATTTTGCGCGACGAATAAACGCCCGAGTATGTGCTCTGCTTGAATCTCGGGACTATATTATATAATCCCGCGCCGCCCGCCGGCACCGTAAACTCATATCTGATCCAGTCGCCGTAGAGCTGCCATCTTGTGCCGCCGATCGCGTTCAGCCTGATCCTTGACGCGTCCTGCGGCTCTGTAACAGCCGATGACCTGTCGTTTATCGGGTGTATCACGATCTCAGACATCGCGACGGGCATCTCCGCCTGAATGCGCGGTATATCAGCTGTCCCGCGCGTGCTCGGCACGCTCGCTAGATACTGCTCGTACGTCAGCACCTTTTCCGGCCCTACAAATTTGATCTCGCTCAAATAGACAGGCTCGCGCACAGCCTCAAAGCTTATGCTGTTCTCGCCCGCCTGCAGGTAAAACATGAGCGGCTGCTCAACAAAGCCCGACGAGTCCTCAACCAAGACAGTACGCCACTCCGGAGCTTCGACTATCGGTGCGCGGAGCTCGTTATTCCTGATATCACGTATGAACGCCGGACCGCCGTCCTCGTCCGTTTCATATTCGTTCCTGTAAACTTTAGTTATAGTTACATAACGCGCCTCCCTGAACGGCACGCGCCCGTTTATCCTGATCAAACGCTCAATAGACGAGGTCTTGCCCACAAACTGCATGTATGTAAGCTCCAGATTGTAAAGCCCCTCGCGGGGAGCGTTAAAATTAAACGTGGCGACGCCTTCTTCCGGCAGAAGCACCGCCTCCCTGCCTTCGTGCTGAGCCCTTGCAATGCCCGCGTCATTGGCCAGGCTCACTGATATATCGCCCGAGCCCAGCGGCTTGTCCTCATGCACCACAAGATACTCTAAATAAGAAATAGAGTCCAGTATTTCCTTTACTTCCGCAATCCGCGTCCGGCGCGCGGCGTCATCCTGCGACGCGGCCGCCGGCACAACAGGCACAATCGCCGCCAGCATCACGCAGGCAAGAAAGATACAAAACCGTTTTTTAAGCTTATTCATTAAACTTTTCCTCCTGAAACATATATTTAATATATTATACAAAAAACCCGTGCGACATATTACACAAGTATCGCACAGATATAATATCATAAATGCACAAATTTGTCAAGAGACCAAATAATCCCGACTATATCCCAAAATATCCCGCTCTAATTTCATGCCCGCATCAAAGCGCCTAATATTTTGCATAAATCAATTTTAATCTAATTTTACCGCAAAATCGCCCCAAATCAGACAAATTCAAGATACAAGCGCAGATTTGATTATACTCGCATAAGATAAAATCACGCCGCAACCAACAGTTTTTGCCTGTCAGCCGGCTGCCTGTTTCCGCATTTTCTTGAAAAATTTTGAAAAATTTAGTTATTTTGCACAAATCCATTCAAAAAAAGTTTACAATTTTGCACAAAGAAAAAGAACATTCGCTCTGTTTTGACGCACAGAGGGCGGCGCGCCCTACCGCAGGAAAACCCCAAGCAAGTCCTCCCGACCTATTTTTTTCAGCGCGTTTTTTATTACCGCTCGATTCTCAGGCTTGCCGCTCTGCAAAAGCGCGCGCTGGGCGCGTTTCTCCTCGTAACCCGACGGCACATACACGCGCCTGCCCGAAAACGGCTCAATCCCCGTATAAAACATGCACGTCGACGCAGTCCCCGGCGTCGGGTAAAAATCCTGCACCTGTTCGGGCGCATATCTCTTATTTTTTAGATACACGGCAAGCTCAACCGCATCTTCAAGCGTGCTTCCGGGGTGCGAACTCATAAGATACGGCACGAGATACTGCTCTTTATTATATTTTTCATACAGCTCAAAATATTCGGCGCAGAACCGCTCATATATTTCATGCCCGCATT
>Ga0099364_10007215_pt1 | contig 15940 bp, 15 predicted proteins | sample TergutTh196P3_FD_73070 | JGI IMG/M metagenome (GOLD analysis project Ga0099364, IMG submission 73070) | Microcerotermes parvus P3 segment gut microbial communities from Pointe-Noire, Republic of the Congo - Th196 P3 | ecosystem: Host-associated > Arthropoda: Insects > Digestive system > Gut ...
GCCGCCCACAAAGGGGTCGAGAACTATGTCGCCTTCGTTGCTTGCCATTGAAATTATTCTTTCTAATAATTTTTCAGGCTTTTGGGTGGGATAACCTATTTTTTGAGAATTATTACCTGCAAGATGTGGAATATCCCAAACATCTCTAGGAATACCTGAATTGATATTAAAACCCTTTGTTTCGTCTTCAGTGTTTATAATAGTCGACGAACTACCTGCAAAATGTTTGTTGCTGACAAAACCATCTTCATCTGCATATTTTGACCATCTTTTTAACGTGCTTTCGCTTGGTGGATAGTCATTTTTATCCGGGTGCATCTTAAACTTGCTACTTTTGGCGTAAACATAGATTGTATCGTGGTCTCTACCTAAATGATTGTTAGAGACTCTCAAAGTAGTTTTGTATGACCAAACAATCTCGTTTCTAAAATTTTGAGATAGAAAAACTTTGTCCAAAATATCCACGCGAATATAAGCATTTGCGTGCCAATCGCAATGCAGAAATATAGAGCCTGTTGGTTTGAGGATTCGGTGCATCTCAATCACTCTCTCTTTTAGCCACGCAATATAATGCTCAATCCCGCCTGCCCAGCGGTCATAAAAACTGCGTACCTCGCCGTCATCGCCCCAAATTACCTCATAATTGCGGTTACTAAAAAACGGAGGGTCGAGATAGATTAAATCTACCGTGTTGTCCTCCATACCTTTCAGAATTTGGAGGTTATCGCCTAATATTAACCTGTTTATAAACATTGATGACTAATTTATCTTTTGGCACCTTTTTGAGACGATAATTGATTAACGATAGTCTGGCTCTAATTCTAAATTGGTTACAAACGTCATACTTCTTTTATTTCTTTTAGTAATGCTTCATGCTGCTCTTCTACCATTTTTTTCTGCTTTTGCACATTGGCTTGTTGTTTTTCTAAATCCTCCACTTTCTTTTGGATACCTTTTTGTTGTTTCTTTATTGCCTTTTGTTGTTTTCCAACAAGCTTTTGTTGTTTTGGCTTAATTTCAGGATGCAATTTCGAAGTTTCAAGTTGTATTACAACTGCTTCTAATTGCATTTCTACATCTTTAAGCTGGCTCTGAAATGTTTCAAGCTGTTTTTCAACTGCCTCTAGATGTCTTTGCGCTATTTCATAATTTGATTTTTGGTCTGTTTGCGCGTTAGAATTTATTGCAATAAAAATTGCTGTAAAGAAAAGTACAACTTTTTTTTCTAATTTTCTGTTTTGGAACATAGCTATTGATTGTTAAATGATTATTTATTTTAAAATTTATTCCACTTCTATCGTTTTTTCTTCAAAATCAAACATCATATTTTTAAACTGCAGAAGAAAATCCATTCCAATCAATCCATCGACAAAATATCTTATTTGTAGAGGTAAATCTAATACATTTACTTCAAAATCAGCTATTTCCTTGCCGAATAAATTAAATTTTGGCAGTAATAGTATTTTTGAATTCATACCTCCGCCTGCCGTCATTAACCTATCGCCCGTGCTTAATTTAGTTACATCAAAACCGAGCATGACAGCTGCTTGCTCGCTAACAATTGTTTTGGACGAGCCTGTGTCAAGAATGAATTTAAGGTCCATAACATCATTGTTACCTGTTATTTCAACAAAAACAATTATCTTTCCATTTTCAATCAACAATTCATACTTCATAATACAAATGTGTAGTCGTTATCAACCTTTTCTCCCCTAACCCCCCCTGTATATAAAATCGTCGAATGATACGGTTTTAGTTTTAGTTTCTTTTCTATAACCTTCAATTGGTTTTTGTGTTTATACAGAAATATTCCTTCCTTTAAGTAAGGTCGGGGAGCAAAAACGGGGTTCTTTAAAAGAACGAAACTATCAGGATATTGTTTTTGAATAGTTTCCCATGATGTGTATCTTTCCTGACTTTTGTCCATGGTCATTTATTTTTTTATTTCTTTTGGGATGCCGAATACCTGATATTCAATAAGTTCACGATGTCTTCCGTAATATCAAGCCCTTCAATAGAATAGAGGATATTGTCTCCCATTGTATTGCTCAAAACGATAGTGTACGGCTTTTCTTGGCAATAGTCTTTGAGAAACAATGAAATAGTATCTCGCAACCGCATGTTCATACGCATTTGTTCTTCCAATAGTTCGTTTGAGAGCCTGTCGCTGAGTTCTTGCAATTCTCTCTCTTTTTGCATTAGTCGGCGTTCTTGGTTTTGTGCGCTCTCAAGCGACAGGAATGAGTTGTTTTGCACTTTGCGTTGAAACTCTCTCATGTCGTTCTGAAAAATTCGTGCCTTTTCGTTGAAATCGGCTCGGGAGGATTCTTCTTTTAGCAGTAGTTGTTCGCTCAAATACTGCGCATACTCATAATTCATAATAAGCGAATCGGTATTGATGTAAACAATTCCCCCTGGTTGCATAGTTAGTTCCACGTTGCTATCTGACTGATCCTCTACAACGTGCTGCTTTTTACCAAGCACAAGAATGAACAAAACTATTACTGCAATAATTGTAAGTCCGTGAACAATAATCAATTCTTTCTTCATTTTTGATGTTTATTTTAAATTATTTCGGGTGCAAAGATAAGTGTAAAGTCGCTAATAAAAAAATTTTTTTCGTTAAAATGTCAAAAAAAATTTTTCATACCCTATTTTTTAATAATTTTGCACCGTTTTTTTTGAAATAATTGATGAAAAAAGATAAGGAATATATCATACAATTCAAGGGATTGAGCGAAGGAATACATAAATTTAAGTACTCCGTTGGCTCTAATTTTTTTTCAATGATAGAAAATCCGATGTATGATGATGGTAATATTTTAGTGGAAGTTACGTTAGATAAACGAATAAACGTTCTTATACTTGATTTTTGTATGAAAGGATATGTTTCTTCTGTTTGCGATAACTGTTTGGAACCAATAAACGTAACTGTCAGTAATTCAGAACGTATTTATATAAAATTTGGCGATACATTTGAAGAACTGTCAGAAAATAGTTTGATAATTCCGCACAGTGAGTATGAAATTGAAATAAGTAAGATAATATATGATATAATAGTTACGTCGTTACCAATGAGACATTTACATGAATATGACGAGAACGGAAACGTTGGCTGCGACCCCGAAATGCTGAAAAAAATAAAAGAACATACGAATAAAAATTCCTACAACGGAAATAAAAGTAAAAATCAAACAGACCCTCGATGGGACAAGTTAAAAAATATAATCGAAAAATAATATATATTTAATAAGGAATAAAAAATGGCACATCCAAAACGAAAAATCTCAAAAACGAGAAGAGACAAAAGAAGAACACATTACAAAGCCGTAATTCCAACTTTGGGCGTATGCTCAAATTGCGGCTCGACTACCAGATTACATACCGTATGCGGAGAATGCGGTTATTACAGAGGAAAATTAGCGGTAGAGAAAAAAGTGGCGGCATAATTAAAAACTGAAAAAATGAGCAAAATAAGAGCCGTAATTACCGCCATTGGAGGTCATGTCCCTGACTATGTTCTTACTAACGAGGAACTTAGCAAAATGGTCGATACGACTGACGAGTGGATTATGACCCGCGTGGGAATTAAAGAACGAAGAATTTTAAAAGGCGCAGACAAAGGCACTTCTGATATGGCAGTTGAAGCGGTTAGGCAAATTTTTGATAAAACAGGAACCAAACCCGAAGAAATCGACCTATTAATTTGTGCTACTACAACTCCTGACCATCTATTCCCTGCCACCGCTAACATAATATCGGACAAATTAGGCATAAAAAATGCCCACAGTTTTGACTTAAATGCGGGCTGCTCGGGATTTGTCTATGCGTTGGACTGTGGTTCGCAATATATCGAGGCAGGAAGTAAAAAGAAGGCAATCATTGTCGGTGCTGATAAAATGAGCTCTATCGTAGATTATTCAGATAGAGCAACTTGCGTGCTGTTCGGAGATGGTGCGGGCGCAGTTTTGCTTGAACCTACTACCGAAGAATTTGGAGTAATAGACCGCATTCTGTTTAGTGACGGTATGGGGCGAAAATACTTGAACATGAAAGCCGGAGGCTCAGTAATGCCGCCATCCCACGAATCAATAGACCAAAAACTGCACTACATTTTCCAAGATGGCAAACACGTGTTTAAACACGCTGTCACTTGTATGGCAGACGTTTCTGCCGAAATTATGAGCCGTAACAATCTAAATGCCAATGACATCGCCTGGCTGATACCGCATCAAGCAAACTTGCGAATAATTGACGCTGTCAGCGACCGAATGGGATTAGACAAAAGCAAAGTGATGATAAATATTCAACGCTACGGAAATACAACTTCCGGAACAATCCCTATTTGCCTCTGGGAATGGGAAAACCAACTGAAAAAAGGCGACAATATTATACTCGCTGCATTCGGAGCTGGATTTACTTGGGGGGCGGTATATTTGAGATGGGGGTATGGGTGAATTGGGGTTTTGATGGTTTGAAGTTTCAGGTTTGAATGGTTTGAATGGTTTGAGGTTTGGATGGTTTGAAGTTTGAGGTTTCAGGTTTGAATGGTTTGAATGGTTGAGGTTTGAGTTTTTTTTTAATCCCGAAGGGATGACATTTTTGTAGCAGATGACATTTTTGTAGCAGATGATGTGTTTGTAGCAGATGGTGTGTTTGTAGAAAAATGTTTGAGGTTTGTTGTGGATATTAATAATTTTTTTGTCATTAAACCAACATTAATTATTTTTGCACCCGATTTAAACATTGAATTTTTATTTAAAATTATGAAAATATCGTACAATTGGCTGAAAAATTATATTGAAACCAATCAAACAGCGGCTGAAATTGCCGAAATTTTTACTTCATTAGGTTTAGAAACCGGAAGTATAGAAGAAGTCGAAACCATCAAAGGTGGACTAAAAGGGATTGTGGTTGGAAAAGTACTAACTTGCGAAAAACATCCCAATGCCGATAAATTAACCGTTACAACAGTCGATGTTGGAAACGAAATGCCGTTGAATATTGTTTGTGGCGCACCAAATGTCAGGGCAGGGCAAAAAGTCGTTGTTGCAAAAGTGGATACTATATTATATAAGGACAACGAAAAATTTACCATAAAAAAATCGAAAATCAGAGGTGAATTGTCCGAAGGTATGATTTGCGCCGAAGATGAAATCGGTATCGGCACAAGCCACGACGGAATTATGGTACTCGACGAAAATGCAACTGTAGGGACACCTGCATCCGAATATTTTAATATTGAAACCGATACGGTTTTTGAAATAGATTTGACCCCAAACAGAATTGATGCCGCTTCACACGTTGGCATTGCACGTGATTTGGCGGCTAAATTAAAATTAACTGACCCCGAAATTATAGTAAAATACCCCTCCGTAGATGATTTTAAAGTTGATAATCAATTATTTCCCATAAAAATCACTGTCGAAAATATTGAAGCATGTCCCCGATATTCAGGAGTTACCATTTCAGGCGTAAAAGTTGCCGAATCGCCTGATTGGTTGAAAAACCGCTTGAAATCTATCGGATTGACCCCGATAAACAACGTGGTTGATATTACAAATTTTGTTTTGCATGAATGCGGACAGCCGCTGCACGCTTTTGATGGCGATAAAATTGAAGGTAATCATGTCATTGTCAAAACGTTATCCGAAGGGAGCAAATTTATTACCTTAGACGACAAAGAACGAGAATTGTCAGCGCAAGATTTAATGATTTGCAACCAAAATAAAGGAATGTGTATAGCAGGAGTTTTCGGAGGCATTGAAAGCGGGGTTACAGAAAAAACAACAAAAATTTTTCTCGAAAGCGCATGTTTCAGCCCTACATACATAAGGAAAACTTCACGTAAACACGGACTATTTACCGATGCCTCGTTCCGTTTTGAAAGAGGAAGTGACCCAAATACTATATATGCGTTGAAAAGAGCCGCAATGCTGATTAAAGAAGTTGCGGGAGGTGAAATTTCGTCCGAAATCATTGACGTATATCCTAATCCCATAAAACATACCGAAATTGTTGTAACTTTTGACGGCATAAAACGCATAATCGGTAAAGATATAGGAAATGTAACTCTGAAAAAAATCTTTCAATCGTTGGAAATTGTAGTTATTTCCGAAACAGACAGTGAATTTTTGCTTTCAGTACCTCCTTATCGTGTTGATGTTACAAGAGAAGCCGATGTAATTGAGGAAATTTTACGTATTTACGGGTACAATAATATAGAAATCCCTGAAAAACTTAATTCATCGATTGTATATTCCGAAAAGCCCGACAACAGACAATTAGAAAATATTATTGCTTTTCAACTTACAGGCGCAGGTTTTAGGGAAATAATGAGCAATTCGCTTACAAAGGCTGCATATTACGACAATTACGAAGAGTTTCCACGTCATAAAACAGTAGAGTTGGCAAATCCGTTAAGCAGCGACTTAAACGGAATGCGACAAACTTTACTCTTTGGCGGGTTGGAAGCAATTGAAAGAAACAAAAACAGACAGCATCCCAATCTTAAACTTTTTGAATTTGGAAACTGCTATTTTTACAACGCTAAACAAGTAAATAACAGTTCTGAAACGGAAAATAATAATTTAAACAACTATTCAGAACATCGCCGCTTGGCACTTTTTATGACAGGGATGAATTTTTCGCCCAATTGGAAAACCCCTGCAAGCGAAGTTTCATTTTTTGACATAAAAACACATTGCGAAAACATTTTGTTGCGCTTAGGGATAAATAAAAATATTATCCAAACAAACAGCCTGAATTTAAGCATATTATCGGATGGATTGATTTATACGGCACAAAATAGAAATTTGCTTACAATTGGGGTTGTAGATGTTAAGCTACTGAAAATGTTCGATATAGAAAATTTTGTATATTTTGCAGAATTTGAGTGGGATAATCTTGTAAAAATATCTGCTAAAAATAATATAATGTTCAAAGAGTTATCAAAATTTCCAGAAGTACGGCGCGATTTGGCACTACTTGTCGAACATTCGGTTAAATTTTCAGATATAGAGCAAATTGCATTTCGGACAGAAAAGAAATTTTTGAAAAAAGTTTCGTTGTTTGATGTTTTCACGGGCGAAACAATAGCAAAAGAGAAAAAATCATACGCCGTTTCATTTATTTTGGAAGACAAATCTAATACCCTGAACGACAAGCAAATAGAACGAATAATGAATAATCTTATTCAAGCATTCAAAAAAGAATTGGGAGCTGAATTGAGGTGATAACTTTTTATCTCATTAACCAACAAAATAGATATGTTTATAGACGTAGAACATGTTATAGCAAATAAAAACCCGAAATTGCTGAAAATTATTCCGAGTTTTATTATCCGTTATCTGAAAAAAATTATTCATCAAGATGATATCAACAGATTTATCAGTAAAAATGGTCATAAAAAGGGGTTAGAGTTTGCGCAAGCAATTCTTGACGAATATAATGTAACTTACACAATTAACGGAATAGATAATATTCCCGCTTCGGGCAGATTTATTTTTGCATCAAATCATCCTTTGGGCGGAATAGATGGCATTGCTCTGATACTCTCCGTAAGCGAAAAATATAAAAGCATTAAATTTCCTGTTAATGATATTTTAATGAATATCAAAGGTTTAGATAATATTTTTATTCCCATAAACAAACATGGTTCCAATTCCAAAGAAGCGGCAAAACAAATGGTTGAAGCATACAGTTCCGATGCGCAAATTTTGATGTTTCCCGCAGGATTAGTAAGTCGCAAACAAAAGAGAAAAATAGTTGATTTGGAATGGAAAAATAATTTTATAAAAAAAGCAATCACTTATAAACGTGATATTATTCCTGTACATATTACGGGCAAAAACACAAAATTTTTCTACAATCTTGCAAATATCCGTAAACTGCTGAGAATAAAAGTAAACATTGAAATGCTTTATCTTGTCGATGAATTTTATAAACAATGCGGAAATAACCTTGAAATAAGTTTTGGAAAACCCATTTCTTGGGAAGACCTCGTCAAAGAAAAAGACAGAGACAAAAGTGCGGGGGGGATTAAGGAAATTGTTTATCGATTAGGAAACACTAAAAGAGGATAATCCTGTTTTAGCGAAGATAAAGTTTTGAAACGTTTGACTTTTTTTATTTCGCCAAATTTATTTCTAAAATTTTGCTGTTTCAATATAAATTTGTAATTTTGCACTGTTTTTTTTAGTAAAAATTTACGGAGAGTTGGCCGAGTGGTCGAAGGCGCGCGCCTGGAAAGTGCGTATACCTCAAAAGGGTATCAAGGGTTCGAATCTCTTATTCTCCGCAGATAGTGTTGTAAATCAAATATTTACAAACTTGAAAGACTAAATTACAAAATAATAATGAAACTAATAATGAAACAGTTTTTTCACAAATTAGACGAAAAGCGATTAACAAAAATTGCTTTTGGAGTTTTTATCCTTTGGGTAATTGCACAAATAGTTGTGATTGCCATATTCTGGGGAAAACCACAGTACTCAGACCATGCTGCCTATATGAGTATAGCATTGGATTGTCATAGCAACGGTGAATGGTATCCAATGCACAAACACATTTACGACAATTATATTTGGACACCGGGGCTCATCAACTTCTTGATTTTGCAATTAAAAATTTTCGGAACCCTTAATATCAATATGATATTCAATTTGTTGATGAATATTGGAATTGTCATAGGAATTTATATTTTGGGCAAGAAAATTTTTACTCAAAAAACAGCAACGATTGCGATAATCTTTTGGTGTTTATTGACTTCAAATACAATGATTACGCCGATACATTCTACCGATTTACCTTTTGTATTTTTAGCATTGAGCAGTTTGTGTTTGTGCTTATATCCAAAATATTGGACGGTTGTTTTGGCGGGAATTGTATTAGTTTTGGGTAATTGGTTCCGACCTCTTGCAATGTTTTTTCTATTTGCAATATTGTTGTATATTTTGTTAAAGAAATACAAATGGCAATATTTTGTTTCACTTTTGGGAGCTATTTTGATTTCGGCTTTTGTTATCGGAAAAGCAACAGAAAATAAAATCGGACATTTTGTATATCAATCAACTACGTCAGGCTTTAATTTGATAATGACAGCCAACGATGAAGCAGATGGAACAGTTCAAAATTGGGCATTCAGAGATTCTACAAAAATTGGGTGGATTGAAAATAACACAGAAATTACATTTTCCGAGAAAGACAAAATATGGAAAGAACGGTCTATAGAGTGGATAAAAAACAACCCAATAAAATTTTCTGCGTTGTTTGTAAAAAAAGTTATCGCTCTGTTCGTTCACGATTCGTGGGCGTGGGGTTCTCTATCTGAATATTTTCAAAAAAGTTCGATTAGAAACTACATGGATGGAAAAGTGTCCAAAAACGAAATGATTATTTCGCAAGTAATGAAATATGCTTTCAGTTTAACTTACTATGTTTTGCTACTGTTTTTTGTTTATGCAATTTTTGTTTACAGAGGAAAATGGTGGACTTTCAAAAAATGGTTTACAGCAAAAGGTATTTTATTGTTCTTTATAATAATCAGTGTTATAGGTACTTGTATTTTTCCAAATTCACCCCGTTACCACTACCCGATGATGTTTGCTATTGTGTTGATAGCGGCTTATGGCGCAGAGTATTTCATTGAAAAAAGAAGAAAATTGTCTAATGCTCCACATTCTTAAACTTATTCGCCCAGAACAGTGGGCAAAAAACTTCTTCATTTTTTTGCCTTTGTTTTTTAATGGACAACTATTGAATGTCAGTTTGTTGTTGCAATGCCTTGTTGCTTTTTTTACATTTTCATTTGCGGCAAGTTCAATTTATTGTTTCAATGATATTTATGATGTTGAAGCCGACCGACTTCATCCCAAAAAATGCAAACGTCCAATTGCTGCATCCAAAATTTCATTCACAACTGCTTATACCGTTATGATTGCTTGTTTGGCATTATCAATATTTATTCTTTTTCTCTTAGGAGGTACCGAAAAATATTTTTTAATGGGGCTAATTGCATTTTATTACGTGATGAATATTGCTTACTGTGTTAAGTTGAAACGCTATGCGATTGTAGATGTGATAATTATTTCCATTGGATTTTTGTTACGGATTTTGGTGGGTGGAACAGCAACGGATATCTGGCTGTCGGAGTGGATTATAATGATGACTTTTTTATTAGCGTTGTTCCTTGCCTTTGCCAAACGGAGAGATGATGTAATTTTGTTTCAAAACACTGGCATTTCGCCTCGCGAAAACACTAATCGATACAATATTGATTTTATGAACCAAGTAATGACAGTCGTTTCCACCATTACTATTATTGCTTATATTATGTACACGCTTTCTCCCGATGTTATTGAACGGTTAAATAGCAAGAATATTTACATCACAGCAGTTTTTGTGTTGATAGGTATTATTCGTTATTTACAGGTTACGATTGTGGACCTGAAAAGCGGAGACCCGACAACTATTTTATTGAAAGACAAATTTATACAAGTCTGTATAGCAAGTTGGATTGTTTCATTTCTTTTTATTATCTATTTATGACAAAAGAAATAATCGCAGTTTTCGACTTTGATGGAACAATAACAAAAAAAGACACATTGTTAGAATTTATAAAGTTTAGTAAAGGAAAAAAAAGTTTTTATTTGGGATTTTTTCTTTTTTCGCCTCTGCTTGTTGCAATGAAACTAAAATTATACCCAAATTGGAAAGCTAAGCAAAAAATTTTTTCCTATTTCTACAAAGGGGTTAAAATCGAGCAATTTAACGACTGGGGAAACAGGTTTAGTGCGAAAATCAACAAAATTGTACGCCCAAAAGCATTGGAAACAATACAAATACACAAAGAAAAAGGCAATAAAATTGTAATAATCAGTGCGTCCATTGAAAATTGGATACTGCAATGGGCTGAAAAAGTAAATGTAAATATGGTTTTAGCAACAAAAATAGAAATCAACAAAAAAGGTTTACTAACAGGACAATTTTTGACAAAGAATTGTTACGGACAAGAGAAAGTTAATCGTTTGTTAAAAGTGTTTCCATATAGAAATGATTATAAATTGGTTGTTTACGGTGATAGCCGTGGCGATAAGGAATTAATTGATTTTGCAGACGAAGGCTTTTATAATAAATTTAAGTAAAATGCAATACTTATCAGCACTTATAAGCATAGTTCTTGGCGCAGTCGCTCAATATTTCTTAAAATTAGGAGTAAATGCGGTTTCGGAGAAATCAAAAACCCTTTCCGAAATAATCAAAGCGGGCATTACAAATATAAATATTTTAAGCGGAGTATTTTGTTATGGAATGAGTTTGCTTTTGTGGTTTTATGTGTTATCGAAAATGGAATTAAGCAGAGCCTATCCGCTAGTAAGTTTAGGATATGTTTTTACTTTGATATTAGGTTATTGCTTTTTGAATGAGACAATTACGGCATCAAAAATTGTAGGTATAACGTTAATAATAGTTGGGGTAATAGTATTGACAAGGTAGGATAGAGACAAAATTCTTTCATGAAATTTTTTTTCCTTTAGAGTTTAAGATGTCTGAATTTTTATTATTTTTGTCCCCTGAAAATTAGCGTATTTTTATATTTTTTAGTATTTTATGCGTTATGTATCAGTAGGTTAGTAATATTAACATAAATAATAATATAGAATGAGAAAACGGATTTTAGTTTTATTGATTTTTTGGGGTGCATGTATGTATCCAGTGCTTTTAGAAGCACAAATTAGTTTTGGAGGTACACCTCCAAGTTTTGAATATCTTGATAGCAAGATAACTCCTCCAATATTTGAAGCGCTTGCGGATTTTGATTTGAGAGCGCAGTTGGAAGAGGATAGAGAATGGGAAAATGCGGGCAATCCACCACGTTGCGCAAAAATTATTCCCGTTTGTTTGAACGTGATTGACAACGGTGAATGGACAACATTGCCCGACGGAACAGTGATTTGGCAATTAGAAATCCACGCACCCGATGCTCTGGCGATTATGCTTTATTACGATAAGTTTATAATCCCGCCGGGAGGAAAACTTTTTTTGTATAATTCCAATCGTTCAAAAGTATTGGGAGCATTTACCGAAAAGACCAATCCTAAAAGAGCCGAATTTGCAACAGAATTTATTGGTGGAGATAGGATAATACTCGAATATGTTGCGCCTTCAGCCGATGAAATGTTAATTCCCGAAATTGAAATTACGGGAGTTGCTTATGGATACAATTATCTTTCTGTGGAAAATGGTTTATTGCGCGGTCCTAATACATCGGCACCATGTATGATAAATATCAATTGCCCCGAAGGTGATGATTGGCAAATTGAGAAAAAGGGGATAGCACGTATTTTAACTCCTACAGGAGGAGGTTATGTATCGCTATGTAGCGGTAGTTTGGTTAACAATACTAAAGGTGATTTTGACCCTCTTTTTCTTAGTGCGTATCATTGCTATATGAGTATGAATCCTGCCACTATGAATCAGTCAGTTTATCATTTTAATTTTGAAGACCCTGATTGTCCGAGGACAACATCGAGTGTTAGCAGTCAGACCATTGTAGGAGCGCAGACTTTGGCACAAAATTATATTCAAGGAGAAGCGGACGGTATTCTTGTTCGTTTGAACGAAAATATTCCCGCACACTACGATGTTTTTTTCAACGGGTGGGATAGAACTAATGTTGCGCCTACAAGTGGTGTCAGTATTCACCATCCTGCCGGTGATGTAAAAAAAATATCAACATTTGTAGTACAAGCGGTATCGGCACAATGGCAAGGGCAATATGGACCGGGGGCCCCTAATGCACATTGGAGGCTTGTATTTGCGGCAACAGAAACAGGACATAGTGTTTCAGAAGGCGGATCTTCAGGTTCGCCATTGTTCAATCAAAATAAATTAGTGGTAGGTACACTAACGGGAGGCAACTCTTCTTGTACTTTTCTAAATGGAACAAATTTTTATGGAAAACTTTGGTATCATTGGGACCAACCCGCCCAGACTATGCATCAGTTTCTTGACTCGCCTGGAACAGGAGTTGAAACACTGAGAGGAATTAGTCGCCCCACCAATGCTGATTTTTATCCTGATGAAGAAGAACTATATGTTATTCGTCCCGTCCAATTTGTTAATAATTCCGATAATGATTTAACTTGGGAATGGAGCTTTCCTAATGGAAATCCAACATCTTCAGATGAAAAGTATCCTCCACCGGTTACTTATAATGCACCCGGAACTTATACAGCAACATTGAAAATTAATGCAGGTATGGGAGATGAAAGAGTCAAAGAATTTGTATTTGATGTTATTACAAAAGAAAATTTATGCCTAACAGAAAAAGTAGTCGGAACAGGAACAGCACAATCTCAGTTCCCGTTAGGAGCCTTAAGCCGTCAGGTATTCAGTTCTTCAATATATAAAGCAAGCGAATTGAATATAGATACTCGAGGATATATTACCGCAATAGAATGGAATGCTGCAAATAAATCTGAAACGCAGCGAAAAATTTATCTATACTTAAAAGAAACCACTGACGACATTTTTACTAACGCAACCACTTGGTCAGAAGAATTAGAAGATGCGGTTTTAATTTATGAAACGCCTGCCAATTGGACAAGCAATGCAGACTGGGTTATTTTTGAACTGCCAAAACCTTATAAATACGCGGGAGTCAATAATTTAAAAATAATTGTACGAAGCGTTGCAGTTGCAGGGCAGGATTATGAAAATGGAAATTTTTATTGTACTACTTCGGCAAATTCTCACCAGCAATGGATTTCTGAAACATTGGCGATGCCATCAAGCGAAGGAGAAATTAATAGCGCAAGACCAAATATTAGGTTTAAAATTGATATTCCTTGCGGATTGAGTTCGCCGACTGCAAATTTCACAATGAACAACAGTACTGAAAATTCAATTTCAATATTCAGAGATGATATTGTTTCTTTTAAAGATATATCTGAAGGACCTGCAGTAAATTGGTTTTGGACACTTGAAGGAGGCGAACCCGGAACTTCTTTTGATGAGATGCCTGAAATATTGTTTCGCAATAAAGGAAGTTATAACGTCAATCTTTCAGTAGAGAACACTTTAGGAACATCTTCGATAGGTAAGACTGTGGTCGTCAATACCAAAGTTCCTGCTCCTGATTTTATATCCAAATCAGAAGGATTTTCGACATATCCGCATAATGGGAAATTTTTTGCAGGTACTCTTGGTGGCGAGGTGGAGTTCATCGACGTATCCAAAAATTATCCAGAAACAAGAACATGGCAATTGCAGGGTATTGAACCGGGAACTTTTACACAAAATGAATTTACGGTTACATACCCCGCTCAATCTGGATTTTATCCCGTATCTTTATCAGTTACAAATGAGGCAGGTACGGCAGCAACTACAAGATTTAATTATATTCAGGTAGGTGGAACAGGTACTATTTGGAATATCCCTCACGGAGACAATGGAAATTCATATTTTCAGACATCAGAGGGCAGATATTTAACAGGCACAAACAATGACTACAGCGGATTAGCACAAAAATTCAGCACAAATCGAAATGGAAGTGTTACACAAATAGACCTGATGCTAAAAGCAATGGAAGGTGATGTGTCGGGACGTACATATTTTATTATGCTATTTTCAGACGACAATGGAAAGCCCGGACAACTGATACCCGGCTCAAACAGAACAATTACAGGAAACGATATTAATCCAAACGGATACACGACTATTGAATATGACAACCCAATTTCAGTATCAGGGACGTTCTATGTTCTTTTGAACGGTTTAGCTTTTAATGTAAATAAAATTGCACTTGCTTCTTCCGAAGAAATAGATGAATGTACTATGTATGGTTTTTATAGAAATAGCTGGACATTACTTACTGAAATTGATGCTTTAGATAAAGAGTGGAAAGTTGCGGGGAACATAGTTGTTCACTATACACATAGCGGAGATGATTTTGTATATTCAATCGATGAAATCAATTCGGACAAAAATGTAATTTTTCCCAATCCTTTCGATGATAATTTTGTAATTAAAAGCGAAGATATAATTAAATCTGTTAATGTTTATGATTTACAGGGACGTATAATCTTTACTTTAAGCGAGATAAACAATAAAGAAGTGGAAGTAACTACGGCAAAATGGACAAAAGGAGTATATTTTGTGTTTTTAGAAACTCTTTCAGGTACACGTAGTTACAAAATAATTAAGACCTAAATATTTTTTTTTTCATAATTTCAGGACAAGGAGGCTCGCCTCCTTGTTTTTTATTTAAAATTTTATGGATTTTATTTTATCGGATTTTAAACACAATATAGATATTCAAATAAGATTTAATGACGTGGACGGATTTAGGCACGTGAATAATTCTATCATGCAAGAATATTTTGACTTAGGCAGAATGTCATACCTGGTAAAATTGCTTAATTTTAACTATCAGTTAGTTGATGATGAAAATCTTGTAATTGTATCGACTAAAACCGATTTTATTCAGCCGATACATTTGGGGGACGTTCTTAAAGTTTATACAAAAGTTTGTCATCTTGGCGAAAAAAGTCTGACAATGATACAATGGCTCGTAAAAGATGGTGCTGAAAATCCGTCTGTTACCTGTTTATCAGTGTTAGCAGGATTTAATCCCGCAAAAGAGACTTCTATGATTATTCCCGATAAATGGAAAAAAATATTGGTCGAATATGAAAAAGTTTTATCCTTCAAGAAATAACTCAATCAACCCATCAGGTGCTTCAATATGAAGCTCCCGTTTAACTTTATCAGTAGAGATAATAAAATCCGTTTGATATGGAATTAAAATTTCTTGCTCTTTGAAAATGATTTCCATTAGCGGATTTTGTTGGATTTCAATCATATTTTGTATAAATCCAATATTTCCGTGCTTTTTGTCGAATACTGAATAGCCTGCTAAATCATCATTTTTCGCTTG
>Ga0099364_10007216_pt1 | contig 15940 bp, 15 predicted proteins | sample TergutTh196P3_FD_73070 | JGI IMG/M metagenome (GOLD analysis project Ga0099364, IMG submission 73070) | Microcerotermes parvus P3 segment gut microbial communities from Pointe-Noire, Republic of the Congo - Th196 P3 | ecosystem: Host-associated > Arthropoda: Insects > Digestive system > Gut ...
TCCCTATGACCCCAGCACAGCCCAAGACCGGGTAGAAACAGCTTATCACCATAAGAGCCGGAGCATGAACCATGAGTGTGCCTATGCCATTGATGAGGCGATAAAGGCTAGCAACTACAAGCCCGACCTCTATAATCTCAACCTTGCAGCCATGTCCGTTGTCGGTGTTCACGGCTTGATGCGAGTCAATGCAGTGTTAGTCAATCATATCCAGAAGCACGGATCCGATGTCCGTTACCACAGGGGTGTTAAGAAATGGGCTAGACACTTTACGGTCCCTGAAGACACCTGCGGTTTTCTAACCTCTAATGCAACTCTGATAGACGGCTTTGCCGCATATGTCCGCAAGCTGAATGCGGACTTGTGTGGAAGATTACCGGGGCGGTCGGAGTATGACGAGCCCGAGCACGTAGGCAGTTATGAAACCATTCGCTCCATTATGTTCAGCGATGACCAAGGTTTGGCTATAGCCAGAAACCCAAACGCATCGGATTGTTTTGTTTGCTGGACGTTCACCATAGATGAGGGCAGCCGGGATTACTCCAGTGGGACTTATGGGGATGAACAGGTTGTGACAGACGAGTACAATGCCCGGTTATTTGTAAACACAATTAAAATGGAAGGAGTTCAACATTATGAACCAAGAAACAATTGCACGGTTGCGGGAGCCGTTCCCGTTTAATCAAGTGGAAACAAAAATACAGGTAACGAATCAGGACAAAACCAAGGGGTTGGCCATTTTCTATCACGATGCCCGGGCCGTTCAGGAACGATTAGACACAGTGCTGGGGCCGTTCGGTTGGAGGAACGATTATATCCCGTGGCAAAACAACGCCCAACTCTGCGGGCTATCTATCCATGATGCTGAAAGAGGAGAGTGGATAACGAAATACGATGGTGCGGAAAACAGTGACATCGAGCCTATAAAGGGAGGATTGTCCGACGCTTTCAAACGGGCTGCTACACAGTGGGGCATCGGTAGGTATCTGTACGAGATAAGCGGGGTTTGGGTCGAGATCGAGCAGCGGGGAAAAGGTTCGTATATAAAGGATAACCAGTACCCCAAGCTTGAAAACGAGTACAACCGGGCGGTTTCCCGGATATTTGGTGCCACTCTGACGAAAGCTCCGGCTTCTAAGCCCGCTCCAGTTCCAGCCCCAACTCCAACTCCTGTTCAGAAACAACACCAGTCTCCCGTTGCTCCGGCGAACAATGTTACCCCAACCCCCAAAGCGGCAGATGAAGCGCCGACCGCTGACGCTCCGATAGACACCGAATTTCGTGTTCATTCGGTAAAGCCATCCGGCAAATCATCGCAGTTGTTGGAACTTGTAAACTCCGGCGGTGAGGTCGTTGCAGCATACGTCAGAAACAACGACGAGAACATCAAGACCGGCTCCATGCTGAAGGGGGTAAACATTGTGCAAAAGCAGAGCAGCTATGGCCAGTATAACCTCGTTAGCGACTATAGAGTTGCAGCATAAGGGAGAGGAACATGACTAGATACGATGCGATGAGTACGGCTTTCGAGGAAGTCACCATATTAGACAAGCCTGCACTGTTCACGCCGTTGCGGATTGGCCGTAACACAATCCCGGTTGGCTATCATTTATATGAAGTCAGGCACGATGATGATTGTCAGGGTGACGCTGTTCAGATTGCACTCGGTATCGCCGTAAACCACTGGGGGAGCCTGATTACCCGGGATGAGATTGTGCTATCCCCCGATGGTTATCTGGACATAGAGCCGATGGGTCTGAATTACTGTGTCGGGGACTGCCACAGCATGGAAGGCTTCATGGAGAAATATCCTTTGACACAAGGGATAGCGGAACATTGCAGGATATGTGGTGGAGAGGTTTTCGGCTACGGTAGCAACATAAAGATGCCTTTGTGCAGGGAACATTATGTGAAGACCTGTCAGTTGACTTGCTATTTCCATAGCCGGGATGAGTGTCCGTATCCGGGAACCGATGCCAAGTGGAGTGCCGTAGCCGAGATGCTCGAAAGCCAACGAAAGGAGGGTTTACGTTGCGAAAGCTGAACGATAACGATCTGACCAACATCGCCGGGTCTACGGTTGGGAGCTACAAGGTGGAGTGTGTCAGAATCAAGAGAGGTGAGTTCACCGACAGTGACCACTATGGCATTATACTTGGTAGAAACACCGAGGATAGCTATGTCACATGGCAGTTCCATCTGGGCGAAGATGAGAAGGTCGATCCGTACTGGGGACACTACTTCAATGATGACCGTGAAGTCGCTCTACGGGACTTCAACATCCGGGATCTGAATGTGTCCCCCTTTAAGGTCACAATCACCGAGACTTTGCAGAAAACGGTTGATGTTGAAGCACGGGATCAGCACGAAGCAGAACAGATAATTTCCGACAATTGGAAGAAAAGTCAATATGTCCTGGACGCTGATGACTTTATCGGGGTTGAGTTTAAGGCTGCTCCGATGGACGAGCCGGAGGACAAATAGCTATCAGTGCCACTTGCATGACACTAAAATGCGAAACATGTAAGTGTATAAACGAAATTCCCAATAGGGTTGCTGTTTGAAATGGCAGATGCCAAAAGCCCGAAAGCAACTCTATTGGGATGTTTACTACACGTGCCGTTAGGCTGAAGTAGCATAGCGATACGGATGTGAATGGTTAATCATCGTAGTATTCATCCTCATCATCTTCCTCAAAGTCGTATTCGAAATCTTCAATAGGCCCAAGCATCATTTCAGTCTCGTACTCCTCTTTACACCAAAATAGGGCATCGTACAGATGTTGATCCCCAATTAAATCTCTAATCCAATCCGTTTGTGACTTAAGCTCCGTACAAAAATCATGAAATTCATCTATACATCTTTTATATGCATCCGGCACCTTGGTATCAATTCCCCACTCGAAAATACAATGTTTAAATGCTGCAATCGGTTGGGATGAACGATAAGCATGATCCAATACATCAGGTGTTTTTGTAAAATAACATGCCTCCAACTCCATCCAAACCTTATAACACGTAAGTCTAATCAGCAAATCTAAAGCTCGCTCTGGACTTTCGCTCAAAATATCTTTAATCACAATTTCTGATTGTTTCTGAAAGATTGACATGCGTTCGGCTAAAGTGAGCAGATAAGGTTGTGGGTTAAGCAGTTGGCAAATATGAATGCACTCATGTTCAATGGTTTGCTCACTTGTGTAAGGCAATGCCAGTATAACCGGTAATACGCCCTCTTTCGTCTCAAGAAGCCTTGCCATTCCTGCAACCTCACTATAACCATCACTTATTATTTCAGGAAACTCTTCGAAGTACACTACTATGACTGCTCCATCGACACCTAGTATAGAGTGTGTAGCGATTGACACGCTCTCTGGTGATACGTCAGAAAACCAAAGATACTTTTGACAGTCTTCAATAACTGCCGTCTCCATATCTTGTTCTGAACTATCCCGAATTAACTTTGCGCACCGTTGAAGGATAGTCTTATCCAAGGAATCCCAAGGATATGAGGCAGATAAATTGATGCTCATATTTATAACCTCCGTTTACGTTGGCTATAGCGCAACGTTATTACTCGAATATATGAAACAAGGCAACTGCTATTACAAGCGAAAACGAAAAGCTGGGAGTCACTTGGAACTGGCTGAAGTACTGTTATTTCGTTTCGCCTTAATGGACGGCAACACAACCGATTCCCAGTATTCCTTATCGTAATAATAATTAAATCGGTTATCTTCTGGATCGCTACCAGATACAATCAAATCCTCTCTATCAAGCCTTTTAAGGAGTGCTTTAATGTTGCTATAACCATGACCAATTTTAAGCAGTTTATCTATTATGATAGTCCCTCGTGATTCCTTACTATCAGACAAAACCAATAGAATGTCTTTCTTACATGTGTTTCCCGTTGTTGGCTTGGAACGTTCATATCTTGGTCGCGGCCCAACTATAGCTAACAGGGTGTTGTACTGACTTTCATTATCTTTCTTTAAGGCACATACTTTGATGCGGTGAGGGCAAGGACCATGATTTTCAATACCAAGCTGACCCGAATGAGCTAACTCTCCCTCAATCATTCCGTCACACCAAACGTAGCCGTAGATGAATGATTGATTGAACAGTGTAGTTTGTACGCCGCCACTGACTTCATCCCAATGAGGATTTTCAAACGACGATAACGGATATTTTGCTATCCGATAATCGGCCGGTTGCCTACGGACGAACACAAAAGCATCTGACATAACACATTACACCTCACAGTAGATAGATTTCTTACAGTATACACCAAAACGACTACCAGAGCAATATAAACATGAGTTTCAATAACGACCGATAAAGGAACGGGGTTGAGGGTGTCCCAAAAACCTATGTTTTGGAACTATTCCGAGGGCTAATCCGTTCCAGAACCCGTTGCAAAATCAAAGTTCCGTAACTCATACATTAGTGAAACACAGGGAGGGTTGATATTGAAGAATTACACATTTGGGTACGCAAGGGTTAGCACCGAGAGCCAGAGCCTAGACAGACAGATTGACCAACTACGGAAATTCGGTGCGGACAACATTTACACGGAAAAGCTGACCGGGACTAAGCGGGACAGACCGGAACTGTGCAAGCTGATTGACCGCATGACCCGGGGTGACGTTGTGGTGATAGAATCGTTGTCACGGTTAGGCCGCTCCACCAAGGATCTAATCGAGCTTGTGGAGTTGTTCGACAGCAAGGGTGTCAATCTGGTATCGCTGAAAGAATCCATCGACACGACCACCAGCACCGGTAAGCTGTTGTTTACGCTGATGAGCGCAATAGCTCAGTTCGAGCGTGACGTTATCGCTGACCGTACCCGGGAGGGGTTGAACGCTGCCAGGGTCAGAGGACGAACCGGTGGAAGGCCCAAAGCCGACGAGGATAAAGTCAAACAAGCGGTGAAGCTATACAGGACTGGGGAGTACACGCTCAGGGAGATTGAGGAGCTAACCGGTGTGAAAAAATCAACGTTGTACAGGAACTTGAAAACAGTGTAGGAATGGGAGTCCCCCATTCCTACATTCTAATATCAGCCCATTTATTATCCAGCGGGATAATCTGTTCATGTTCAGATACATGTAACCTCCCGGCACAGCACAGGGAACTATATATAAAATAAGAAAACACCCTAATCCAATCTGCCTTATTTTTTTACTTAAAACAACTCCACATGATGATAACCAAATCATTTTACAGGAGTTGATAGATAATGATTGATTTCAAGGTTAGCTTTGATGCAACTCGTTACAAATCAAAACCTCACGGATACGAAATTGCTTCGATAGCCGACAGAATCGGAGGTAACATCAAATCATACAACCGGGACAATATCAAATCTTTTGTTGAGCTGGTGGGGGGAAAAGGCTGTACATTCTGTCCCGCTACTTTCAAGGTTGGTAAGGACGATTTCACCTACAGCAGAAAACGGAAGGAGAACTTCGACCAGCTACAGTTGCTCACTTTGGACTTCGACAACAAGGATCCGGGGAAAACAATCTCGTTTGAAGACTTCAAAGCCAGATGCGAACAGTTCGATATTCCGGTTCTGTTTGCTTACAGTACCTTATCATCTAAATCGTCACAGAAGAAGTTCAGAGCTGTATTTCTAAACAATGTTTCCATTTCGCACAGAAACATAGCCGAAGCAGCCGGACGTGCCTTGGGCACAATCTTCCCCGAAGCCGATGCAAGCTGCTACAAGGATGTATCTCGAATGTATTTTGGCGGTAAAGGATTACTGTACTTTGACGAAACCATCCCGGAGATTGATCTGGAAACGGTGTTCCGTGGCATGACCTATAGCTTGAAGGAGCGGCACAAACAGCACTACAAAGACAGGCTATCCAAGTTCTCCCGTGAGACGGGTATAGGATTGAACAAGAACGGTCTGCTCGGGATTACGGTCACGGACAATCCGACAGAACATGCTGGTGCTTTCTCCATATCTGGAAATGGGAAAAACTCGCCAACTCCTATTATATATACTCGTAATAGAATAGTAGATGGCGAGATTTTCCAGACCAGAGAATACAGAATTAACATGACTGATGATGGATGCACCAACAGACCTTCTATCGCCAAGAAAACCTATAAAAATCACAACGAGTACCGCTCAGATACTTTGGACGATATTGAAAGTGGTTGCCGTCTGTATCGGGAATTTTCTACCGGAAGCAGAAAACTGGGCCATGATGAGCAGTTCGGGCTGGCAACCAATCTCATCCATGTGGATTCTGGGCCTCAAAAGTTTAAGGATATTCTTTCGGAACACTCCGGTTTCTACGGTGGGAAGCTCCGTAAATGGGAACATGACCTAACCTACATAAAACAGCTTGATTACAAGCCACAGCAATGTGATAGTTTCTGTCCATACCAAGACGACTGTAAGCATGGTACGAATATCCTATCTTCTGTGAAACCCAAACGTGGAATCATGGAGCCTATTCCCGGTTATAAAGAAGAATTCATTTCGGTGGAAGAGCTACAAGATGATGTATATCGTGCTATCGACAAGGCTTATCGTTCAAAGGATTCTAAAATGGTTGAGGTTGTGAAGGCCATGACCGGGGCCGGCAAGTCGTTTGCTTACCGGAAAATCATGTCGGAGAACCCGATGTCACGGTTCCTGATTGCCGCATCTTCCAATATCTTGAAAGATGAAATCCACGATGCATCTGTCGCTCTCGGCTTGGATGTGATTAAAACACCTTCCCTGGAAGCGGAGGATGTCCGGTCGGCACTGCCAAACAAAGTACGGAAACACATTCAGAAGCTCTATAGGACAGGGCGGCACCGTTCAGTCCATCCGTACATTCTCGAAACATTAAAGAAAAATGATATTCCCCCCTTGGGGGAATACCTAGAAGAACGTGAGAAGCTGAAAACCTTTGGCGGCAGTGTCATTACCACCCACAGTTACCTGATGAATATGGACGAGAAACGGCTTAGGGAATTCGATGCTGTCATCATTGATGAGGATATTATCCTCAAGAAAATCATCTCAAATCAAGGAGAGATAACACTTTCGGACTTGAAGAAACTATCAAACGAAACAACCGATTCTCGTTTGGCTAAGAAAGCAAGACGGTTATTGAAACTCGCTAAAACTCAGTCGTGTATTGAACTCAGCAGCTTCGAGTACGACGATGAGGACATGGAAGCGGACAGTATATCAATGGCGTTTGATATACCGTCCTTCTGCTTGACGGAGAAATACTATGTACGCCGTAAATCAAAGGAAAGAGGTCTGGAGGAAGATACAGTCGTCTTCATAAAACCCGCCATCTTCAAGAAGGTAAAATACATCGTTGTTTCAGCCACAGCCGAGGAGGGAATATATCGAAAAATCTTCGGTGATGAGAATGTCAACTTCCACGAATGCAAGAAAGCCCCGTACAAAGGTAGCCTGCAACAAGACCCTAGAAAGTCCATGAGCCGTACAAGCATCAAAAGCAACCCCGGGATTATTGATCGCCTAATGAAGTGGTTTGGTATTCATAATGCAATAACCCATAAGATGTTCGGAGTACCGCCACTATGGTTCGGCAACAACGAGGGCAGCAATATGTTTGAGGGTAAAGACATTCTTGTTATCGGAACACCGTACCACGCGGAGTTTCTGTATAAGTTAGTGGCGTTCACATTTGGTTTTGACTTTGATGAGGATGCGGAGATGAAACCACGACTTGTCAGCCGTAACGGTAAACGCTTCACTTTCAACACCTATGAAGAAGGAGAATTACAGGATATCCATCTGTGGATGATAGAGAGCGAACTGGAGCAAGCGGTAGGACGCTCCCGCCTGCTCCGTCACAAATGTGTGGTGCATTTGTTTTCCAACTTCGCTCTCAGCCAAGCCAAGATCATCCATGATTTCAACTACAACAACCATGCCGATGATGACGGCACGGTTGAAGCCGAAAGAAAAGAACCCGTATAGCATGAGGGGGTTTCTTCCATTAACAAATGTGTTCAAGGACACTTCTATTTTTATCATTGACGTTGCAATAGGAGCGTCACGAAGACGCTCTTATTGCATTATTAAAAGCTGACCAGTTAGGATTACTGGAAGCTGCTGCCAGCAACTACATTCCCAATTGATGTTATAAAAATGTGAAAGCATACAACCAGATTGTAATAAAATTTTACAGATGGAGGAAATTAATATGTATTTACAAACAAGATTTGAGCTGTCTATGTTGTTGGACACCGACAAATTCAAGGAGTTATTTGACCGGGCTTTGGAAAAAGGGGAACTCCAACCGTCCACTGAGGATGATACCTACGTTGACAATTCTCTGATGAATAAAGGGATAACAGTCACCTACCGTGACAGTCAGTACAAAAAGAGGATCAAGCTCGACGTGAACGCGAACGTGATGCTGGACGGAGAGGAATCGAACCCCGATAATGCTTCAAAGCTAATCCGTAGGTTGGAGAAGCGTATTGAGGGGTACTTCAAAGGTGAATATGAGCTAAACGATTTTAAGCTGGTAAGTGCTTATTTCACAACGGATATTGATGTCCGTGATCGTGCTAAAGCAGCCGCTTACCTGAAAGTCATACAGAGGGTCGGGAAAGTCAAGGGATTCTCACCAGCAAGGGACAACTGGCTCGACAATGAAATCATGTTTGCTTTAGACGGGAACAGCAACGGTATCGACTTCATGATTTGTAATCTGGAGACTATACTGCGGGAAAGGTTAGATGAAACGGAATCCGAACGCAAGAAACTCAAAGCCATGGCTAAGAAAGCCGGGGGTCTGCTCAGGGCTGAGGTGCGGCTGATGGAGCCAAAGGCAATCCGGGTCTATGCTGACGGAACTGTAACGTCCGACCAGATAGCTGCTCTGTCGTGTAGGTGTCAGGATGTGTTTCTGGACACATTCACGCGGATAGTCCCATTCGGTGAGTTCCGTAAAAAGGATGATGCAGTGGAGATTATTAGGCGGGAAGTAGCGGATAGGGCGTTAAGGCGGAGGATGTTACGGCTGGTGGAACTTATTCCAGAAAAGAAGTCGTTACTGTTGGCTCAGAAAGCACTGAACTACAGGAAAGTTGATGATGTGATGGATATGTTTGGGGAGATTGATCTTTCTCCGGTCACAATCAGTAAACGTCACGATGTTAAACGGCTTGAAAACATATACAAATATCTTTGAAAGCGAGGAAGATAAAAATGTCCAGATATTATGAAACAAACATCCGCATCGGAACTATAGCCGCTTCGGGGTTTTCATATCTCAGTATGAGCTATTTCCGAACATACCTTACGTTGAATTTTGTCCCGTGGCTCAACAAAGATCATTTGGGTAAGGACAATTACTGCAACAAAGTACACCGCAGCACAACTCTCAACCCCGAAGGGGCGTTATCATTTTATCGAATCTCCAAGTCCATTATTGATGGGAGCGGCTCCGATAAGAAGGTGGAGTTTGTCCTACAGTGCAAGAATAACGCCGACTTAATCTTTGAATACGACCCGGATAGCGATTGGGCACATCTTACCATTAATAAAGATGGAAAATCAATAAAGCTCAGGTTTCCCACTCATCAGCACAGCGAAACCAATGAGTTTGGTAAAAATGTTACAATGGTTATTCAAACGGGTTTAGGCACCTTCGCGAAGGTGTTGGATGGCTACTTAACAAGGGTGGGAGCTGATGATAAACCGAATAAACTTCCAATAAATTTTAATGAATATCAAGATTACGCTAAACAGGTTTCCCACAATGAGACTTGGTTCAATATCAATCTGTAACGCATTAAACGGAGTATTGAAGCTGTAGGTAGGATATCGTTGAGCGTTTAGTTGATATTATTAATATTTCCGACATATAACAGTATTGTAAGACCGGTGGAAATTGATCGGGATAATGTAGAATGACGATATTCGCGGGGATGGTACGTTTAAGGAGTGAAACAGTATTGAGATATTGCAAGAAATATTCGATGATGTTAAATTCCCCAACGGCAACATCCGGCGTAGCGGACACTTATATGGTTTCGGTCATTTGATAAGCGGTCTAAAACTATGAGGAGGAATTTACCATGAGTAAATCCAAACACGAATCAACGCGAACCCCAACGACCCAAGAGTTGAAAGAACTCATCAAAGGGTGCAGACTCGAATTTGTAACCAACAACTTCAAAGAACTGGCCGAGCTGCACATGAAAAAGGAAAAGATCAGAGCGTTGCTTGAAAGCAAGGCCCCTGATAAAGCAAAGCGTTTGAGAGAGCTGCTCTACGGTTGGCCGAAATTATATGTCGGCAATATAGTTTGGGCGATGACAGCCTACCCTACTGGTGACAGTGTTTCAAACGAAACAGACGAAGCCGGTGATGATACCGATGCCAGCAGTCTAAGTCATAATGTTTTAATTGACTTAGACAAGAAGACCCAGAGTATTGCTGATCAATCGTTTGACCTTGGGCTAACGATGGTGAAGTTGTCATCTTCGGAAGCTAAATCCCGTTATCTGTGCGGGGATGATAAGGACGACCACCCGTTTACTGTGCTTATTTCAACAAATGCGGACGGTAAAAAACATTTATGTTTGACCTCATACGACAAGGAAGACGATGTGTTGTGGGCCGCTGGCAACGTTGAAGAATTTTCAATGCTGTCCGTTATCGAGAAAGCCACCAATGGTAAGGACGCCACCGATAACAAATCTTACACCTTCACCTGTTTCAACAAACGGCTTAATGTAGCGTTTACGGAGGTTCTTTCGGATATTAAGGATGTTCCGCTATCGCTAGACAGCATTGAAGGAGAAGAGATTAAGGAGCCGTTGAAAGACTTGCTGGATGGTTGCTACTACTATCTTAAAAACAAAGACATACCTTTTACGAAAGCACAGAAATATTTCTTCGCAAATTATTGCTTTGAGAAAGTTTATGAAGCTCTATACTCAGATGAAATGATAGACAGTATAATCTCGATTTCAGATACGGTTAATAAGAAGAAATGACAATGAAAGCATGGGGGCACCAACGATTATTCCCCCGTTTGTTGTGTATTATTATGACGGATATAGCATTAAAGCAGCCAGCACAGGTGCCTCACGTTTTTCAACCAGAACATTTCAGACGATTTATTGAAAGAGCTGATGGACATGGACGCTGCCATTCAAAAGGCTAAGGAGAAGATGACGTTCTTGGCCAATGACAAGGAAATGCTCAGATTATATAACGTGCGTGAGATGGCTCAAATTGACTACAACAGCGGTATGCTCAAAGCGAGGGTGGATGCTGTGATGGAAGTAGCCCGGAATCTTTTGAGTGTTGGTGATTCTGTTGACAAGATTATCAAAGTAACGGGTATGTCCCGTGAGGAAGTGGAGCGTCTTAAAACCTGACCCATTGAAAATCGGAATAAAGAAATAGTCTCACCCCCGGACAACTGCTGTCCGAGGGTGTATAATACTTTACTCGCTTTGCCTGATGTCGTTAATGTGTTGATATTATTGAGTTCGTTGGGTTCTCCACTTCTCAAAGCCTTCAAGCACCTTTATAAACTCATCGGAGTTGCTCCATGCGTCGATGAAGCGACGGCTTGCGATGAACTCCCAAAAGTACACCTTTGGGATGATGTACCTCGGACTGCTCGTAAGGAGCTTGATATGACCGGCTCCAATGATCCGCTGAAACGACTTCTTGTGTAGCCCGGTCATCTCGGCCAAATCATATGTCGTGAGGACATCCGGATAGTCAGAGTAAATATGCTTGAAATACTCAACGACCTCATTCTCTTGGCCCGAATCGACCGCTTGAGAGAATGATCTGCGACGCTTTGTCTTTCGGGAACTGACCGCACCGCCCGGAACCATGCTGCCTTTCCGTTCACGTTGCCGAAGGTAGGCAATCACATCATCAATCGAAATTTTATATCTCCAGGTTTTTCTTCCAGTATCAATTGCTGGTATAATATTATTCTCAACGAGGTAACGGGCGGTTCGCTTGGCTATCTTACAGATAACACGGAGTTGGTCAAGACTGACGTAGGCGGGGTATTGGGTCTTCAGGTTTTCATATTTTTTCATTGCGGTAGCACTCTCCTAAGAATAAAATTCGTCAGTAGCAGGTGAGTGCCGGGTGGTCACAGCCCAACTGAAAAGTGTTGTCATTGGGCTGGAGTGTTGCAATAGTGTTGCAATTTGTGCTGGAATTTCGGAAAAATCATAGCATCCCTCAAACCCTTGGTAAATCAGGGCGAACGAACACAAGAGGGCGAGAAGCCTTGATTTTCCAAGACTTTCACCCTCTTTAACTTCCGATATATTCCATGGACTTCCGCTAAAGTCCATTCAGCACAAAAAACTTTAAAACCGTTTGCCCTCACGGGCACGGGGGTTCGAATCCCTCATCCTCCGCCACGAAAGCCTGTAACAGCAATGGGTTACAGGCCTTTTCGTTGCCTACGAAATGTTGCCCAGCGGAAAAATCATATGCATTGCATTCGCGTCACTTTGCATACAATGCTGCCCGATTGTTGCCCAAATCTCATAAAAAGATATAAGAAGGACGCGGAACTTATAAGTAGTTACGCGCCCCTCAAGAATAAATCTGGTTGATTTAATCCCTTTCATTCTCCGGATGCAGAGCATTGTGGTAAGCATCAAGGACCTCTCTCTTACGCTCAAGCCGGACATCGACATACTGCGCAGTGACCGCATCCAGTTTGCTTGATATGCCGAGATGAATGCCCGTGCCTTTTAAGCTGTGCCCCATTATCGTGCCAACAGTGTAGAAATCCCCCGTCAACTGGTGCATATTGGTGGCCGCCGTGTGCCTGAGGTCGTGAAAACGGATATAGGGCAACTCTGAACGACGCAGCATCTGCCCAAAGTTCGACGATACTTGGTCGCGCCTATGCGGTGCACCGTTTGGCTTGGCAACTACGAGGTCATTATCGAAATATATTCCTCCACCGAGGGTTGTGCTTTCGCGCTGCCGTGCCTGCACCTCCATGTGCCGCGCAAAATAGGGCATGGAAGCCTCAGTTATCGGCAAAACCCGCTCGCCGGCTTTATCTTCGCCCGTGCCCTTAACTTCAGCCATATCTTCAATGGTCACTGTACCTTTCGGAAGCCGATAAGGAAGCTGCTCCACCACGGAAAGCGTGCCGTTTTCAATATCCACATTACGCCAGCGCAAGCCGAGTATCTCGCTCAGGCGCATGGCATACATTCCTGCTAACATAAAGTGAGTTTTACATACTTTTGTACTAGAAACACTATGCAGTTCCGCTAAACCCTTGTAAAATCAAGGATATTTAAAAAGATTTTGGTTGACAGCCCTCTCTATTTATAGTATAATTGTACTATAAATAGAGAGGGGGAAGGCATATGCCAAGACCAGTCGATCCTCAAGCTCAATACCGAGTCAAACCACACAAGAATGGCAGTTATGTTTACGCCAGCACCCAACCCTCATATATCGACCAGATTACAGGGAAGAAGAAGTATCGCTATATCCACTGGGGTTCTGTAGACGAGAACCAGAGATTCATCCCAGGTTCACAGTTCTACCTGGCGACTCCTGAAGAGCGGCTGAAGCTTATATTCCCCGAGGAATGGGATATGAGCGAAGCCAAGAAGCTAACGGGGTTACGCGAGCCGGGGAGGCCGGCATACGACGGAAAGGAACAAAACCGCCTTTACGGGGACATCTGGCTACTTGAACAGATTGCCATTAAAACCGGTATACGTCAGGATTTGGAGACTGTTTTCGGCGGGAACTGTGAAATTGTGGATGATATTTTCACACTGGCGGTTTTCCCGTACATCACGAGATTCACGTATAACCGGGTCGCCAGATGGCAGGATGTCGCCGCTGCGCCTTCCAGACGGGAGTTGTCGCCTACAGAAATCACACGGCTGACCCAGTCCATCACAGAGCAGCATCGCATGGATCTTATGAGGCTGCGTGCCGCAAGGCTTCAAAAAGATGAGCTATGCGCCGTCGATTCCACAAGTCGGTCAGCATATGGGGGCAGCCTTGCGGACATACACTGGGGCAAAAACAAGGATCGGCTGCCGCTGGAGCAGACCAACGAGGTTGTTGTATATACGCTTTCCAGCCATATGCCCGTCTATTACAGGACATTTCCCGGAAACATGCCGGATTCCCGGAGCTTCGATGTCATCCTCACAGACCTTGAGCATGCCGGATTCAAAGACCTTGTCCTTGTCACGGATCGCGGGTATGAGTCACTCCGCAACCTTGAGAAATACATACTTCGCGGGCAGTCTATAGTCATGTGCGTAAAGGCTGGGCAGTCCGAGCCTCTGAAGGCTATCAATGAACTGGGCGAGTTTGGGGCGCGTCCTGATGGAATGACAGTTGACCCTGACGAAAGGGTATACTACAAGCAATTTGACGTAGATTACGTAGTCAAGAGTACAGGGCAGTCCGCAAAGAGCGCAGACCGTCTGAAGCTGAACCTATATTTCGATCCTGTTCGCAGGAGCCTTGAGCTGATGGGGCTTGATATCGCGCTCTCATTCCAGGAGGCCGCACTTAGCGAACTTCTCAATAACAAGGGCGAACTCTCCGACGCCGCCTCGATAAAGCGTGATTACAGCTACTACAAAGTTGCCTACGATCCTGCGACTATGATAATCAAATCCTTTGAACTAAACGAGAAAAAGGTCGAGAAGGCACAAAGACTTTCAGGGTTCTTCGCCATCATGACACATGGCGTTGATTTTGATGCCATGAGAACCTACCACACCTATGGTCTCAGGGATGAACAGGAGAAATACTTCCAGCAGATGAAGAGCCAGATGGTAGCTGATCGGCAGCGCAACTGGTCGGAGGAGGGAAAAACAGGGCGGCTGTTCATACTTTCTCAATATTTATATCGTGTTTTATATCACACATGACTCGTTTGATATATGATATTACATCTTCATCTGTCACAGGACAGTCATCGTCTATATGCAGTTGTATTGTTGTTCCAACTTCATTGCCATCTGACTCATCTGATTTTTTTATAAAAAAACAGCCGTCATAGTTTGGTATATGTAATGATAATGACTCGCTATCATCTTCATAGTATTTTGTAGTAACATCCACTTCACTCGAAACCATAAAAACTGATAGAAAACCTATTCCAAAATCGCTTATAGGTCTATATTCTAGTTCCAAATCATCATATTCATCTCCAGAATAAAAGCTTCTTCCAATACTAGTAAAATACCTCTCGATTTTATGACGATCCATTCCCGTTCCTTGATCAGTTATGCAAAAGTATCTTTTTCTTTCATCACTTTTCAGTTGGATATTGATTGATGTATCAAAACACTCCAATTCTTTTTCTGCTCTAACCTCAACAGCATCAATTGCGTTTTGAATGAGTTCTCGAGCAAATACAAATTTGTCATCATATATATTATTACCGGCTAATAAAGGTATTAGCGTAGGAATAAATGCTTCAAAGTTATAATTATCGACGGTATCAGCACCACAGTCTTTGTCAATAGAAGGCTGAAAATAGTATAGCTTTTGCCCAATCATTTTGAAGTATTCTTCAAATTTACTCAAAAGGATGTCAAAATGCTTCGTAAACAATACAGCCGTTTTATGCGCGGTAGCCTCCGTGCAATAAATATAAGCGCTCCTTCGATCAAGTTCGGAATAAACTCTTATTCTGCGTGCAGGAACATGCTGACTAAATTTGCTACCGTGCAGCTTTATATTTGTTTTATTCGCTTTGGGTAAATACTCCGACCCTTGGGGCGTTTCCTCTCGTTCGTAACCCCCGTCCCGAATACCCCGCTGCTTGCAGCGGGGATTTTTATTTGACCAACGCAATAATTACGCGGCAGTCATGAGCCTCAATATAGCCATGACCGCCACCTTTGTCATTAATCGTTTGATTCTACAATACCGCCCTTATTTCTCACTG
>Ga0099364_10007217_pt1 | contig 15939 bp, 7 predicted proteins | sample TergutTh196P3_FD_73070 | JGI IMG/M metagenome (GOLD analysis project Ga0099364, IMG submission 73070) | Microcerotermes parvus P3 segment gut microbial communities from Pointe-Noire, Republic of the Congo - Th196 P3 | ecosystem: Host-associated > Arthropoda: Insects > Digestive system > Gut ...
GCAGTTTATTGACCACCAGCGTTGCCAGTGCTTCCCCTTCAATGTCTTCGGCAATGATCAAGAGCGGCTTGCTCTGCTTGCTGACTTCTTCGAGAAGCGGAATCAACTGCTTCGCATTGGAAATCTTCTCTTCGTGCACCAGCACGAGAGCGTCTTCCAGTTCGACGGTTTGATCGTCGGCATTGGTAACAAAGTGCGGGGACAAAAAGCCCCGGTCGAACTGCATGCCTTCGACCACTTCGACGTAAGTTTCGGACTGTTTGCCTTCTTCGACGGTGATGACCCCATTTTTCCCGACTTTGACGAAGGCTTCGGCAAGGATTTTACCGATAGCCGAATCGCCGTTTCCGGCGATGGTCGCGACTTGTTCGATTTCCTTTTTGTTCTTTTCGCTGACGGACGTGGCAAGTTTAGCGACGGCTTCGCAGACGGCGGCGGAACCTTTGGTGATTCCTCGTGAAAGTGCCATCGGGTCTGCTCCGGCGGCGATCATTTTTAGTCCTTCGAGGTAGATTGCTTCGGCGAGTACGGTGGCGGTGGTGGTTCCGTCTCCGGCCACGTCATTGGTTTTCTTGGCGGCTTCCTTGACGACCTGTGCGCCCATGTTTTCTTCGGGGTCGGACAGGGTGATGTCTTCGGCAACGGTAACGCCGTCTTTGGTGATTTTGGGTGCTCCCCAGCCTTTATCGAGGACGGCATTTCGTCCTCGGGGACCGAGTGTGCTTTTTACAGCACGGGCGAGTTTGGAGACACCGGCAGCCAGCGGTTGCCGGGCTTCTTCGTCGAAAGAAAGTTTTTTGGACACGTTGTAATACTCCTTATTCGAAAAATTTTGTAAAAGTGAATTCGCTTGTTTAGGTTTTCAGCAATTTCTGTGCCAGCGGCGGGTGGAATCGCTGTAAACCTTCCATTTGCGATAATTTACCCGATTTTTAGGAAAAAGCAAGTCTGCCATTTTGACAGATATACTGCGGCACGGCAATAATTTACCTTTTTCCTTTGCGTACTTTGCGGTTACTCTTTTTTTAACCGCAATGGACACGTAAATACCGCAAAAATATGATCCAGGCTCTTTGAAGAATGATGTACTACGTCCGCAATCATGCGGGAGAACCCAAATTTATAGCAAACGATACCTGGCGGGTAATGAAAAAACCCAGCAACAATCACACGAACCGCTCGATCTCATCACAAAGGTTGTTCGCCCGCTCCGCCGTCGGTGCCTCCGCGAAAATCCGAATGATCGGCTCCGTATTGCTTCCCCGGAGCAACACCCAAGCATCACCATGATCGATCCGCAAACCGTCCATCCGGTCGCAGGGCAAATGCTTGAATGAATGGGCAACCTTATCTAATAGTTCTGCCGTCTGCCGTCTGCCGTCTAATTCCATCTTACGTTTGACCATCGCATACTTCGGCAGGGCATCGGCAAGTTCGGCTATCGTTTTGCCCGTCATTGCCATCACATCGAGTATCTGTGCCATTCCGACGAAACTGTCCCGAATGTAACCGACCGCCGGATCAATCGGACCGCCGTTCCCTTCACCGCCGAAGGCTGCCTCCTTTTCGAGCATCATATCGACGACATTCGCCTCGCCGACGGCACTGCGGAAAATCGGAACGTCATACTTCTTCGCAATGTCTTCGCACATCCGGCTGGTCGCACAGTTGATCACCATCGGACCGAGTTTGCGCGACATTCCTGTCGCGGCTCTAATTTGGTGATAAATGTGATTCATACAGAGGGCGACGGTGTATTCTTCGCCGATGTAGCGTCCGTTGCCGTCAATGACCGCAAGCCGATCCGCATCGGGGTCTTGGCAAAAGGCGATGTCGTAGTCGCCGTTTGCGACCTTCTTGCAAACGCTGGTTAGGTTTTCCGCCGTTGGTTCCGGTGGATGTGCAAATTCGCCATCTTGATCTTCGCCGAGGATGGTTATTTTGCAATTTAATCGTAAGAGCAATGGAACGCCAAGTACCGCACCCGCCCCGTGATTAGCATCAAGAAGTACTTTGAATCGTTGTTTGGCAATCGCCGTCACATTGATGGTATTCAAGATGGCTTCAATGTGGTTTTTTATTCTATCAGAAAAGTACCACTGTGTACCGACATTTTCGTGCGTGCCCCATTGCGGCTTGCTCGTTTTGTACAATTCCAAGACGCGGAGTCCATGTTCGTTAGTAATGCAGCGTCCTTCGGCAGAAAGGAGTTTCATGCCGTTGTATTCGCTGGGATTGTGCGAAGCGGAGATTTGTATTCCACCGGCGGCATTGTGTTCCCGGATGAGAATTCCCGTCGTCGGCGTGGCGGCGACTTCGCCGTCGAGTGTAGAGCGTCCGACGGCATTGAGGGCGGCGTGAATGGCATCGGCAAGAAGTTTGCCGGTGGGTCGGCTGTCTCTCGTGATGACGAAATCGCCTTCGGGACATGTCGCGGAAAAAGCGGCGGCATAGCGCATGGCGACATCGGGATTCAACGCTTCGCCGATGACTCCGCGAAGACCGGCAACAGTGATGATGGGTTCGGACATGGTTGTGAAATACGCTACAAGTCTGCAAGTAAGCGGAATTATACCGTAAACGGTGCGGAATTGTTGCTTTTTCGTTTGTGTCCCTTGTGCACTTCGTGGTTAATTCTTTTGAACCACAAAGTGCACAAAGAACACAAAGAAAAAAAGTACAATCATTGGCATTTTACAGTATATCCTGAAATCAAAACAAAACGGCACAAAAAAGATGTACGTCAAATTTCATGACTTTTGCTTGCGCTGCCGTACTCAAACCTTCCTCGGACGCATCGTCCCCTGCACGCTTCCCGGCAGACTTTGAATCCGCACAAAGCCCATCGCATCAGTTTGATTGAACGAACCGCCGCCCTCCATCGTTGCCAATCCCTCATCATACAAACTGTTCGCACTACTGCGACTCTGAACAGTCATGTTCCCCTTGTACAAATTCAACACGACCGTACCGCTCACCGGCTTTTGCGCCTCTTTAATGAATGCCAACAGAGCATCCATCTTGGCAGAATACCAAAAACCGTAATAGACCATCTCGGCAACCTCCGGCGACAAACGATCCCGAAGGTGGAGCAAATCCCTGTCCAACGTGAGTTGTTCAATATAACGATGAGCGGCATACAAAATCGTCATACCAGGTGCTTCATAAACGCCGCGGCTCTTTATTCCGACCAATCGGTTTTCGACAATATCAATCAAACCAATACCGTTGCGTCCGCCGATGGTGTTCAATTCCTTCACGATACCGATGGCACTATTTTCCTTGCCGTTGACCGCAACGGGAACGCCGCTCTCAAACGTGATCGAAACCTGCTCGACTTTATCCGGTGCATTTTGGGGGAGTACGCTCATTCCCAATTCGATTGCCTCGGCACCGCACACGTCCAGTTTTTCGAGCACCCCGGCTTCGTAACTGATGTGCAGACAGTTATCATCGCCGCTGTACGGTTTTTTGAGCGTTGCCTTGACGGGAATCTTTTTTGCCTCGCAGTATCTAATCATTTCGCTGCGACCGGGAAACATTTGCCGAAAGTGATCGTTATGCCACGGAGCGATGATTTCGATGTTCGGATTCAATGCGGCGGCGGCGATATGGAATCGGCACTGATCGTTTCCCTTTCCCGTCGCCCCGTGAGCATAGGCGGTCGCTCCGACTTCTTGGGCAACCTGCAAACAGGCTTTCGCAATGACCGGTCGTGCGATGGCAGTTCCGAGAAGATAGAGACCTTCGTATTTTGCTTGGAATTGCAACACGGGAAAGGCAAAGTCGCGGCAGAGTTCATTCTGGGCATCGACGATTCTGGCGGAGGCGGCACCGCAGTTTTTCGCCTTGTCGAGAACCGCCTGGCGATCATCGCAGGGTTGACCGAGATCAACATAGACGGCGTGAACGTCGTATCCTTGATCGATGAGCCAACCGAGAATCACGGAAGTATCGAGACCGCCCGAATAGGCTAAAACACTGGATTTTGTCATAAACAACGAGTGATTAAGTGCACAGAGCCCGGAGCGGTCGCTCCGGTATGAGTGTGAAAATACCGGAGCTACCGCTCCGGGCTCTGTTTGTTTTGCGGGTAATAAAAAAAAAGACGTTCGCCGATGTGCCGGTACGAGACCAGTCATCGGCAAACGCCTTTGTTCGCCATCGGAGGGTAAGTGTAACGATTGTTGTTAGGTTTGTCAATGGGTATAGTCTTTTTCACATGTTAACGTGTTAAACTGCGTTAACTTGTGCCGTTTGTGCTGATTTTAGCGTTTGCACCGGATATGCCCTTACAAAACTCCCCAAATCGGGGGGCGGGGTGAAAAACACTGATACACGGAGTCTTGTACAACCGATAAACCGAAGGACGTAGGCTAGTTCCAAGTAGGGAACGCCGGTTTTATTGGTCGAAAGGAGTCGAAAACGATGTCCAAATCAGTTCGGAACTACACAGATTTTACTGCTAAAAGCCATTCCACCACTGGAATGCCCCGGCAGAACTCCCAGTTCCGCCTCAGAGGGATATTGCGTCTGCTCCTCGTCTGTTTACTCTCCGTTGCCCTCACCCTGAATGCGTACACACAGATATTCATACCAGATACACCCCCTGATTGGAGTGGATGGGAGAGATTGGACTTAGGTGCAAATCCAGTGGAAGGTGAAAATTTTCTGTATGACGCATTTCTGGAAGTCGCAAGTCGGTGGACAGTCCCGGTTGATTCCTCCACCCTGGTACTGGTTGGGTGTCTTCACGGCACCGGCGGACAATGGGCGGTACAGGGGAATTTGGATAACCTCGAGTGGTTGCCAGCGTACGTTGAAGACGCATGGGGTGTGATCGATAATATGGAGACATTGATTGTTACCGGACATTTGAACAATATCGCCCGTATATGGTCTATAGAAGACCTCTACGCACACAGCATCACCAACACGGGGCATGAATCCTACGCAGGAAAAATTTTAGGGTATGGCTCTGTCGGCAGCCCGGAAACCGCCAACAGAGGCACCAACATTCACACAACCGAATTTTTGATCAACCAAGGAGCATACGCCCTGATTGACGGCAGCCACGATGTAATAAGCGTACTGATCGACGAGGAAATCGTGTACGTGGGAACCGGTCCAGGCAGCGAAATGAGAATAGGCACTTATCTGCACAACCTGGATGGTGCTACTATCGTCGGCTACCATACTATTCTCGTCAATCAGGAATTGCTCAACCGGAATGCGACGATTGACGGCACCAGTTCGGCGGAGGCCGGTGATGTAACGCTGATGCACATCGGCGGCGACCTGCGTAACATCAACGACTCAATCATTCGCGGTTACAGCCTCATCGATGTCGAAGGGGGATTGGTAAACCAAGGTTCACGATTCATCGGCGGGCATTGGAACAACCACGTCAGCGGCTTCCCTACCGGTTCCATCAGTATCGGAAGGAATGTACAGAACGTTCACGAAGTAAGGCAAAACACAGTGCCCGAAATCTTCGGCGGATTAATCGCCTCCTTCGATTATTTACACGTACATGGAAGCGTATTCAACGACATGTACAGCACCATCACGGGAAATTACACACTGGATGGAGAAGAGCCCCTCTATGGCCGCCGGGCGAACGTCAACTCTATCACGATGTCCCGAGGCACCGTTTACGACGGGAGAACCGAACTCAACATCGAAGGATTGGTCAACCTTTACCGTGATACACCCGAAGTTCCCGCTTTCTACGGGTTGTACAACCAGGGATATATCGGCGAAATTGATGTCATTTACGTCGGCGTAGCGGAAAATGCCGTGTTGTGGAATGCCCGACCGACAATCACACCCGACTGGGGAGCACGGACTATTGACGGCACGCCCACCGGTACATTAATTCGGGAACTAGATAGACACTACGGGCACATCTATGATATCGGTATCATTGATGTAACCAACCTGTACAATTCAGGAACCATCAGCGAAGTCGATGTGGCTATCACGGTTACATACGGCTTGTTCAATGATATGCTGGGAGTCATCGACGGTTTGAGTACCTTTCATACGGAATGGGATTATACTGGTCTCATTGATAATGAAGACCCCGCGATTGATCAGCCGATCAGAACGGTGGTGAACCAGCGAATGCGTGCTGACCTCACCGTCGGACGGACGACGGCGGCCAATCCGTTGCTGGGGCTGGGATATATTGAAGAGGGGGTGGTGAAAACCATGTCAGCCGGCGACGGGATTTTCAACTTCGGAACGATCACGAACTTTGACACCATCACTTCGGATGGGCATCTGCATAACTACGGGGCGATTGGTTCTCCCGTAATGACCAATGCCGGTTCGGTGGGGGGCGTTACCGCGATTATTGTCGGAGATAATCAGAATGAGGCCGCCCGTGCGGATATGTATAACTATGGGCGGCTGGAAAATATCGATGCGGTGGTCGTTACCCGAAACCTGACGCTTGGGACGGGCACTTCGCTGGCGAACGTCTGGTCAATCTCTGCCCGAAATAATGTCCGGGTCGAAGGGGAAGTTGATGGCGGATTCCGCTTTTTGAGTGCGAGTGAAGGTTTTTTGCTGGTGAGACGGGCACTGACTCCCGGAGAAACGGTTTTACCCGCCGACGATTGGCAGAGGGATAGTGCCCAGCGCCGGATTGTTGATCCGGTAACGAGGTTGCCCCTGCTTCGTACAGATGCCGCCAGTTTGACGATTGACCATGCCGCCTTCGCTTCGGGGAATACAGCGGTGCAAAACTACGGCACTATCGTGAATAATGGACTGTTGAGTTCATCAATGAGCATCCTCAATCATGGGATCATCGAAAACAATGGGATGATTAGTGCTTTCAGCGGTTTTGACAACCATGGAGTCGTTTCCGGCGACGGCATGGTGCAGGTTGCCAACGGCGCATTCACCAATACACAGAACGGTATCATCAGCGGAAGCCTGACGATTAGCGGTAACTTCCTCAATAACAACGGGACTATTATTCTCACCAGTTCCCAAGATGTTATCCGTATTACCAATGCCGGAGCAACGGCGATTGTCGGCGGTACGCTCGATATCCAGTATTCCAATGCGGTGGTCGGCAGACAGTACATGTTTATGGCTGCCGATAATGCCGGTAAACTGACCGTTTCGCCCAGCGGTCTGAATGGTCTCAATACCGGCAAACCCGGCTCCGTACTTGATTTTACACCCTCGTGGGGATACTGGGATGGTCAAAAATACGTAGATAACAGCAAGAGCGGTAATCAGACGTTGAACCAGTATTACTGGGTTGAGTTCGAACGGGCATACCACTACGGAATGCATGCCCATACTCCCAACCAAATCGCCATCGGCAACTATATTGATACGATTGGTTTAGCCCCCATCCGCGACAGCGGATTGTGGAACCTGTTCCAACAGTTAGATGGTATCAGCGACGGCTATTCGAGCGGAAACGTCAATTCACAGGGCAATGTCCTGCTCGATAATCCGCATTACAATCCCAACTATGGAATGCATCAGGGCAGAATCAATCCGGCAGCCCTCAAAGCATTGGAAGAATTGAGCGGCAGCATTTACAGCAACCTCGGAGTCGCCAGTGCACAGAATGTCGGTGTGGTCAAACGCAGCCTGGCCGACATACTTCGGAGCGATGTGTTCCAATTTTCCTTCATCGGTAATCCCAATAATGCCATTCGCGGTCAAGCAATCGCTCCCCTGCGCTATACCCGATGGGGAACGGTCTTCGGAATCGGCGGTTCATCAGGAAATGACGGCAACGCCAACGGCTACCGGCAATCGTTCGGCGGTGTGATGGGGGGAATTGACAGGGCGTTTTGGACGGGAACACGATTCGGCGGATGGTTCTCGTTGGCAACGGGCGACGTTTCGATGAGCAATGTCAGCGAAAGCACCGACGTGACCAATGTAATGGTCGGAGTCTATATGAGACAAGAAATGTACTTCGGTTACGGACTCGTTACGGTAGGATTCGGAGGAGACTCCTACAAAACAACACGGAACCTGACGATGATCAATCACCGGGCAGAGAGCAAATTCAACAGCGGTATCGCCAGCATCTACTTGGAACGCGGTATTGATTTACCCATCTATTATGCAACGATTCAACCCTACGCAAGTTTTCAGGCACTCCGAATTGACCAAGATAAATTTACCGAAAAGATGTGGAATCAATACGGAAATCTGACCCAAGTCGGCTTGGAAGGGGACAAGGGGAAAACGGAAAGTTATATGATGTCCATTGGAGCACGGACGAGTTCGAGTCCCATCGCGATGCGGTGGGGGCAGGCGGCCTTTACGGCGAATGCGTCATGGTTTCATGACTTCAATGGGGATAGGCACAGGGAGTTCGTGGGACGGTTCAGCAATAGCGGCAACAATTACGGCGTGCAGTACGCGAATGCCAAATTCAAAATTGCCAGTAATGACCCGAAGCAAGATTGGTTCAATTTCGGGGTCGGTTTACACATGGACAGAAACAGCACTCGGGCATTCTTAGGAGCCGACATGCTCACCAACGAGCGTCAAACCCTGTACAGTGTCTTCGGCGGAATCAGCACCAGTTGGTAAGAAATGGGGGTTGGTAAGAGAAATGGGGAAGTGCCAATGTTCACAGAGCCCGTAACGTCAGTTAGAGAATCGTTCGGTTGATTCCCTGGCCCCGCGCCACGGGCTCTGTGAACAGTTGTCCCTCAATGTACACAAAATCGGATTGCAAGCCGTCTAGTCTGGAATGACACGAAACGTCCGCACTTCAAACGGATACATCGACAGCACCGCTTTGCCCTCTTTTACTTCCGCAGCAGGTACATTCGCCGCAGCGTCTAATACTCTTGAATCTGCCTTTGCCGCTGGAAATCTAACTTCCACGTTAGACTTCGATGTCATACTGTTATTGACCACCGCATACCACGTTCCATGATTTTCCGTTTTGATTTCACGTACCACAATGTCGGCATCAGCACAGGCTCTTTCTACCAAAGTGCTGGGCAGCGCAGGAAGCGAATGAAACGCCTGATTAAACCGGCGGACATAATAGGGAAAGCCCCGCTGAATAGAATTGCCCGTAAGATAAACGATATTCACCGGATCCCCCAAAGCCAATGCCCGTGCTTCCAACGCCATACTGTACGGTCCCGCCCTTTCCACATCCGCCACGAAATAACCCGTCGGCTCCTGCTCTTCACCGCCGATCTGTGTATTCAGATCATGCTCATTCAAAGCATAGTGCCGGGCGACCGTCAAACCGTCTTTCGCTCGGAAAGTGTCAAAGCCTGCCGGATTGCTGACAGAATAGAGTTTGTTCATCGTGTACGTCAACATCACGCCCGGCACATCTTTATATCGTTCAGGGTCGGGCGGCGGGGAAGAGTGCTTGTTATCCCAATTTCCCCAACTCTGCGTCCACATCAGCGACGCTTGATGGTGAAAATCTTTTTCTACCGCAACATCGAAATCCAAAGGATGCACAAAACGCCCCGGATAAGGTTCCTCCTTCGTAATCTCTTCCCAAAGTTCGACCTGATCGGTAACGACGTTGACCTTGTATTTCCATGAATCCGGTCTGCCTTGCCCCGCGAGGGAGTCACCGATGGAAACGCCCGGCTCGCTGGTGTCCAACGTATAAAGAAGGAACGCATCGGGATTACCGCTGTCCCTGCGTGCCAAGTCGCGGAGACTCACGAGAAAGTCTTTGCGTTTGTTAAACCACCAATCGTAATACTTGTTCAGCAACTCGGGATCATTCTGCAAAAAATCGCGTGTGATGCGGTTGCCGTCGTTTGCCTCTGCCGAAAACCGCCGGAGTGTCGCATTGCCGAAGCCCACCGGATTCGCCGTCGGTCTTGGTCGAAACCAAATGCCTGCAAAGTCCGCTTTGTCCTTATAACGGGCGAGAGTCGCATCTAAAATTTTCCCTACATCGACCAGCGTCTCCGGGTCGGTAATATCGACATTCGCTTTTTCCGTCCACCAAATATGCGTGTAATCGCCGGTGCCGTCGAGCCGCTCGGCACGTCGTTGGACTCCTAATGAAAGATTCGGATCACTGCCGATTGAGCCACAATACTCATAATAGGGAACGAGCGAAAATCCGTAAGGCTTTATCCTGTCGATAATTCCCTCCCATTTTTCCGGCGTAGAAGATTGATTCACCCAACGGGTTCCCCCATGCGGTGCGGAATCCCAGCCTTGATTATGACCGAATTCCAAGAGGTCGGTACAAAACGTATCATAACCGATGAATTGCATAAACTTGAATTTGTGTTCGTACCAGTCGATAATGTCGTCCAATCCTCGGCGTTCGGGAATCCGTTCTTCGGGTTGATGTCCCATGGCGATGACGACATCTGCCATTTCTTCCCGCCAGAACATGCGTCTGCGCGGCAGTTCATTGGGCGGCAGATTGAGCGGTAGTGTTAGTGCCGATTCGTCCAGCACTTCATACAGCCGGATTTTGGAGACGGCAACGCCGTTAGAAAGCGGGTCTTGGGTCTTGGTAACTTGCGAAATAATCACCCAGAAGCCGTCTTCGGGTTTCAGCGGACGCATCCCGCCGTCGCGCAAGCGGCGGATTTCCGGTGTGCGGTCATGTGAATGAAAGAATCCTGTCCATTGTTCAAACTTTCCCGAAAGCGGATACTGAAGCGATTCGGGATTATGGTTGACGTAGCGTGGAACGACCGTATCACCGCTGGCTGCGCCGGTGGCGAAGCCGGAGATGGTTTCATTTCCCCAGTTATGAATGAACATCGCCCGCGGAGCATCTTCGGGATATTCGATAGAGAGAACGTAGGGCGTTTGTGCTTTCAGTCCCATTTCTTCGCCGATTCGGTAGGCGAAAAACTTCGGCGTATCGGCGGAAGGTTCCAAGATACGGCAGGGAACACCGAGGATTTCTTTGACAGCGCTCGCATCTTTCGGAAAGTCGATGAATAACAGGTCTCTGTTTGGTTGTGAGCAGTCAATTTCTTGTATCAGTTTGAGTGAACCTTCGGGAAAGGGAGAAGGTCTTTCTTGTGCGGAGAGGCAAGCGGTGCAAGCCAAGAGCATACAGGGGAGAAAAACGGCACGGACAATAGAGGGCATTGTGGTCCTTTCTGAAAAAATGCGAAAAGCATGCCATCGCCCATTTTACAGGGTTCGAATGCCTATTGTCAAGCAGCGGTGAATCGCAGGTACTGCCAAGGCAAAAATCGGCACTTTGCGCTTTCTTTGCGCCCTTTGCGGTTAAAAAGTTCTAACCGCAAGGGACGCAGGGGGTTGCGCAAGGGCAAGGGGCGCAAAGGAACGATTCGTGCCGTTTTCGCCTAGAATAATAGGTAAAAACCGATTTTTAGAGGTTTCCTGCTGTGGGTGCTTCCTGTCCGCATTACGGTTTTTCGCTGTCGGGGCATTGGCATATCAATGTTCCGCAGCCCGGACAGCCGGTGCCGTATTTTTCGCTTACAGCATGGGAGAGATCGACACCCTTGATATTGGCGAGCGTGACCAACCAAGCCAGAACATCGGCGAACTCTTCATGGAGTTCTTCGCAGGTGCCGTTCCGAACGGCGGCCGCCAGTTCGCCGACTTCTTCGACGAACCAGAGAAAAGTTGCTTCGGCACCGCGTCCGGCATCCTTGTCGTAATACATGGTGCGGATCAGTGCTTGTAAATCATGGAGAGAAATACCGGCGGACATTGCATCGTTGCCGCAAGACGTACTGGCGGCAGTATAAAAACCGAAATGGAACAGGATAGTGGAGTGGACGGGAAAACTGCCCGTATTGTAGCCGAACGCTCCGTGTGCCGCAAGCATACTTCCGTACACCCGCAACGGGTGGAAAGCGGACGCTTTCCCCTCTACTCCCTTTGTGTCCCTTGTGCTCTTTGTGGTTAAAAAAGACTTAACCGCCCTGGCGGATAAAATGGCACAGAGCCCGTGGCGCGGGCTCTGTGAACGTTGGGCTCTGTGTGCTTTGTGTAAAATTTTCCCGCTAGCACAGTAACCGCAAAGGACGCAAAGTTCGCAAAGCAACAATGTACATTTTGGAATTATTAGAGGTTCCCATAAATGATATTTTTTCAGGAGGTTCCTAGCACTACACCTCCCAGCCGCTGCGGTTATTGCGGTACCGCAATGCGTTAGCCTCATTGGAATTACTGAACTCGAACTTTTCGGCATCCCAATGCAGTTTTCGCGGAACACGCAACGCAATGGTGCCGAGCAGAATCGTTTCGGCAAAAGGATACGCCGACTCAAAGTTCGCATCCGGCTTCGCTTCCCCTCGGCAACCCCGTATGAATTGCTCCAACTCCCCCACCGGTCGCGGCAATGTAGGCGGCGGCTCCGTAAAACCTTCCCGACGAGACTTCGGCAACAACCTCGGATTGCCGCCGGTAAAATCGCACAAAATTTTTCCCTCATCACCAATGTACAACGTGTACTCGTCCAACCGCTGGTTTTCCTCTTCGGTCAACTCAAGCAATTCCGGCGGTCGGAATCCGCCGTCGTACCAATGCAACCGGATTTGATCGCCGCTCGACCTCGGATTGACAAACTCCCAGGTAATCCGCGAAGCCTGCGGAAAGGATACCCTGTTAACCTGCTTGCTCCAACCTCTTTCTGTTACTGCCCAGTACTCACTGTGCGATGCCTGCACACTCACAGGCGAAGTAAGCCCCAGCACTTTGAAAATCTGATAGAAACTGTAATGTCCCATATCGCCGAGCGCACCGGTACCGAAATCGTACCAGCCGCGAAAAACGGCGTGAGTGTAGGCAGGATGGTAAGGTCGCTCTGCCGCAGGACCGAGCCATAAATTCCAGTCGAGTCCTTCCGGCACCGGCGGCGTGTCTGTTGGGTAACTCAACATTCCTTGGGGCCAAAACGGTCGAGTCGAAACATTCACGACTTCGCGTACCGTACCGATGACACCGGCATTAATCCATCCGGCAACACGCGGCGTTTCACGTTGCCCTGCCGAACAGAAGAGCTGCGTTGCTACGTCGGTCTTGCTTGCCATCTCCCGGAGCAATCGCACTTCGTTCAATATGTTTGCAATCGGCTTGTGCGTGATGATATGTTTGCCCGCCTTCATTGCCTGCATCGCAACAATGCCGTGCAGGTGTTCCGGGGTCATATTATAGACGGCGTTGATGTCCTTATGCGTTTCGATCATTTCTCGGAAGTCTTTGTATTCGCCGAGCGGCACGTCGTTGGGGCTTCCGCCGGACTGTTTGGCGTAATAGCGTTTGACGACATCACGTCCGACTTCTCGACCGCAGAGTCCGCCGCGTGCGCCTTGTGCCCAAGTTTGGTCGTCGAGAAACGTTTTGATTTTGTTGTTGAGTTCGTTGAATCCCCATTCGGGATAGTCATCGCTTTTGGTATTGGGATCGCAGACGGCGGTGATTCGGATATTGGAATTAGGCAGTGCGTCGAGCATTTGCCTCATTCCCTGTGTACCGCAGCCGACGTAGGCGATGTGTATTTTTTCACTGGGTGGGACGTAGTTTGTTCCTCCGAGTACGTGTCGTGGCAGTACCATAGCGGCGGCGGAAATGGCGGTGCCGGTGCGTAGGAAAGAGCGTCGGGTGAGGCGGGGCATAGGGTATCTCCTCTAAGGGGCAGACCAGAACACCCTAATCGTAACAGATGGAGTGAGAGGGTACAATAGACTGCTCACAGGTATGTCCCGCCTGTGTGGGCAATCCTTGAATTTTCTATTTCGACACGTTTCTCTGTGTCCTTTGCGTCTTTGCGTTTAGATTTTCACCAGAAACTACCGCTCCTGGCTGGATAAAAAATCACAAAAACAACATAGCCCTGAGCGGCTACTCCGGCGTAAGACCGAAAACGCCGGAGCAGCCGCTCAGGGCTCTGTTGTTTTTGTGTTAAATTTGACCCGCCGGGGCGGTATGTTCGTTGGCGTGCTTGGTGTCGTTCAATCGTGATAGTTTCAACTGTGATACTGATCGTTATCGGGGTCAGCGTCGGATTTACGGCGGTCGGTCATTGTTGCGTTCGGCACTTGCTGAATACATTAATGTAATACGTAATAAGGGGGCGGCGTTATCGGCGGTGAAGTGTACGAGGTCGGACGATGTCTTCAAGAGACTGTATGAGCGGATTGCGGCGAGAAGCCGCACAAGGTCGGCATCATAGCGGTCACTCATAAAATGTTGCTTATTCGCTGATCCTATCAGTATATCAAGGGAGCATGAACGGGTGTGATTGAATTCCCACCGCTGGCAATGTAAAATGGGGAGCGATCTCTCGCAAGCGAGGGGCCTCACTTTTAACCTCTCAACAACAATGTCTGAACAACGACTGTACAACTTTTCGGCGGGTCCCGCCGTGTTGCCCCTGTCCGTGCTGAAAAAAGCACAAGAAGAATTTCTTTGCCTGCCCGGCGTGGGAGCGTCCGTCATGGAAATCTCCCATCGCTCCAAAACATTTGAAGCCATTCTCGATGCCGCCGAAGCAAATGTCCGCTCGCTACTCAACGTTCCTGACAACTATAAGATTCTCTTCCTGCAAGGCGGAGCGTTGCTGCAATTCGGCATGATTCCGATGAACCTACTCGGCGGAAAATCGGCGGACTACGTCGTTACCGGCTCATGGTCGAAGAAGGCGGACTCCGAAGCGAAGATCGTCGGCAAAGTCAATACTCTCTGGGACGGCAAAGAAGTTTCGTACAAACGCAAGCCGACCGCCTCGGAACTCAAACTCAATGCCGATGCCGCTTACGTTTACATCTGTTCCAACGAAACGATTGAAGGCGTGCAGTACCAAACTCCCCCCGACACCGGTTCGGTGCCGCTGGTGTGCGATGCGTCTTCCGATATTTTCAGCAAGCCGGTGGACATCAATAAGTTCGGCGTGTACTATGCTTGCGCTCAAAAGAATGCGGGACCTGCCGGCGTAACGGTGGTGATCATTCGGGACGATTTGCTTGAACGCTGTCCGAACACGTTGCCGTCGTTGCTCCATTACAAGAAAATTGCGGAGCAGAAGTCGATGCTCAACACACCGCCCTGCTTTGCGATCTACATGGTCAAACTCGTTACCGAGTGGCTTATGAACGACATGGGCGGGCTCGACAAGGTTTATGCTTTCAACAAGGAAAAGGCGGGATTGCTTTACGATGCCATCGACAATTCCGGCGGTTACTATACGGGACATGCCGAAAAGGAGTACCGCTCGCTGATGAATGTGCCGTTCCGGTTGCCTTCGGAGGAGTTGGATAAGAAGTTCGAGAGCGAAGCGAAGTCGGCAGGGCTGATCACGTTAGCGGGTCACCGCAGCGTTGGCGGACTTCGCGCCTCGATTTACAATGCGATGCCGCGTGAGGGAGTCGTTGCTCTCTGCAATTTCATGAGCGAATTTGCGAAGAAGAATGGGTAAGGCTTTCGCCGAAAAGTGATAGACTTGTTCGGAAACTCCAAAACCATCGTTTTTTTGACCACCCCGCCCTTCGCCCAGCCCGTCGACACGTTTATTTTTTCATCCTAATTTCCTTGCGGCGGGTAGCGGATCGTGGCAGCACTTCTCCCGCACCTCACGTAGCGTTCCCTCTCCTTTCTGCAACAGATTCGTCAGCGACACTGCCATATTCGTCAACACCGTCCACGCCTCGCCCCAAGACGCAAGACGAACCGCAGACATGTTTATCCTCGTCATACTCCTTATCCTTTTGACCATGAAGACAATTCTCAATCTCCCAATGTCCCAAAATATACCAATGTCCCCAAATGTACCCCAGTCCGACTGCAAGTTTTTTTTGCTCAGTTTACGCGGGCAAAAAAACTTGCAGTCATACTGGGTTACACCGCCGCCGGTTTTGTGGTATAATTCTGCTGTGCTATGGGAATAGTTGCCGTTTACTATAAAAAACTGCCGGATGCTCCTTTGCTGATTGCTTTGAATCGGGAAGAGAGTCCTGC
>Ga0099364_10007218_pt1 | contig 15939 bp, 21 predicted proteins | sample TergutTh196P3_FD_73070 | JGI IMG/M metagenome (GOLD analysis project Ga0099364, IMG submission 73070) | Microcerotermes parvus P3 segment gut microbial communities from Pointe-Noire, Republic of the Congo - Th196 P3 | ecosystem: Host-associated > Arthropoda: Insects > Digestive system > Gut ...
GAATCGCTCCCACGCCCAATTTGACGGACACGCGAAACTGATTGATCGCCGCTCGCATGTAGTCCGTATCAACGAGTGCATTTCGGCAATCGTGGTCCGCCTGCCTCTCATCCCCCGTCAATTCGTCCCGGATGAGATTTTCCAGTTTGATACTGACCCGATCTGGGATTTCCGGACAAGCAACCCTGATCACCGCCACCTCGACACCGGTTTTGCGCTCCGCCGTTTTGAACGCATCGCGGACATACTCAATCGAAGCCTTCCAATCCTCCAGTTTTTGAACAAGTGCTTTGCGAACATTCGTGTAAGGATTCCGTAGCGTTTCCGCATTGAGAATGCAAACACACGTTCCTCCCGGTTTGAGAAATCCCAGAGCCTTCGTCAGATGTTCCGCCCCGGAGGAAAACGGCGGATTCATAATGATGTAATCGTACCTCTTGAGCGTTGCAAACGTGAGGAAATCGGAATGGACGACGCGGACTTGCTGCCCCTTGAGGACTTCCCGCAGGTTCGGATCGATCTCAACGGCGTCAATGTCTTCCAGATAATCGCGGTAATAGTGTTCCTTCGTATGGTCCTTGATCGCTTTGATTAGGTCACCTTTCCCGGCCGATGGTTCCAAAATCGCATCCCGACATTTGAATTCCAATCCCTTCAACATCCGCTTGGCAAGCGTAGGCGGAGTCGGAAAAAAGTCGTCTCCAAACATGGCGGTACTCCTTGAAAAGAAAAAGCCCGTTCCCGGAATGTGAGCCGGAAACGGGCAGTGTTGGTTGTGAATCGGATGACGGGAAACCTACACGATTTCGAACGTATGAAGGCCGACAACAGGATTCTTTTCGTAAGGATATGAATCCTTCCAATGCGTGTTCCAAATCGCATGGAGCAGCATCTTTTTCAGGAAGGTTCGCTCCTTGCATCGGCTCGAATAAACGCCGTCCAGATGTTCGGCAATCGTCTTGAGTGAGTGCCGGTCGAAATCACCGTCAGCGTAACCGCGTTCCATAAAATGATCAAATTCCGTTTCGGCGCAATGGTTTGTCGCGCAGAACTCTATCAAGTTGTGGCAACAGTGATGTTCGCCGTTTTCGTCATCCCATTCGTATTGACATGTGCCGACACTGTCCGACTCAATGCCGCCACTGGAATTTCCCACCAAATACTGGGTTATGGTGCAGCGGTCACAAGTGCCGTAATAGTTATACTCGTTACACAATTCTTTTGCTTGTGTACAAGATTCCCGGATAACATCGACAATCTTTTCGGCACAATCCTCACAAAGACTGAAACTTTCATTAAGCCATTTGAGTGGATGGTTTTCCGGCAAAAGATCAATGGCATCGTTTCTAATCCAACAATGATCGTTAACGCTCACCGGATGAGCGATTTCATAGTCATCGTCCATGTGGAGCGATTCGATTTCATTGATGGTCAGACGCCGAATCGGTTTGTAGCGGACATCATTGATCCTGACGTTAAATTGTCTGTCTGTACCCTCCCGCAAAGAGCTTACCAGCGTACAGGTGTCACCCGGTTTCCGAGAGAAAGCTTTGGGAAGAATAAACGACGTACAGTCCCTTTTCTTAATGTCACACATTCGAAGAAAAAACACTTCGAATCGCTTTTTTGCTCGACCAATGGGCTTCATCTTTTCCCCTCCTGTGATTTTTCTGTCTGTGTTCGGTCAATCCGGCTTTTCACCGGCCGCAAGCGACATGCGGTCGATCATCGGTGGCGGCGGCTCTTTTCTGGCACTCAAAGCCGCATTCAGGAACTCTTGAACGTCCGGGCTCCAAGCGCCGTAACGATGCACGATGTCCGAGAACTCCTGGACATCGTGGTTTCGCAGAGTCAGATTCACGTTGCCCTGCTCATCGATTTCGACTCCGCAGTGGCAGAGTTCGTGGTCGACGAGAGCGTCACGGTGTTTGAAAGGCAACACTTCCCAAACAGGATGGGCAATCACAATACAGAAAAACGGCTCGTCGCTCTCGGCGAGTGCCGCATTGAGCCCCATGATTTTTTTCGTGGAACCGAAAACGAACTTGCCGCCGCGTTTGGGAACATCGGAACGGAAAAAATAGGCGATTCGAACGTTGGCATTGCCAAGCGTTTTGTGATACTTCGGGATCAACAGCGATGCCGTCCGTTCGACTTCCTCGGCAACCCAATAAGATGTGGGCCCCTCGGATGGGGCGAATGCCGCCTTCGTGAACGGCTCCGCTGATTTTTCCAGCCACGCCCTGGCACGTTTGACAAAATCGTCACTCATCTCACTTTATATTGGGAAAAGACACATTTGCCCTTATCGTAGAGGTCCATGACCTTCATGTCCAATATCTTATGGGAAACACCAAACCTCATCGTACGAACGGCGAACGAAGTTTTCGAACATCTGCCAACAGTGTTTGTCGGAGCGATCGCAAGTTCTTTCCAAAGGTCAAACGAACGATCTGGTTTCGTAACGATTTCCATTTTGCCATCAGCCGCTTCTTCTGTCGTTCCAAAGACAATCGGTCGCCGGTTGGAATCCTTTTCCAGCCGTGGTCCCCGGCGACTCGCTCAATCAAATCGGGCGGCAGACAGGTTAGGTCGTGCAACATGGTTTCCCCGCCGTTGACACCCGCTTGGCATTTCCAGTGTTCGAGGATGATGTCGTCGGCATCGTGCGGAATATTCCATGCTCGTTTCCGTCGAAGCAAGCCCATCAGGTCTTCCATGATGACGATCCGACAACGCAGTTCCTCGCGGTACTCGTGATCGTCGTCGTCAAGACAATACCAACTCTTGAGCATTTCGGCCAACCGAACATACATCAGGTACTCCGGTGTCGGAACACCCTTCTCGTCACAAACGAAAAACATGGCGGATACATAGCCGCTCATCTCATCGTAGGCGAACGGTTTGTTCGGCATCCCGTTCCAAACGATGTTCCTTTCCGAGCCTGCTGCCGCCTTCATCATGGCACGCATGATGAGGGCATCAGAAATAGCCCATTCTGTTGGAAAATGAACAAGTATCCCTCGTTGCGGATCAGCGAATCGGCTTTTGTCGATCCGCCAGAAACTGGGCCAGCGCTTCCAATTCCCGGCATCTTCGGCCATCATCTCCCTGATGGCTTTCTTTGTCAGAGGTTTCAACAATGATGAGTTCATAAGTGTCTCCAAAGTAAACAAAAAATCCCATGACAAACCGAGTTGCCATGGGATTGAATGAAATGAACGAAAACATCACACGCCGTCGATAAATCGGTCAATGCGTATGCCGAGCGAGTCAAGATTCTCCCCGACTCGTTGGAACTGTTGCCGGGTCTCTTCCCGCAAGTGACGGACATCCTGGATTGCCTTGTCCGCCGTTTCCAATGCTTGCCGTGATTCGGTCTGAACCAAATCGACATTCCGGACAAGCGATTGGACCTTGGCATCAAGTTGGTCGTGGTGATGAGTCAACGAACTGATCGTTCGCGTCAACGACGAAACGGTTGTTGATAACTGGGAGACCCGTTTGCCGAGTTTGATCTGCTGGGAACGGGTATCGGCCAGTTCCCAGACGATATTGTTGACGTACTCGGTGAGTTCCGTTTCGCTGTACTGAGACAAGTCCCCTGGTAATTCAAAATCCCGTTCGGCAAGCTCTTGCATGGAAAGTCGAAAGTGAAAAGGAAAGGATCGGTTGCTACTTTGCGTCTCAATTGGGAACGATCAATCCTGATTCCCGTTGCTGAAATCCCAGAGAAGCGGTGCTCGGCACTCCCTCAAAACCGGGACGAAGGGCGATTCCTGCTCGACTTGCCTCGATTTCCGAGATCGTTTCAATCGGCAAGCCGACATGCAGTTGCGGCTCGACCTCCCGGATCAATTCCCAGGCATTGTCAATAAACCGCCGTATGGCCTGACGACCGCAAACGAAATGAGTGATCGTCTCGTCGTCTTCGACAAATTCACGCAATGTCTCAATGAAAGCCTTGAAGTGGAGCAAGGTACAGGAAGTAACTTCATCCGGGGCGGTCGGGTCCTCAAAGTGGATCATTCCCGCTTCGAACCAGATATCGACCACGTTGCTGTTTGCGTGAAGTTTCGGCATCTTGACGACTTTCGACCGGCTTTGATCGCTATTTCGTGTCGGCATGACCGTCTCCGGAATTCTTGTATCGTTTGAAAGGGAACACCCGTCTTGCCGGTTTTCGCGCCGGGCGATTTTCCGGTTCCGGCGGTGGAAGTGCCGGTCGCGGGTCAAGCGACATTTCCTCTGCCGCTGTCGACGCAGCCGCTTGCTTCAATCGGACAAACCGTTGAGTCAGTTCTCGAATGTGTCGATTCATGGGATTTCTCGTCACGGGATTTCTGAGATTCTACTCCGTAACGGTTCAACTGAAAAATTGACGATACGCCTCCTGTGCAGCCGATAAGTGGTTCTCAAATGGACCGGTATAGTCCTGATCGTCGGTATTCTTGTTGATACAGAACCAGATTTTGTTTTCGTGCTCCGTCCACTTCGTGATTTCCGGCCAGGACTCCTTATGTTCGCAAGCAACGATCCGGCCATAGTAGCGTTTTCCCTCCCCCACATCACTTTCGTACACTTTGGGCAAGATGCCGATAAAAACGGAATCGAATTGTACTGCCTTGTATGAATGATAGTAGTGAAAATTTTCGGGCGGATCAAACCATTCACCTTCATGCGTAGCGAGCTGTTGTCTTAAAACGCAGAATGAATGACCATATTCGCCGAACAACGATTCAGCAAAATTGGTAATATCTTTCTCGCTCTGGAGGGATAACGCTTTCAAGAAGAGCTTGTCCGACCAGAGAACATTGACGATACCGTCCTCCGTCCAATACACCGCCCCAACACCATCGGAATCCGCTTGAAAGTTGTCCCCGATGATGTGGGGAGCCAAAGCAAGTTGACGGATAGCCGCTTCGATTTTCCGGCGTAACGACTTGAAGTACACGTCGGACGCAAAAGCCGAATCCCAAGTATCGAAATCCAGGTCCACAGAAACGGTATGTAGTGTCTTGGTATCGTCATCGAAAAGATGAAGATGCTCGGTATTGGAATTCGCCGGTCCGGATTGACATATTCGGACAGCGTTGCGAATGACCTCAGCACAGTGAGGAGTAGTATCGGTCGGAATGTCCGGCAAATCGGCCACCAAGCGAAGCGAGTCCTGTTCACGAATAGAAACTCTGAAACATTCCAAGACCGGATTCTTTTGTAACTGTATCTCCTTGGGAACATCAAGCACCAGCAGCCAGGGAAGCCCATCTACCTGATCCGGAGGAACTTCATTGACGAATCTTCCGATATTCCGGATTCGTGTTAGCGCACCCGTCTCTGTAATCGTGCCTCGCCATGCAAAATTTTGTAGGGAATCACCCATGCGCCCTTTGATCTTGACAGACTGCATGTGATCGCCAAATCGGACGACGTATGTTTTGCCGACCTCAATAGAATGTGGATTCAACATGTTTTTCTCCGTAAAAAAGGAAAAGACGTATGCAAGCGGGCTCATACGTCTTGAGACTGGTTTTGAATGACGATCAGACACAGCCGGTGATCGTCGGCGCCGGTGGACAAAGATCACTTTCGTCGTATTCGACGGGACAATTCGTGACAAGTGAGCAATCCGATACTTTGTCGTCGTTCTCCAACAGAATCGGCCCATAAAGGACCGCATTATCGGTTGCGTGAGAATTATTTTTCATCTGGACGCAACCGGAAAGTCTCGCGTTACCGTCCACCCTTGAAAAATCGAGCATGACCACTTTGCCCCAAAGACGGGCGTAGCCGCCGATGATCGTATTGCCAAGGATGGAAACATGCCCAAAAAGACGCGGCCATCCATCCAGCAGAGCATAGCCGGAAATGATCACGTCCCCCGCAACACGGCTATAGCCGCCGACTCGAGAGAAGCCGGTGATACGGGCATAACCGTAAATGATCGCGAATCCGAACACTTGGGCATCGCATCGGACGATGGCCCGGTCGAGAACACGAGCGTTGCCGTAAACAAGTGCCCGTAACTCGACGATCGCGCGACCGTACACCAATGCCTGATCGAATACGGCCGCCTCGTCCCGAACAATGGCCGCCCCGGAAACCCGAGCGCGACCATAAACCTTACCGTTCCCGAAAATCCATGAGTGTCCCGCTTGGTCGAGGTTGTACATCGACTCGATCCAACCGCCGAGTGCTCCCTTGGGGACAACGGAACCATCCGCAAGAATGATGTCCTCACGCGCCCGGATGCGTCGTAGTTTGGCTCCGTTCGGGAGCGTCAAAGTTGCCGCAGTCAATTCGTAACGGTTGAAAGCCATGAGAACTCGTCAGGGAGTGGTTGTCTTGGAGCACCTTATTCCACACCATTCTACCGAGAGCGGCAAACGTACCGTTCATCATTGCGAACCGCCTTGGCTATGTAACAACGCAGATAACATCCGATCCGCTTCGGCCAACTGGACACTGCTTGGCATCCTGGGTGAGCCGACACGTCCGGCCATTTCCTGTCGGGAAAAAATCTCCGCTAACCGATCGGAATAGCGGGCATAATCGGCGTCGTACTCCGTATCCGAAAGAGCGTCGTTGTACTCTTGGACCGCCCGGTTGGCAAATCGGTCTCGTTTGTCCAGGAGTAACACTTCCGTGCCCTCCCGTGCCGCTTTCAGCAATTTGTGAAACGCGATGACGATGGATTTCGGATGCTTCAGTTTCGCGGATGATTGTGTCGGCATGGTGTTTGTCTAAATGAAGGGTCTCATTACTTGATGATGGCCGTCCCGCGTGCCAATACGACACGACGACTGTTTTCGCCGTACTCGCCATCGGCCAGGAGTGCTTTCCACATTGCACGATAATACGCCGCGTTTGTATCGTTACTTGCCGGCTGGCCGTCGGGATAACCGAAAAACGAATCAATGTCCCCACGGACCGCCTGAAGGAACTGCTCCCATGTCGTCTCGAAAAAATAGGCTTGCGTCGATGTCGAATCCAAACCTGTGTATTCCGGGGAATCATACTTCAACATGACGTAACCCAGTCGAGGACGACTCGGCGGATGGTTCACGCATTTTCTTTCTGTGATTGGCATAGGATACAGACTCCCATTTACGTGTCAAATAACTTGGAAGGGAAAATCAACAATCGGAAAGCGTGTCCCAGTCTTGACGCAGATTTTCCCACAAATCCATCATTCCTCTTCTCAGCATCCTGAATGCTGCCAGAAGTACCTGCTGCTCCTTGGCATACAGGCAAGCGGATTGAAAGTCGAACCGCTTTTCCGTCTCAATACCGACGTGCTCCTCCAGTATGCCCACCAAATAAGCAAAAAGGGCTACTTGTTCCGGATGGGCAAAACAGAGTGAATCCCCGCCATCACGGAGCATCAATCCCTTTTCGGATTTCGGCCGCAGACCAACTTTCGGCTGATAGACCATCTGTAACACGTAGACGGAATACTCATCCAGTCCCTCATCGTCGGCACTCGGCTTGGTGTCGCCGCTGATCATTCGGCGGTCTTGCCAAGCCCGAACATTCAGCATCTGGTTAGGCTCGGAATACTCAAGAACAACATAAAAGTCACCGCCGTCGAATTCGATACTCAAACGATGCCGAACGGCGGAATACTTGGAGTTGGTGACTTCCCAGATTTCCCCTCCCGCTTCAATCGAAACGACTTTTTCATCGTCGTCACTGGTAACACAACGATACAGGTGGGCGATGGCGTGAATCCACGCCGTTTCCTCGTTGGCAGGGGCTGTTTGTAAAATCACTCGTCGGCCTCTTCTGCGAGGTGAAGGTTTTGGGCCCTTTGTTTTCATCTTGCATTAGGGTTGAATGTTGAGTTTCTTGGCGAGGATATTCACTACCTTTTGACCATCGGCGACCATCTTGTTCAAATCATCGAGATTCCATTCGGTATCGCTATCACCATAGCCGTCCCAAAAGGACTTGATGAGCGATTGGGTTTCCCCGTATTCACCTGGCGTAAAGGAGATATGGTAATTCCGGTCTCTTGGAGTTTCGGATTGAGGGTTCATTGTTCTTTGAAAATGAAACGAAGTTTCTTATTGGGAAACACTGCTCGAAAGTGTTCCCGGACAGCCGACTCAATGAAGGACTTGGCCTTTTCCATAGGCGGGGTGAACTCTATTGACCCGCCCGATCGTGTTTTTGCCAACGATGAGGTGCTGGCTGTTCATTTGTGAATGCCAGTACAAAGGGTGATCGTGACTGATTTAGGTTTCATTTTGTCTCCAGTTTGTCGAGTTCATAGCAGACATACGCTTCGATTTCCCGTTTGAAGGTCTCGATGTTGAACGAGAAAAGCCGATCCCTGAAGTTCTCGAACTTCTTTGGCGTGGACTTGCACGTCGGCGTGTTCGGTGAGAACAAGCACCAGACGAGTTCATACTTAGCTCCGGCTCTTTTACTTTCGCAGATGTTAGGCATGATCTGGGCAAGGCATTGCTTGCCGCACCACAGTTCGATCAACGGCATTTTGTCCATGCCAACGGCGTTGTCGAATCCGGTGCGTTTCTTCCACGTAAAGATGAAGTTTTGGTTCATTATTGGACTCTATAAATGAGTTAGAGTTAAATGATCTGGACTGCATATTGTCGTCGGGAGTCGCCTTAATGGCGATCTCCATAATAGATTTTCTTCGTTCGGAGGGATTGATTCGTTAGATGGCCTCGCCCCGCATATTGTGATAGTGGGGTGAGAAAAGGGGCGTATGTGTCCACTCCTTGTGCCGTCCGCAATGTTTCAGCGTCCTCGTGCTTGTGTGGAGCCACATACACCTCCAGAAACGGTTCATTGGTTGTGTAGAAACTCAATGTCCTTGATGTCTACGTGTGCCGGCCTGATGGAGCAGTGCGTTTTCCAGTGGACCCAAAGCGACCTGCGTTGCCCCCTGGGTTTGTACTTTTCGAGTTCGATCCTTTCCCCTTTTTTGAAATTAACGAAATGTTCGTGCGGAACAGTCCAGATGATTTTCGTACCCGGCGGCAGTTTTGAGAACGCATACGGCGATTTCTTGGATTCGATGTATTCCCGACACTTGGTACGCCACTCATTAGCGTATTTATTGTCCGTAGGTGTCAGTAGGTCCAAGATCGATTTCGGACATTGGACGGCGCACGGTCCGCATGACTCTGTCATGTCTTTGTAGCCGAAGTTGTAGTAGCCCCCTTTAGCCGTTGATGTAAGGAATACGGCGGCGAACACTTTGCCTGTATCTTCTTCGCGGATGGCGGCATAGTAGGCGGAACCTACCATTGAGGATTTCAAAACCTTATACCTTTTATCGTTACCCCAGTATTCAAGATCAAGTTCTTTCTTTCTGTCAACACTGCCACTCTTCGTGTAATGGCACGCGTCATAGTATGTCCAGCCCATTGTGTCCCCTTTATTCTTGTTTGTTTAACGAAGGGTCCGTTCAGGAACAAACCGTTCCCAAACGGACCCTTCACTTGAAAAATGCCCCAAGATATCCCGTGGGGCCGGATAATTACACGACTCGTGTAATTATCCCTCTGTCAAACCGGAGTCGGTATCAGAATCTTGCCCGTCTCGTTGAAAATGGTTCCCGCGTGTTGCCAGGCATCCCACTCACTTTGGAAAGCGAAAGTGACACCCGAACACTTGTTGTGTATTTTCCCGTTCCGCCGACGCAGGAGCCACAGACCGGTCGTTCTCGTCCGATCAACTCGTTCGTAATCCAAAACGGTTCCCGTCCGCTTGTGAATCTCATCGACAGCCTGTTCCGCCGCTCGGCGATTTCGACAAAGGAGGTGCAAAGGACGTTCCTTCCCGAAAACAACTCGTTGGTTCCGTCTGTCTCGCAAAATAAGCATGGGATCGGCTCCTGGGTAAAGGTGAAACGTTCGATTCGATTTTTAACAATGACACGTAGCCGCCGTCACACGAGTGTTCGGACTGAACTTCTCGATTTCCTCCCACAACACTTCTTCCAACGATGTGTTGCGCAGTCGGTCGTCGATCCAACCACATTGCTCGCCGGTGATTGGGTTGAGCCAACTTTCAGCGATCCATTCGCCGCCGTACACGTAGGCATCGGGAGCAGGCATTTCTTTCCGATCCAAGTGAGACACAAGACATGACTGGACCGCGCGGCCGGATTTCGTGCGGAGCGGCTTCAAACAAAGAGGTCTGCCGCCGGACTCGCCGTCCAGCCGGATTCTGTCAAATCGACCGAGCGGGTTCAAAAGCTGCCAGACTTTGGTCGGTTGACCGCTATGCGGGTCGCGAACGAAAAATCCGGCAACATCACTGACATTCAACGAAGCGAGGACAGTTGAATCGCCCGGCTCGTCGAACATGCTACCCACTACTCCTTGAAATCTTTCCAAGAGCAGAAAATGTGTAAAGTCCGATTCGTCGGACTGGCAAAATCGTCTTCGCCAAGCCGACGTACAGTCGAACCAGAACTCCATGTCCTGGTTTTCGTGGACAAATCGGGACAATTCGTTTTGGACATATTCCGAAACCTCATCATCCCTCTCGCCCCGATCAGGGTGAAACACGTAAACGGTTATCGTACTCATAGGGTCCTCATTGGTATAAACGGGAGCAAGAAAAGACAAACTGGAACGACCGGCGAAAATCTGTTCTTGCCCCGAAGATTTTTTCGGGTCATATTTCGGGTAACTCGTTCCTCTCCTGTTACCCCGTCATTTTTTTACGTGCCGGGGAGGGACGCTTGGCCAATTTCCGGTCATCCATGTACAGGAATTCCTTGTCACACCGGATGAATTTCGGGATGCCGTTTTTCTCGAAAAAACGGTTGAATTGGTAAATCGAATCTTCCAATACTTCTCTGTCGATACCGGCTCCCCACCCGGCTTGAGAGGCCAGGCTGTACGACACTGGTTTGCCGTTTGCCAGAATCAAGGCTTTGAGTATTCGAAAACGAATCTTGGAATACCGGAGCGGCCTACCTCGGAACTCGATGATTCGTGACTCGGGGTCAGTAGGCAATTTCCATTCCGAATCCAGTCTCTTGTCTGCGAATCCCGCAATTCGCTGAGAGATGAATTCAGAGGTCGTTTGCATTTCCTCAGCAATCACGGTGGTAACAACCGGATCGCGTTGATACACGATCATGTAGAACCCCGAAACTCTACAAACACTCGGCTCGTCACGGCAAATAACAATTTCTGGAAGACTCATGGTGATGCTCCTTAGATTGACAGAAGTAGGGTGTAATCTCCACAAGGAAATTAACAATTCTTACTTTGTACTCTAAGGGATTTTTACCGTTTGCGCGGAATAAATGAGGCGAAATCGGCGATTTTTTGCGACCGGGACATTCACAGAATTGCGAAACTAACGGTTTTAATCGCGCCAAGAGAACTCGCCTCTATCGCACCTCAGAAATCATCAGGAACGGTATCAAGAGCAAAGGAGTCGAAATCGCCTTTATAGGCGGCATATTCCTGTCGATGAGTGGCCTTGCTGACAAAGCGAGTGTATTCCGGTTGCCAGACCAATTCGATGTCGCCAGTGGCCCCGGCCCGCTGTTTCGCAACGATGATCCGGGATACTTCTCCGAGACGAGTGCCTTCGGTTTTGCCGGGAACGCTTTCCCGATGGACAAACAACACGACATCGGCATCCTGTTCGATGGCACCGGATTCACGAAGATGGGAAAGCCGTGGAACCGTGTCACGGGTTGCCTCGACTTGACGGTTGAGTTGGGCGAGACATAGCACCGGAATACGTAATTCACGGGCCAAGCCCTTGAGCCGCCGAGCCATCCTGGCAACCTGCTCCTGCCTTGGATCGGCAACATTGTCCGCCGTAATCAAGCCGAGATAATCAATGACCAACAGTTGAAGGTCGTGTTGCCGCTTCAGACGTCGTGCAACCGCCGCTATCTCAGAAATCGTTCGAATCGGTGTGTCGTCGAAGAACACCGGTGCCTGACTCATCTCATCAAGGGTGGCGTAAAATCGTTCAAGGTCCACACTGGAAAGCATGTTCTTGCGAATCTTGTCTCCGTTGATTTGACTGCGAGAGCAGATCAACCGTAAGGCCAATTCACGCCTCCCCATCTCAAGACTGACGAAGAGTACCACTCTCTTTTGGTCCACAGCGACTTTTTCAACAATGTTCATGGCCAACGCCGTCTTACCGACACCGGGCCGGGCCGCCAGAATAATCAACTCGTTCGGATGAAAACCGTCGAGAATATGGTCCAAATCAGAAAACCCGGTCGAAATACCATCATGTTTGCCCTGCATCCGATGATCGATATACGACGCAGCTTCCATCATCACCGTACGCATATCGCTGACCTGATTGAGAGTCTGCGATTCGCAGAGTTCAAACATCTGCTGGGCGGCCTTGTTGAGGAGGTCTTTGGACTGTACCCCCGGCGCAAAGGCTTCATGGACGATCGACGAGCCTGCGTGGATCAAACGTCGCAAAGTCGCCTTTTCTCGTACGATATTGGTGTAATAGACCGCATGGGTTGTAATAGGAACGGCGGTCATCAATTCCGCAAGGTAGGCATGACCACCGACCGCATCAATTTCAGCCGACTGCCTTAGCCGGTCAAGCAGAAGTGTTACATCGATGCCGCTGTCGGTGTTGCGCATCTCGACGAGCTGTTTGTAGATGCGACGATCGGCATCGAAATAAAAGTCATCGACGGACAATAATGGCACAACGTCGTCAACGACCAGAGGGTCAATGAGCATGGCACCGACCACGCCTTGCTCCGCATCTCGATCATGTGGAGGGGCGTGTTGCAACAACGATGCGTCGGCGGAAACCGTGTTGTGATCCGTCTTCTGTTTCGAAGAGTGGAATCGTTTTTCAGAGAGAATCGGGGCCATTGGAAGTTCCAAAAAGCGGTTAAACATTACCGGGGAAATAATGGGGCGGCAATATAACACGCTTATCAGAGCCTTCCAAATTTTGGAGGCTTAAAGATCAACGACGACAGGATCGTTTGGGAAGAGAACCTCACCGCCGAATGACCTCTTGTTTTTCGGGCGCGGCGGAATTAGAATTGCCGGGCAATCGGTCGAAGCGGCTTGGTAGATTACCGCTTTGGCACTCCACTCCGCCGTATGCCGGAAGAAAACTACTTCAAAAAGCGGGAATTTTGACGGGAGCTTTTGGAAAATCGCAATATTCCCCGTGTTTTTGGCGGGTGTTTGTGTCCTCTCTTCGGCAGTTTTTCAGTTGCATCGAGTTGCATGGAATCGCCGGGGCCTACAAATTGTGGGCCCTCGGCGTTTTCTTGGGAGTCCGTGCAAGCCGAAACAGACGCTTGCAACACCGGATTTTGCACCACCCCCTTGGAAAAATGCACCGGCTGAGACGAAAAATGCACCACCCCCACGCCCAAACAAACAACCGCCCGCTCAAAATCCTCTTCACGTACCTGCAAATAGTGATCCTTGGCAATCTTGTGCGAATGACCAATCCAGCGACTTTCCAAAAAATCACCGTACTCGGCGTAAATCTCTGTCGACCGACTCGCACGCATATTGTCAAAAGGACGTAAAATCGGCTCTACATCGGCCATTTTCACAATCCGGGCAAACTGCGTCCCAAGGTTCGTCCGCTCCGGATCGCGATACCGATTGACGACAAACTCCGCTCCTTCGCTGGAGTCGGATTCGAAAAGCCGCTCCAGTTCAATACGAAGTTCCGGGAACAACGGAACCCAGCGTCCCTCCTTGCCCTTATGACGCTCCGTCTTGGACGACGTTGCGTAGAACCGGGCGGGGTGCGACCAGTTCACATCAGCCCAGCGCACCCGCAAGCCCTCCGACGGACCCCGCAACCCGCCGATCCGGGCAAGGGCGATAATCACCCGCCAGTCTTGGCAAGGGCAAGCGTCAAGCAAGCGGCGGTATTCGTCCATCGTGATATAGCGGTCGTTTTCTTCGTTGACGAAACTACCGCGTCCTACGCCGCTCAATGGGCTTTTATCAATCCAACCGATGCTAACGGCCCAGTTGAAAGCGGCCTTCGCTTTTTGGAGCGTTCCCGCCGTCGTGGTCTTTGCAAGACCACGGCCATCAGTCCGTTCATTCGGTGCGTCCTTGATAAGAAACTGTTTCCATTGTTCCATTTTCTGCTGTGTCAACTCCGATAAAAGTTCGTCGGTCTTGAAAAAGTAGAAAAATCGACGTTTGGCGTGATTGTAACTTTCGAGCGTTGCTGGTCCGATGTCCGTCTGCTGTGCCAGAAAGTCCGTCCAGAGTTCGCCGGTCGTCTTTCGTTGCGGCTGGACGATCAAACCGGCCTTTGCCAGTTTGTCTTGGATTTCGTCGGACGCTGATTCGATCCACGCCAGCGTCTTTTTCCCAAGAATCTCGATGCCGTTGTCTTTGGCGTGAACCAGTGTTTCGACAATCCCTTTCAATTCGATTGCCGTCTTTTCACCGTACCTCGCGCCAAGTGGAATCGTCGTCCGTTTTCCATTGATGTAAAAATCTATCTCGAACATGAGGGAATTTCCCCTCTTGCGTTTGCGGAGTGAAGCCATAGTAAGCCTCCTTTCTTAATAGTTAGGCTCACCCGCTAATTTTCCGGCGGAATCGTCGGAAAAATCGTCGGACGTGTCAAGATCAATTCCGGCGACAAACGCCTTCAGAGTTTCGACGGAGTAGAGTAGCCGTCGTCCGATCCGGCGGTGTGGGATTTTGCCGTCCCGCGTCCAAGTGTAGAGCGTTTTCTCCGACACGCCCAACAGTTGGGAGGCTTGCACGGAATTGACGGCGATCGGTTCGAGCGGTTTTTCCGCCGGTTTGGAGGGAATTCTGAACATGGTGCAGGCTCCTTGGAGTGGTTTCGGGAACAGACACCGCAAGCCTACACGAGCAAAAAATTTACCGCCGGTCCGTTTGGCAACTTTGCGCTCCATTTGGAAACTCCGTCATCAGTTCCAAATAATGCCGTCTTCGACGCTCCTCACGGTTTGCCGAACTCCCATACTTCCAAGGAATTGATTCGCCTTCGTGATGGCACTTTTCAGTGCGTCATCGCTTCCTCCTTTTCGCCAACACTTTCCACGAATTTCTCCCCTCTCTGCACAGAGCCACATGTTTTCACGAGATATTTCCCATGCTTCCAACCGGTGCACCTTCAACGCAGAGGATTGTATCCTCTATCGAAAAGGTCGGTGCAATACCGGACGGAGAAAAAAATTACGGAGCCCGAAGCGTAAGCGTGGCAATGGGCGTTAGCCGCAGCGGCCCCCGCCGCGCAGAACAACGTTGTGGTTCCCGATGTCCACCCGAGCGCAATTGCGGCGGAAGCCGTAAGGCCGTTGGAATTGTGGATTTTGCTATTTCCGAAAGCGGGCCGATCTGGTATCCTCCTTGTTCGCTGTTTCCCAAACTTACAAGGAGGTTAAAATGCGGGAAATATACAAAGTAACGTTGACTGTAGAAGAACGAGCCGAACTCAAAACGCTCGTCTCCACAGGAAAAGCAAACGCCAAAAAAATCAAACACGCCCATATCCTGCTCGCCGTTGATGAAACCGAAAATGGACGTGTCGCCGATCAGGAAGTCGCCAAACACTTTCATTGTCATCCCAATACCGTTGCAAATATCCGAGAACGATTCGTCGAAGAAGGTTGCGACGCCGCTCTCGAACCTAAAAAACGTACAACACCACCGACACCGCCGATTTTCGACGGACGTGCCGAAGCCCAACTCATCAAACTCGCCTGCTCCACGCCGCCGGAAGGACGATGCACATGGACCATGCAACTCCTCGCCGATAAATGTGTCGAATTAAATATTGTGGATAAAGCCGTTTAAGTTTTGTCCGGGCGTCGGCGGTGGTGAACTGCCAGTCGACGCCCTTGTCGAAAGCATTGCGAACGTTCTGCCAAGCCTGTACCTCGCGACGATACGTGTCAATGTCGTCCATCCGACGATTCAAGCA
>Ga0099364_10007219_pt1 | contig 15937 bp, 14 predicted proteins | sample TergutTh196P3_FD_73070 | JGI IMG/M metagenome (GOLD analysis project Ga0099364, IMG submission 73070) | Microcerotermes parvus P3 segment gut microbial communities from Pointe-Noire, Republic of the Congo - Th196 P3 | ecosystem: Host-associated > Arthropoda: Insects > Digestive system > Gut ...
AATACCTTTTTTCGCGTTCAAGCCCTGGAGCTTGGCTCGGCTGAGCGATTGGGCGGATTATAGGGCAAAGCATATGACGTGCGCGATGAAGGGTACGAAGCTATGCGGCTTGTCGGAGCGGGGGTTCGGGGTCTCCCCGGCGCGTTTTGGTTACTTTGCCGCGTTGCAAAGTAACTACCCCCGCGGCATGAGCGGATGAGCTGTGCACAGCTACAATGAGTAACAAACATATCGTAGGCACAGATTTTGAACTTCGCACTTCCCGGCAAGCCGAAACTCAAGTTACATTGACTATGCCGCTTTCTTTGTGCTACAATATCTATTGTCACGAAAGGAGGGGTCTGCTTGGGTCTGCTTCATGCGCTTCAGCGCAGGTTCCGGTGGGGCGTTGAGAATCTGATGCTCTATATCACAGGCACTATGCTTGCGGTTTTCCTGGCGGACAGGATTGTCGGGATACCTATGATCCGGTGGATTGTCTTCAGCCGCGCCGCGATTTTGCGGGGGGAGGTTTGGCGGCTGGCTTCCTTTATCTTTATCCCGCCGAGCAGCAGCCTGATTTGGATCGTGATCGCGCTGTATTTCTACTATTTCATCGGGCAGTCCATGGAAAGGGAGTGGGGCGCGGATAAATTCACGTTCTACTATTTAATCGGTATTATCGCAAATATTATTGCCGGGCTTATCACCGGCGGCGCGACAAACCATTATCTTAATTTAAGCCTGTTTTTCGCCTTCGCACAGCTAAACCCCGAAATGCAGATACGCCTGTTTATGGTCATCCCGGTAAAGGTCAAGTGGGTTGCGTGGGTAAACTGGGCGTTCTTCGGGTTCTCGCTTTTTACGGCGCTGCTGGCGCGGGACCTTATATCCGCCGCCGCGATTGTGGTTTCGATCCTGAATTTCCTGCTGTTCTTCGGGCCGGATATGCTTGACGGCATCCGCGCGCGCAAACGCCGCGATAAATACCGAAGTAACTTCGACGATTTTTGGAGATAATAAATAATATAGCCGGAGGGATACAAATGAAAATGGCAGATTTTCTAAAAAACCACGGGCTTTGCCTTTCAATGCGGCAGCTTGAGGAAGGCACACAAAAATTCCTGGAGGAAATGGGGCGCGGGCTTAGCGGGCAGGGCAGCCTGAAAATGCTGCCGGCTTATATCGACCCGTCCGTCAAGCCGGATTTCTCCAAAAAAGTTATCGCCATAGACGCGGGCGGGACAAATTTGCGCATCGCGCTGGTCTGCTTGGCAGACCTTGCAAACCCCGCCATCGAATACTTCGAGAATTACCCGATGCTCGGTACACAGGGGGTTCTTACGGCGGATGAGTTTTTCAGCCGGCTCGCCGATAAAATCGCGCCCATTGCCGACAAGGCGGAGAATATCGGCTTCTGTTTTTCTTTCCCGGCGCAGATACTTCCAAACCGCGACGCCAAGATTATCCAGTTTACAAAAGAAGTCAAGATAACCGGGGCGGAGGGAAGGCTCGTCGGTGAGGGGCTATTGGCAGCGCTAAAGGCGAAGGACCTGCCCTGCAATCAAAGCGTCACGGTGATAAACGACACCGTCGCGGCACTGCTCGGCGGGGTTACGGGTACGGGCGGGCGCGTTTTCGATGATTTTGCGGGGCTGATTTTAGGCACAGGCACCAACACCTGCTATGTGGAGCAAAACGCGCGCGTAAAAAAAGACCCTGCCCTTGCCGGGACCACCGGCAAAACCTTGGTCAATTTGGAATCCGGCGGCTACTCAGGGGCGCCGCGCGGCGATATAGACATAGCTTTCGACAATACGCTTGAGGCCCCCGGCGAGCAAATGTTTGAGAAGATGATCTCCGGCGCGTATCAAGGCCCCTTAATGCTGTGCTTATTGAAGGCCGCCGCAAAGGAGGGCTGCTTTTCCGCAAACCTCGCCGAAAAAATCGCGGGGATGAGCGCAATTAGCGGCAAGGAAATTGACCGCTTTGCCGATTTCCCATACGGGGACAACACGCTTGCCGCGTACATAGGCGGCGATGAAAACGACAGGGAAGCGGTATACACGCTCATAGACGCTTTTTATGACCGCGTGGCTGTCCTAATAACAATGAACATCGCCGCATTGCTGATACGCATGGGCGCGGGCAAAAACCCATGGAAGCCCGTGTGTGTCTGCGCTGAAGGCACTACGTTTTATATGGCAAAGCTCTTCCGCCCAAAGCTCGATTATTATATGCGTACCTATGTACGGGATAAGCTGGGGCTGTACTGCGAGTTTGTCAAGGTGGACAACAGCACGATTTTCGGCACGGCCGCCGCGGGGCTGCTGTAGAATTGGTATGAAAGCCGGGAGGTGTTTTTGTGTCTGTGAAGGAACAGCTGATAAGTGATATTGACCTGCTTCCCGAGCATACGCTGCAAGCGATCAGTATTATTATTAAGGAAATTATTTCGATAAATTCAAAAACAGGGGCATCGCCGCGCCCGGTTTTTGGATCCGGCAAGGGCTTAATGCGGATTTCAGACGATTTTGATGCGCCTCTTGAGGAATTGAAGGAGTATATGGAATTAAAAGTATGATATATCTTGGGTTTGGTAAATATTATAAGTCAAGCGACGTATGTCTCCGCCAAACCCCTTTACAGCATATAATCCCCTTGGTTGAAATCCCGCTCCGAGGCAATTACCGTGCCGCCTGAGAGGACAACGGTCCCGCCGCCTTCGTCGATCATGCGGGCAAAATCATCGCCCTGCACGGCGCGCCCGGATTGATAGCCCTCCATCAGCACGGCCCCGAGGGACTGCGCGGCCTTGAGCTGGTCCAGGCTGTTGATGCCCTCGAAGATCGTAAGCGCGCCGTTCCTGCCCGCCGCTTCTATTATTTTGCGTATGGTTTCGCCCTTTTCGGGAAGCTTTTGGATATCCTTTGTAAAATTCCTGCGGCATTTTACAAACTCTGCCGGTATCTCATCCAGGAAATCAAAGCTTCCAAGCCCCGCGTCCACCCCGCCGACAGCAAGGCGGATACCTGCCTCCTTCAGCTTATTCACCTGTGCCATCGCGGCGTTTTGATCCACGCGCAGGGTGGCGGCGTCTATGACAGCTATAATTGTCTTGGGCTCAAGCTGAAATTCCGAGGCGCATCTCAGAAAGAATTCGTCCAGGTTGGATTTGAAGAAATCTGTTTCGGGTATGTTTACACAGACCGGCTGCTGTTCCTTTCCCGCCTTGCGCCAGCGGTTCATAAAGCGGCAAACCTGATAAATTACCTTTATATTGTTTGTGGGGATAAAGCCGTTTTCCGACGACACGGTTTCGCCCAGAACCTCCTGGCAGGTCCAGCGCGCCAGCGCGTTCGCGCCCCAAAGCATCCCGCGGACAACATCGGTCATCGGCTGGAAATAGATAATAAAGTCGTCCCCGTATTGGTTTTCGTTAAAATCGTCGGTGGCTGATTCCCCGAACAGGAAGGTGGAAACCATCGTTTCGTTGAATACGCCGAAATTCTCGGAGCGCGACATTTTAAGGCAGTGGCGGGCGATGTTTGCTTTTTTCAGCAAAACGTCCATATTGTAGGCGCGCTGCCCCATATTCGGGAGGGCCTCGGCAATCCCGATGCAAAAACGCACGGAGCTTTTTACGCCGATATCGTTTTTTATGTCCTCGCTGAACCGGCGCATTTCTTCGGCGTAGGCATCGTAGGACGGTTCACTGCTTATCGGGAACAGTACCGCGAAATGGTCCGCGGATATCCGGGTGATCATTGATTCTTCGGGGAAAATGGTTTGGCAGCGCCCGGCAAGATGCGTCAGGACGTAATCCCCCAGTGAATGGCCCTTTACGCTGTTGATAAACCTAAAGCGGTCGATGTCGAAGTAGGCCACGGCACAGCCCTCCCCCCGCACATATGCCCCCGCAAGGAATTTGTTGCATTGGCTGACGAACGCGCGCCCGCTGAGCAGGTTTGTGAGCCTGTCGTAAACGGCGTCTTCTTCATACATGGAGCGGACAGGCTCGTCCGCGCCGCTTTCTTGGCTTAAGGCTTCTTCGGGGCCGGGCCTGTTGTCTGTGTTTTGGAAGTATTCAACAAGGTCTACAAGCTCCGGTTCGCCTTCGCCCGGCTCGCCTTCGCCGTCCCCGCCCGAGGCAAGGCCGTCCTCGAATTCCTTGGCGGTGCTGTCCACCGACACTTTTTCTATGCGCAGAAATTTAAGGGAGTACGCGGCAAATACCGCGACCCCAATAAGAAGTATGATCAGTATGGTGATTATAACAATCATGTTCCTCGTCCCCCATTAACGGTATTACAACAAATAATACACATTCGCGCTTAGAAGTGGAACGGCTATATGATATAATTATAACAGATTGTGCGGGAGATTACAAGGAGGGTGTGCGGCTTGCTGCTTGACATTGGTGCGGAAATAAAATAAACTGTCCTTAACGGCATTAAGCCGTCAGAGGACAGTTTATTGCGGAGCGGTTTGTCACTCCCCCTAAAGAAAGGGGGTGAGCATATGTGGAGATGCGTTTTAAGGTACATATTTATGGCGCTTTTAGCTGTTTTTATGATACTCGCAATGTCCATAGAAGCACGATAACCGCCCCCTGCCAAGGCTAACGGTTATCATCATACCTTAATCATGGACAAGCCGCTTTGCGGCACTGTCCTCTCTTTTATTTTACATAAATATCGCCCGGGTGTCAAGGGGGTTATTTAATTATGACAGGCGACGCATTTACAGCCGGGACAAGGCCCGGCAGCCCTGTGGAGCATACCCAAATAAAAATACTGACTGTCTATACGCTGGCATCATCGGAAACGCCGGTCCCTTTTGATGTGCTTCATGAGGCGCTGAGGGAGCATGAGCTTGTCAATTATTTCGCGCTGGTTGAAGCTTTGGACCAACTCTGCGAAAGCGGCCATCTGGAAGCGAAGGATACAGGGGAAGGCGCGCAAAGCTTCTGTGTAACGCAGTTGGGGAAACGCCTGGTCGAGGAGCTTTCTACATCGCTTCCCCCAGCTCTGCGGGAAAGGGCGTCGTCCGCGCTGGGGCGTATTATGAAGAGGAGGCGCAGGCTCAGTGAAGTGCGGATTACCGAAACAAAACGCGATGATGGCTATGACCTGGAGCTTGCGGTGCCGGATATGGGCGGCGAGCTGGTTTCGGTCCGCCTGTTTGTCCCCACCGAACGGGAATGCGCGCGGATACGCCGCAGGTTCCTAAACGACCCCGTGTATCTTTATAGCTGCATTTTAGCGCTGCTGACGGGGGATATCGGCGAGCTTGGCACCGCGCGGGAAAAAGAAGAGCTTTTCTGACCGGGAGGATAAAACGCAATGGTCATAAACAACCATATTATAAAGCATTATTTAAGAAATGTGCTGTTCATAAATGGGACTGCATATGCGGGAAAATCGACAATGGTAAAAATGCTTGCGGATGAGTACGGGTTAATCCATTGCGGTGAAAATTATGAGTGCGTCCCGGGCGGCATTGCCACGCCGGAAAGATACCCGAATCTAAGCTATTTTCAAACCATGAAGGATTGGCAGGAGTTTGTAAGCAGAACGCCGGAGCAGTACGGTAATTGGATTCAAGGAAGCACAAGGGAAGTGGTTGAGTTTGAGGTAACATATCTTATGTGTATATCTCAGAAGCAGAAGGTTATCGTTGACACGAATATCCCCGCTGATGTGCTGCGTGAGATTGCGGATTACAGCCAAGTAGCCGTAATGTTAGCCCCGCCGTCCATGTCTGTTGAGCATTTCTTTAACCGCGATGATGACAAGCCGTTTTTTTTAGAGCAAATAAGCAAATTGGACGACCCGCAGTGGGGAATGGCGAACTTTCGCGCAATATTGGAAAAAATCAACAGTCAAGAGCGGTATGATGAATGGCCGGGAAGCGGATTTTTCACATTGATCCGCAAGGATGCCGAAACCGATACACGGGCGGAAACAATGGAAGCCCTTGCAAAGCATTTTAAGTTGGCGTGAGGTTTTAGGGGTGAGGATTAGTAAAGGGAAGAAGCGGTGAGCTTCTTCCCTTACTAATCTCTAATCTCTAACTACTAATACGATTTCCCCCAAACAACCATTGTATCCGCTTTTTTGCCGCAGCACACGCACACATCGGAAATGCTTTCCTGCTCAAAAGGTATACAGCGGGATGTCACGCCGAGGCTGTCTTTGAGCGCAAGTTCGCAGTTATCGTCGCCGCACCACATTGCTTTTACATAGCCGGTTGTTTTTGCGAAAATGCCTTCCAGCTCCTCCATGTTTTTTGCGGTGAAAGTTCTGGCGGCGCGGTTTTCTTCGGCTTTTTTGTATAGGCTTTTTTTGTAGTCCTCCAGTATTGCCGCGATTTCACCGGTTAGATTTTCCAGCTTGACAAAATATTTTTGACGGGTGTCGCGGCGGACAATAACACACTGGTTTTCGGCGATGTCGCGCGGGCCGATTTCAACGCGGAGCGGCACGCCTTTCATCTCATATTCCGCGTATTTCCAGCCCGCGGAGTTGTCGCTTGCGTCTACCTTAACCCTATAATTTTCTTTTAGGCTGTCACGCAGGGCATATGCCGCGTCAAGCACGCCTTCTTTGTGCTGCGCAACGGGGATTATAACAATCTGCACAGGCGCGACGTCGGGCGGCAGGATAAGCCCGTTGTCGTCGCCGTGGGTCATGATAATCGCACCGATTAGGCGGGTAGAAAGCCCCCACGATGTTTCGTGCGGGTATTGTTTTGTGTTGTCGCGGCCCGTGAAGCCTATATCGAAGACTTTTGTGAAATTATCGGCGAAGTAGTGCGTGGTGCCTGCCTGCAATGATTTGCCGTCGTGCATCATGCCCTCGATTGCGTAAGTCGCCACTGCCCCGGCGAATTTTTCGCGCTCGGTCTTTTTGCCGTATAAAATAGGCAGGCACAAATAATCCTCACAAAAGCGGGTGTAGACGTCCAGCATCCGCAAAGTTTCTTCCATGGCTTCATCGGCGGTTTCGTGGATTGTATGGCCTTCCTGCCACAAAAATTCCGCCCCGCGCAGAAATGGCCGCGTGGTTTTTTCGTTGCGCATTACAGAACACCACTGGTTGTAAAGTTTTGGCAGGTCGCGGTAGGAGTGTACAATATTGGCGTAATGCTCACAAAAAAGCGTTTCGGAAGTCGGGCGGATGCAGTACCGCTCGGTCAGTTTTTCATTTCCCGCGTGTGTTACCCACATAACTTCGGGCGCAAAGCCCTCGATATGGTCTTTTTCTTTTTGCAGCAGGCTTTCGGGTATCAGCATAGGCATATAGATATTCTCATGCCCGGTTTCCTTGAATTTTGCGTCCAGTATGCGCTGTATATTTTCCCAAATTGCATAGCCGTAAGGCCGGTATACAATACAGCCGCGCACGGGCGAATAATCCGCCAGCTCGGCTTTTTTTACGATATCGGTGTACCATTTCGCGAAGTCCTCATCCCTTGACGTTACGGACTGCACCATCTTTTGCTGATCAGCCATTTTGCCGCCCCCCTGTTTTTTCATCGCTGAAAAACAGTATAACACCGCCGCGCTGTGCAGTCAAGCGCGGCTGGCGCCGCAGGAATTTAGGTTTAAGGTTTCAGGATTTAGGAAGGACGCGGAGTTTGTTGCTTCTGCCTTAAACCTTATCTTCCTGAAACCTGAAACCCGGCGGCTTCGCCGTCACAACCCCCGGCACTTCGTGCCACCCCCTTCGTGCGCGAAGGGGGCAAGGGCGGGCGGCAGATTGCCGCCCCTACAGCCTTCGGCAGGATTCAGGTTTCAGGAAATAAGGATTCAGGAAGGGAAGAAATTTGTTGTACCGTCCTTTTCCTGAAACCTGAAACCTAAATCCTAAAACCTGCGGCGCCCTGCGCCGCTTGCCTTTCCCCCAAAAATACGCTAAAATAATATACGATGCCGCGTGGGGGAGGTTAAAATGGACAGCAGTAAAAAATACGCCTCTTTTTCCATACCGCGCCGTAGTGCGTCACAAAAAAAACCGCCGCCGGACATCGTGCCGGAAGCCAAACCGTCGCTGTCCCTGCACGGCGATTTTGCGGAAATAGAATATGAGCGCGGCACGGTCGGAGGCTTTTCCGGGGACGGCGAAAGGCGCACAGTAACCTTGATCCCGGCGTCACAGCTTATCGATAAAAGGGCGCCCGACCCTGTCCGCGAGAAATTTTACGAGATGCGCCGACTCGCCACCGGCAACCCCTTTGCGCGAAATGACTCCGCGCTGTTTTACAAGCAGGCAAAGTTCATGGAGGACTTTACGGACGATTACAGCGGAACCGCGCCGTTTTCCATGTATTTTCCATATTACCAGCACATGAGCTATGATCAGCTCCGCACATTTTTCACCTGGCGCGCAAAGGCCCGCGCGGGCGATTTCCCCGCTGTCCCGCTTTCTTATGTGTTTTTGTATATTTACGAGCTGCTGTCCTGTATCGACGCGAAAAACCCCGCCGACTCGCTCGGGAAGCTGATCGCGGTATGGCTCGCGCTCCGTGAAGCCTATCCCGCGCTGGACAGATACCTGCCCGGCTGGATAAGGGACTTTTATATTTACTACAACCTGCCGTGCAGCTTTGCGTATTTGGCTTCGCTTTACGGGATTGAAGGCTTTTACCGCGAGAACAGTTTTTTTCGGGCAGAAGGGGACGGCTCACTTGCGGTCTGGAACGAAGCTTCCGCTTATGACATAACCGCGTCTAAGTTTTATACCGGCGAGAATATACAGCTTATGGACAAATGCTTCTCCGCTGTTTTGGACGCGCTGCGGGAGCATTGCGGTAAGCGTGGGGTGCGCATTGAGGACCTGTTTATCTACGGCGTAAACAAAGGCATGGCATGGCACCCCTTTACACGGGCATTGTTCGAGCATTGGTACCGCCAGCCCGACTGCCGTATAGAAATGCCCGGCGGCAATATATACCACTGCACGGATAACCGCTGGACGGCGGATATTTTGATCTATCACTCAAACAGGCGGGAGCTTGCCGGATATATCATAAAAAAGACCGAAGCCTGCCTGCGCCTTGCCGTAAAATACAAGGGCAAGTTTACGGTAAGCCCTGCCTTTCTCGATCGGATTACAGACAGGCAGAAAAATATCGGGCTTACACGGGAAATGCTTGACAGCGTAATCGAAAAAGCCGCCGCCGATTTTCTTAGGGAAATCAGCCGCACGGTCGTTACAGTCAGCCGCGAAAACCTTGCCCGCATACGGGAAGAGGCGCTGGATACCCGCGACAAGCTGATCGTCCCGGAGGAAGCGTATTCGCCGCCGCCTGTAACAATCGCGCCTTCACCGCCGCAGGACGGTTATCCCGCGGCAGACGGTTGGGCGGCGTTCAAGCAGTCGCTTAGCCAAACCGAGCTTTCCGCGCTGGCAATGGCGCTTGGCGGCAACGCGGATATAAAAGCTTTTGCCGAGGAAAACGGGGTTATGCCTGAAATTTTGGCGGACGGCATCAACGAAAAGGCAATGGACCATATCGGCGACAATATTCTGGAGCTTGACGGCGGGATGGTATTGTACGGGGATTATCTGGAAAATATAGGGGAAATGTTAAAATGAGCATGGAAAACGCAGTCCCTGCACGAATCGCGAATATTCTGATGGGCGCGCTGAAGGGCGGCGTTGTCCCACGGGTCGGGCTGGAGTATATCACGGTGGGGCGCGCGCGGGAAATCGCCGCGATCCTCCACGATATAGACATGATCGGGGACGGCGGCGCGTCCTTCCGCTTTATCGTGGGCAAATACGGCAGCGGCAAAAGCTTCCTTTTGCAGACGATCCGCAACTATGCCACCGCAAAAGGCTTTTGCGTAGTGGACGCCGACCTTTCGCCCGAGCGGCGTTTCGCAGGGACAAAGGGGCAGGGGCTGGCGACGTACAAGGAGCTTATCCAAAACCTCTCCACCAAAACAAAGCCGGACGGCGGGGCGCTTCCGCTTATCCTGGAAAGATGGATCGGCGGCATACAGGCTTCGGTCAAGGCGCAAACGGACCTCTCCGGCGGCCAATTTGACAGCGAGGTGGAAAAGCAGATTTTCGCCGTCGCCGCCTCTCTGGAGGGCATGGTAAACGGCTTTGAATTCGCGAAGGCCGTAGCGGCTTATTGGCGGGCATACAGGCTGGATGACGCGGCAATGAAAAGCAATGTGCTGAAATGGTTCCGCGGGGAATACGCCTCCCGCAGGGAGGCAAAGGCGGAGCTGGATATAAACTTCATCGTAACGGACGAAACCTGGTACGACTTTTTAAAAGTTTTCGCGGCGTTTCTGGTCGGCGCGGGGTACAGGGGCCTGCTGGTGCTGATTGATGAGCTTGTGAATATTTTCAAGATACCGAACTCCATCACGCGGGCAAACAACTACGAAAAGATTTTGACAATCTACAACGACGCACTGCAGGGCAAGGCAAAGCACATCGGCTTTTTGATGGGCGGCACACCGCAGTGCATTGAGGATAAATACAAGGGCGTGTTCAGCTACGAGGCTTTGCGCTCAAGGCTGTCGGAGGGCCATTTCGCCGCGGAGGGCATAAAAGACCTCAATGCGCCGATCATCCGCCTGCAAATGCTCACACAGGAAGAAATGTATGTGCTGGTGGAAAAGCTGCGGGATATCCACGCGCGCCTGTATAATTACACGCCTGTATTGGGGCACGACGACCTTGTATATTTCCTCACGGTGGAATACAACAGGGTGGGTGCGGAAAGCCATATCACGCCGCGCGAAATCATCCGCGATTTTATAGAGCTTGTCAACATCCTGCACCAGAACCCCGGCAAAACCGCGGGAGATATTCTGGGCAGCAACAGCTTTGAGATGGCAAAGGGCGGCATAACCGACGAGGATATCCACGCGGATTTTGTAGAGTTTGAGGTATAGCGCGGCGCAGCCGCGCAGGATTTAGGTTTTAGGATTTAGGATTTAGGAAGGGAAGAAACCACAAGTTTCGCACCTATAAAGAACCACCCCGTCAGGCTACGCCGTCCACCCCTCCAAGGAGGGGAATTTCGGGCGGGATGACCCCGCCCCTACGGTGCAGTATTGATGATTGTGCGGTAATTTCGGGCGGCAGGTTGCCGCCCCTACGGTGCAGCCGCGCAGGATTAAATGCCCATTTCAAAACAACTGAAGCGCTTGACAATATTTAGTCTTTAAGGTATAATAATGGCCTTGTTTTATTCAGATGAAAATCAGAAATTTTTACTTGAATCAATAGCGCAGGAACGGTGAGAGGTGAATATAATGAGAGCGCAAAAATTGCCGCCGGAATATTCTAGGCAAGCGGCAAAATTCGTTGAAAATTCAGACAAAAAAACACAGCAAAGATTAAAAGATGGTATTGAAAAAATTCCTGCCGGGGATATTATTCCGTATAAAGCGCGGGAAGGATATTACAGGCTTCGCGTAGGAGGATACAGAATATTATTTATTTGGCTCAGCGATGAACAAATATATGTAGCTCTCATTGACAGCAGAGGGCAAGCCTATAAGAAAGGGGTGTAATTATGAATTTAGCTTTAGAAATTAACAATAAAATATGCTATTTAGACGATAATAAGAAAAGGTTGATTTTAGAGATTATAAACAATTTTTTACCTGATGATGAAGATATTAAGGCGGACGATTTACATTACCTCGACATAGCTGAACAAGAACTTGCCCGCGGCGAAACTATATCCCACAATAATATAAAATGGAAACAGTAATGGAGATTTTCAGCCGCCTTGCCCCATTCATACAGGACTTCATCTACCAAAACAAATGGGATGAGCTTAGGGGCGTGCAGGTCGCCGCGTGTGAGGTTATCTTCGGCAGCGACGATAATTTATTGCTCTCCTCCGGCACTGCTTCGGGCAAGACAGAAGCGGCGTTTTTGCCCGTGCTGACGGAGCTTTACGAAAAGCCGTCCAAATCAGTCGGCGTGCTGTATATCTCGCCGCTAAAGGCGCTGATAAACGACCAGTTTAAGCGGCTGGAGCAGCTTCTTCTCGACAGCCATATTCCGGTGACTAAGTGGCATGGGGACGCTTCGCAGTCCAAAAAAAACGACCTTGTAAAAAATCCGGGGGGCATACTGCAGATCACGCCGGAATCCCTGGAAAGCCTTGTTACAAACAAGCGCGGCGCGTGTTTGCAAATGTTCAGCGACCTGCGCTTTGTCATAATTGACGAGGTGCACCACTTCATGCGGGATGTGCGCGGGATACAGCTTCTGTGCGTGCTGGAGCGCTTGCAAAAGCTGACAGGCGTTGCCCCAAGGAGGATTGGGTTGTCGGCGACGCTCGGGGACGTTTCGCTCGCGCAAACATGGCTCAACACCGGTACAGACCGAAACTGCGCCGCGCCCATATCCGACGAGGGCAAAAAGCGCGTGCGGCTGCATATCGAGCGCTTTGTAAACTACGCCGACAAGCGCGATTTTGAAGAGCGGGACGGCAGCGGCAATTTAGTCAGCGTAGATTCCGGCGGGGATATCGGCCACCGCGAGCATTACGAGTACCTTTTTAAAATGACGCTGGACAAAAAGACAATCATCTTCACAAACAGCCGCGAGGAAACCGAGTTTGTGATTGCGAATTTACGTGAAATCGCGCTGAAAAATAAATCGCCGGATGTCTACCGCGTACATCACGGCAATGTTTCCGCGCTGATCCGCGAAACCACCGAGGACGAGATGAAGGACGAGGACGAAAAGATCGTAACCGGCGCGACTGTTACACTGGAGCTGGGCATCGACATCGGCTCCCTCGACCAAGCGGTTCAAGTGGGCGCGCCGCTGAATGTTTCAAGCTTCGCGCAAAGGCTCGGAAGATGCGGGCGCAGGGGGCAAATACCGCAGCTGCTATTCACTTTTGTGGAAAGCATACGCATAAACTCCGCCGATATTTTAGGACCGATAAACTGGGAATTCATCCGCACAATCGCGATTATCGAGCTGTATTTGCGAAGCCACTGGATGGAGCCTATCCCGCCGCTCCGCCACGCGTACAACCTGCTCTACCACCAGACCATGAGCCATATCAAAAGCAGCGGGGAGCTTTCCCCGGCGGCGCTGGCACAGTCTATACTGCCGCTGGGCTGTTTTCGGCATATCCCGCAGGACGATTACAAAAAGCTGCTTTCTCATCTTATTCACATACAGCAGCTGGAGCGCACGGAGCGCGGCGGGCTGATAATCGGCAGGGAAGGCGAAAAGGTAGTAAACAGCCATAAATTCCTCACCGTGTTTATCACGCCGGAATATTTGCTGGTAAAAGACGAAAACCGCACCATCGGCACGGTCGACAAAATATACCCGGTGGGCACACGGTTTGCGTTAGCGGGGCTTACCTGGGAAACCGTGGATGTAAACGAAAAATCAAAGGTGATTTTCGTAAAGCGCGTCCCCGGCATTTCTGTCGTGGATTGGAACGTGGATTTTGAAGCTGAGCTGCACACCGTGCTTGTGCGCAAGATTCGGGAGATATTGCAAAATGACGCCGCTTACCCATATCTGAGCGAACGCTGCCGCGAACGCCTTTCGGAAATACAGTACATCACGCGAAACAGCGGCATCCTGAAAAACCTCGTAACGCCGCTGTCGGACAAAAAATACGCCATATTCCCGTGGGTCGGCACGCGCCGGCTCATGACACTGCACTACGCGCTGTCCCAAAGGAAGATAAAAAACAAGCTGCCGTGGATAACCTGCGTGTATCTTGAGGCGGCTTTCACAGGCACGGCGGAGGAGCTGGAGGATATCGTCCGCGACATCCTGCGCAAGGATTTGGACCCAAACAGCCTGCCCCTGCCGGAAAAAATACAGATGAACGGCAAATACAACGAATTCATCCCGCAGGAGCTTTTGCGCAAGCAGTTTGTTTTGGATTATCTTGATTTTGAGGGGCTTGCCGCCGACATGGCAGACCGGGATTTAGAGAAGGGCGATTCATAATGCATAATTAAAAGACGGTGCAATAAATTTCTTCCCTTCCCTGAATCCTTATCTCCTGAAACCTAAATCCTGCCGTAGGCAAAACACCCGTCACGAAGCGATAAATCGCTCCGCGCCACCCTCTTTAAAAAAGAGGGTAAGGCTACAGCGAGATTTATTCTTTCACATATAAAGGCGCAAAACAACCGTAGGACGTACCCTCTTTTTTAAAGAGGGTGGAACGGGTGTTTTTTGCTGCGCTTCCATTTTCCGATTTCTATCTTCTAAAAAACTATGGTATTTTACATGGGGATATGGTAAAATAAACTAACATATTCTTCAAAGGGGCTGTAGGACATGAAAAATATCACGAAGCTTATCATAGCGGTTGTATCCGGGGACGACAGCTCAAAGGTTGCCAGGGCGCTTACTAAAAGCGATTTTCGGGTAACAAAGCTGGCGACGACAGGCGGCTTTCTGATGGCGGGGAACACGACCTTCCTTGTTGGCGTCGAAGAGGGAGAGGTTGAGGAGGTGCTTGAAATCCTCAGAAAAAATTCCAAAACCAGAAAGCAGATGGTGCCGACGTCCGCATCCTACGGGGTCGGAATGTTCTCGTCCACGCCAATAGAGGTACAGGTTGGCGGCGCGACTGTCTTCATCGTCAATGTTGAAAGGTTCGAGACCCTGTAGATTTTATTCTTTTTGGAGAACAGTTTGCAAACACAGATTGCGAATGATCGGGCATACCGCACTCTCGCCGCTTGGGCAAGCGGTGGGCGTATGCCCCATGCGGTATTATTGGAAGGCCCCGCGGGATGCGGGAAAACCGCGTTTGCCCGCGAGATTGCAAAGGCGGCATTGTGCGAAGGTGAAAATCCCCCCTGCAATACCTGCCGCCACTGCGTAAAAATCGGGAAAGGCGTGCATCCCGATTTTATCACCGCGGAAGGCGAAGGCCGCGCGCGCTCCTTCCATGTAGACGCCGTGCGGGAAATTCGCGCGGGCGCTCAGATTTCCCCGAACGAGGCGGCAAAAAAAATATATCTCCTGAAAAATGTGCAGGATATGTCACCGCAGGCGCAAAACGCGCTGCTGAAAATCCTGGAGGAGCCGCCGGGGACCTCCGCGTTTATTTTAACGTGCGAGAATAAATCCGTTATGCTTGACACAATCTTATCACGTGTGGTTTCGCTTACGCTTGATATGCAGGGCGGCAGGGAAAGCGCCGATAACCGCGATGCGGCACAGGCGCTTTGGGAGAGCCTGCGGCAAAACAAAAACGCCGAGGCATTGGCGGTCCTCTCACAGTATGACCGTGACCGCGCGGGATTTGCGTCGCTGCTCGCGTCGCTGCGGCAAACAGCAGAGGGCCTTGCGCGCGCGGGGACAGGCCCCGCCCCGCCCTTGCGGCTTTTGGAGATTATTGATATAATAGACGAAATAGAAGGCGCAAACGCCGGCAACGGCAACATTGCGCTGCTGGGCGGGGTTTTGGTGGCGCGGGCTACGCCGGGTTTTAGGATTTAGGTTATAGGTTTTAGGAAGGGAAGATACAAAAACACCCGTCACCGCGACGAACAAGTCGTCACGGTGCCACCCTCTTTAAAAAAGAGGGTAAGGCTACAATCAGATTTATTCTTTTACAATTAAAGCGCAAAACAACCGTAGGACGTACCCTCTTTTTTAAAGAGGGTGGCGCGAAGCGATTTAACGCTTCGTGCCGGGTGTTTTGCCTTCGGCAGGATTAAGGATTGAGGTTATAGGGTAGGGTCGGGGTTCCATCCCCGACCGCGGATATTCGACTGGGCTTTGACGGTCGGGCATGGAAGCCCGACCCTACAAGCTTCTTCCCTTACTAATTCCTATTTCCTAATCTTAAATTGTCAAGTCAAGCGCAACAGCCTAAGCGAAAGACCTCATAAGGAGAAAGGAAGCCGAGCCTTTTACGTGGCCTGTTGTTGATACGGTCAACAATATGCTGAAGATATGAGTGAGAAATG
>Ga0099364_10007220_pt1 | contig 15937 bp, 18 predicted proteins | sample TergutTh196P3_FD_73070 | JGI IMG/M metagenome (GOLD analysis project Ga0099364, IMG submission 73070) | Microcerotermes parvus P3 segment gut microbial communities from Pointe-Noire, Republic of the Congo - Th196 P3 | ecosystem: Host-associated > Arthropoda: Insects > Digestive system > Gut ...
TCAATCGGTGCATATTCCGGCTCTGTGTAAATGCTTGGGCCGTTCCATTTGCCGGGGGCTATGAAACCGATTTGCCGCATTTTGTACAGGCTAGGGTACATCGCAAGTTTTATGTCGTTCATGCCGCCTTCTGTTTGCGGTACTTTCGGTCTTGAAACAAACAAGTCAAGTATTGCAAGCTGCATGTCATTGACAAGCATGTCCAAGTTGATAATCTCGTCAAACCAAACCCCATCTCCCATAGTGCCACGTTCAAACATAGAGTATTCGCCGTCAAAACCACGGCTAACATAGTAGTTAGCGTTTTGCCCTTGCAGAAAGTCAACTTCCGTCAGGGTCAGCCCGTCAGGTTTAATGCCAACTACCCGCTTGTGCATCAAGGTATATGCGCTTCGGCTCAACCGGGTATTAGCACCCATCGCATAACCCAAGATACCGCATATAGCGTTTGGGGTTACGGAATACTGACCGATTGAACGCCGGAAACTCTCTTCCTTGATTCGATGGAAGATGCTTTCACGGTTGTTCGATAAAATCAAAGGTTCGTCAGTTGTGTAGAATTGCACCGACACCGGCCGTACTGCTTCAATGTATTGGGCTATGTTCATAATGTCTTCTGGCGTTGCGCCAAGATAAGACACAGCATACCATTCAGTATTAGCCGCCCTGCAAGCCCTGATTGAATCAACAGGCGATTCAGCCAAGGGAAGCCCTACGGAAACCGAATTCCCGCCCAACACCGCCGCCCCTAAGTTGATAACTTGGCGATGCGTGTTTATTTCGGCAATTACAACAAAAACCGTTCCCACATCCGGGGTTATCTCATTACCCAGCGCAACACTTAACCAAGAAGCATCAAGGGTATCAAGATAATCCGGCCGCTCGTCCATACCGGCAAGGGTCTTGTAAACAAAGGTATTTGCACCGTCCGGCGCATGTTCCCAATTCACAATAAAATTGCCTGCCGTTTCTGCGGTCTCGTTTGTAACGATAAATTCCCCTGCGCCTTCAGAAGCTGCATGCCGCCCAATGGCTACACGCACCGGGGCAGGATTTTGGGAAAACATAAGCCTTGCCGCTACATATTCCGGGTCTGTATCCCTGAACCCGTCTTCATACATAGCATCGGTATTGGCGTAAAGCCTAAGACGCTCTTCCGGGCTGATAACATCGCTTGTCCCTACAAGAAGAGCCAAGTTGAAGCCCCGCCGTACTGCCGCCCTTGTGCCAAGGTTGACAGTGATTCTTACAATGTCATCCAGCGGTAATGCAGACATGTTTTCACTCCTTTCTCACTCCATCTAAAATTGTTTTATATCCGTTTGGGGTCACGATGAAAACCCCCCGTTCACCTTCTGCGCCGATTCCCTCTTGGTTGTCATCACCAAGTCCTTTTTTGTTGCCGTTTTCACCACCCTGTTCGTTGCCGTTGCCGCCCTCATCGGTAACAGGTATCACCCCGATTTGCTCAATGGTTTTAATTTCTTCCACAAGCCGGACATATTGGTTAAAAGTGGCGGACACATCAACACGGTTTACCCAATTACCGCTTACCAATTCAGGCACACGGCGTATAGCCGGGGTATCTGTCACAAGGGGCATGTTGCTAAAACGCAAAAAGCGGCGTATTCTGTCAGAATACAAACCGTTTCTAATAGCCCTTGCATTGTCATAAGCGTTTGAACCGTAATTGACGAAAAGGACATTGTAAACATCAGTATGTTCATCAAAGGAAATCATGTTTTCACCGCCCTCATAAATAAAATCTTTGTTGCGCTGGCGGTTATATGCGTTGTCTTCCGGGGTCACATGGATGTAACAAATATCCTCTGTTGTTTTGAGATTTGGGGCAGACATGGAAGCGTTATCAATGTTAGAACCCCAAGACATGCGAATTCTACCGTTGATGTTTTCCGGCTCAATACCCAATATCCCACATACAACATTTGCAAATATATCTTCTGTTTCTTTTATTGATTTTTGGATTTCCTTCATGGTCAAGCACTCCCAACGTCATAGGCGAAGGCACGAACAAAGCCGTTTGGTGTCCAATCATTCACCGCAAAGATTTTATAACGCTGTCCCCGGTAAATGATTTCATCGGAAACATTCACTTCTTTCTCATCCTCGCTTGTGATATGCAGGGTATTAGGCTGCTTGCAAAAAAATTTCATGGTGCCGTTGTGCCCGTCACCTTCCGGCAATTGCTCTAACTCTTTGTTCGTGGCCGGCTGTACCGGGCCATAATATTGCAGGGTTTCAGTCTTCCCAACCTCAAAGCGTGTACCAACCCATTTTCCGGCACGGCGAATAACTGTATAGTTACTTGCGAAGGCAGGGTCATTTATCAAACGGCTAACATTTATCATGTTTTTTTCCTCACTACATAGGTTATTGAGTTCCGCAAGTCGCTTGTATCAATCAGCGGCCGTTCTGCGTTTGAACCCTTTTTCTCTTTCTGTTTCCGTCTTGCATCGCTTAACGGCGCAAAACCGTTTGAAGGGTCTGTGAAATAACCCTTTGCCGCACTCTGCCCCGCCATGCCCGCCTTATCAAGATTTTGTCTCATCCCTGCACTGTTGCCGTCCATTGCCGCCTTGACCGCATCACCCATAACCTTACCAATGCACTCTTTGTCTTGCTCCAAGGCCGGTTCGATTACAGGTCTTGCCGGGATATTGTTTATCGGGCTTCCGTTGGAATGGATATACAGCAAACCGGCGTTTGTGATTTGCCCGTCTTCCCTTGCCGATTTATCTTCAGGAATGCCAACCAAAACCTGTGTATTTTCAAGTTCTTTCATAACAACCCGCATAGCTTTAAAATTATCGTCAGTTCCAAAAACGTCAGCAATTATGTTAATCATAGGTTCACCTCACAAACAAACCGCCCAAACCCATTATTTTAGCCCATGTGGCAAGCTGTTCACCATAAGACGTTGACTTGAACATCCCGAAGCCCTCAAAATCTGTTGTCATAGTGGAATGGTCATAACTGACAGAAACGCCGTCAACGGATTTAGAGGAAACAAGCCCGGTTGATTCGCCGTCCATCGGGTCATTGGCTGTTCGCATGTACAGGGTCATAAAATGGGCAATAAACAGGTTCATGCACATAAGCCAAACATCCCGATAAAGGGAATAGTCTATGCATGAATGAGCCAAGTCAATATACATCTGCATTACTGCCATTGGTACGACAGGCGCGGGTTTAGGATGTTTTGGTCTGCCCCTTCTTGGCGTTGCCGTAGTTTTCTCTGGTGCCGTAAAAAATTGCGGGTATGTATTGTAAAAGTCATCCACGGTATACGGGGGATTATTACCGCCGCCTTGCGCTAACAGCCCTATCGCTTTGGGTAAATTGGAACGCATCGCATTTACCCCCTTGTTTTGCCCCTTTCCGTTTTCGGCAGTTCATCTTCTTTTGGCGGTTCATTGTCAGATGTCAACTGATTATCGCCGTCAGGGTTAGGGGTTTTGGATGCACATTCGGGATTTGAGCATGATAAACCTTTCCCATCATCCAATTCAGCTGTAACCGAACCACACAATTCGCAACTGGTTTTTTCAGGTTCTTTGTTACCGCCCGGATTTGGGATATTAACAACCTTTTGCTGTTCAACAAAAGTAATGCAACCTTCCTTTTCGGCAAGTTTGAACAACTCATCATTTTTAACCCAATCGGGAAGGGTGGTCATAACGCCCGGACGCACTTCCCTTGTATCAACGACAACTTTATTTTTGTCACGCAATACGAAGCGTAACGCTTTTTTAGAGATTATAAACATTTTCATTCCCCTTTCTAAATTCCATCATAGTAGGCTACAGGTTGAAGCCGCTTAAATTTGACTTCGGAAAACTGCGCCGCATAAGTGGAAATATAAGCGTGATGCTCTGCGCTCGGTTGTGTGATTGTACGGGTAAGGGGTACAGTCATATCAAATTCGATGGTATCACGATTGTTTGCGTATGCTACCATGCGGGAGGTACCGCCAATACCTGCCCCAATGCACCAACGGGAAGGGAATATCCCGATTTCGATACCCTGATTGTGTCCAATGTTGTTTTCCAACAGGAAGTTCAGTATGGACACTTGTCCGGCATCGCCTATTCTGCGGCCGACAAGCAGCTTGTACTGCTCAGGCGGTATCAAGATATGATTTGCCATACCCTGAAGGTCAAATTCGCTCTGTGTCCACGTTTCATTGATAGCCATGTTTACATCGTCCAGAATCTCATCCGGGGTTTTGTTTACCCACGGGCCGCCCGGAACAGCCGAAGCCAAAACATTGGGATTGTTTACAATCCCGGATGTGCCAAGCCTTTCAAAGCCCACATAAACACTTTCGTCAACGGTCTTGTCATAGGCAAGATGCAAGCCCTTTGTCATCATTTCGTCAAGGCTTCTGCCCGCCGTGCGAAGAAGGGCTTGGTCTACAAGCGGCACATGGATTTTGCGAAGGAATGTAAACACATCCCACCAATCTTTAGTTGTGTCAACTTGGATTGCGGGTATTTCGGTTGTCTGCCCACGGCCCAAACCGTTTTCACCGCCGCCAACATCGGCATAGCCAACGCCGTAATTGGTTACATGCTCAACCCAACCGCCGCCCATCGCAACGGCAATGTCACGGGGCCAACTGGTTGAAGTCAGCGGTTCGAGAAGTTTCGGGTCACGTTTTTCAAGTTCCCCGTTCAAAAAAGCAAGCCCGGATGAAATAGCGGCCGAATCCATTACAAAGTTACCGCCGTTTAGGTTACCGAAGTAACCCTTGCCGATAACAGGCACGTTGCCGCCGCTTCCGGCTCTTTGATTGCCTTGTAAAATCATAGTTAAATTCTCCTTTCTGTGACGGTCACTTCCACAAGCCCATATTCAACTATCCCCGTAGTAAACCTTGCGTTCCCAATCAGGATTGTATTTGTGCCGTCAGCCGCCGCTTCCACATCGCCAATCTTGGCATTGGGCATACTGGCGTTTGGGGCAGTTCTGATATACAGCGAACCGCCCGCCGTTGGTGTTCCCGCCCCGCCCCACGGTACTGCAATACTGCCCCTTACAAGCACATCCATAAGTTCCCCTTCGTTATATGAACCGGCCGCTTCGTGTATGGACTGCTGTTGTTTGACTATGCGCTTGGCAAAGCCAACAAAACTAGGTTCTGCGCCTGTCGGCGCAAGTCTGTTGTCAGGGGTAATAAACAACCCGCCGCCGAAGGGTACAGTCCCGGCACTGACACGGTTGACAACAATTGCATCGCCACTACGGGTTAAGCTGCCCGCATAGCCAAGTTGTAATCTTTTTCCTATTGCTTGCGACATAATATCCTCCCTTCTACTTTTTGCCCAAACGCTCTTTTTCAAGCCTTTGGGCTATTTCATCAAGATTTGGTATCCCTTTGCGCCTGTCTTGCATCGTCTTGGCGTTGGTTCTCCGGGCGTTTATAATCCCGCCATAACCGCCGCCTTGCGCCGCTTTTTTGGCGGAAGGCAGACCATATGTTGCCCTTACCATTTTTGCCATTGAATCAGACATCATCTTCCTTTGGTTGGCATCCTTGATACCCGCAATAATGGGTTTCATCTTGCGGATTTCTCTCAATGCGGCATCTTTGACGGCTGAATCAAGGGGATTGTCGAGTCTGTCAGCTTCCGGCATAACAGGGCCGGGGAATTCGCCGTCTAAAACCTTTTCAACCTCAATAACCGTCGTTTCCCCGTCTGTCTGTTCGTTTATGGCTTCCGGGTCAGTCGTGACCTGCTCTTCGTCAAGGCTATCTTCGGTCAATTCTTTTTCAAGTTTCGCCAAAGGGTCATTATCAGCGGTTCTTGCGGCTTCAAGGTCTTCAACCTTAGTACAAACGCTGTCCAGCTTTTCACAAACTGTATTCAGGATTGCACAAAGTTTCTCCAAGTCACCGGAATCCTTTTTGTCAACGGTTTCCGGCTCTTTCTCAGGGTTAGCCTCATCTTTCTTTTCTACCTCTTCACCAATGGCTTCAACCAACTCTTCCACGATTTCAGCCAAATCTTCAGGTTGTGAATCTTTGTTGAAATGGGGGAACAAGTTAGCCAATGCCCCGGCTACGCCCTTGTTCTTCACTTTTTTAACACTCATTTTAACGCTCCTTTCGGTTTTTACAGGTTGAATCCTGTCTGGACGTAAATCGCCATGGGATTTACTGCTCGGCCATGAGTCCCGGATTGATACTATCGCCCCCGCTCTGCCGCTGTCTACAACGGCTATGTGATTGCCTTCGATATTAACTTGGCAGACATTACCGCCCCGTTCTTCATACTGGCATCTGTAGCCGCAAGAAACTTCCCGTTTGCCGTTTTCGATTTCTGTTATCAGAAGGGCATCGTAAATCAGCAAATCGGCAATCAGGTAATCCCCGCTCTGCCTGATATTCTGTGCAACGCCTTTGACTATGCCGCCCACGTTCTGCGGGTTCAGCATATCGGAAGGATGCTCATTGGTTACGGGCTTGCCCTCAAAACTTGCCATAGCCGATTTAGAAAAGACATCCACGGGTTCACGGTACACCGTGATAATATCTTCCGGGTTTATGCCCGGGGTAGGCGGCAACGGTAATTCGCTTGCCATATAATCCTGTTTTCCAATGCGGGCAATCGGCACATTTTGGCATAATAAAAACCCTTCCGGGGTATGCCACATGTTGTCAGATATTCTGCTTGCATAATACAGCACTCTTTATCACCTCCTTTACAGCGGCAAAAATACCGCCCGATATGGTAATCAGGCGGTTAATTGGTATATGTATATTGTAAATCTTCTTTGAACCTTGTATTATGGCATGTATGGTTCACCGTCAGCCAAAACGCACCAAAGGGTTCCATACTTATCTTGTTCTTCCTCTGTCATGCGGGGAAGGTCTCTAGCGGTTTTGTCAGGCGGCAACAGATAAACAATAAAACCAAAAACACCTTCGTCAAGAGGGATTTGTTCACCGCCTGAAGTTGAGTCCATCGCTGTTACCCGTTCACCGACAAAATAATTCCACCCGGTAACTTCGTTGCCGTTATCCTCAAAGGTTGAATCTCTTTTGTCCATATGCTTTTGTAATTTATTTTTGGCTTGTTTGAAGGTCATGGTTATTTAACACCTAACTTCTTGCGTTCTTTGACTATTTCCAAAAACTCACTAAACGCTTCAACAGCACTTTTAGGCGCATTTGACTGAAGCCCTAATTCATCCCATCCCCGTTCGTCATCATCGTCTTGCGGCTCATTCAGCCAATCAATAAAAGGTGTATAGTATTCAGCTTCAATCATTACATTCGCCCCCTTATCACTTTCATTATTTCAATTGATAACGGATTTGCGTTATCACCGTTGGTATACCAATCGGCTACAGCTTCCGCTAATGCTTCCGAACGATTAAATGTTGCATATCCGCTAATGTCGTTGATTAAATCGTTTATGCGTCTACCTTTTCCGTAATCCGTTTTCTTAACAGCTTTTACTGCTTCTGATACAATTTCTTTTGCAACTGTACAATCGTTCCATGCAACCACTTTCATAGGAAATCTATCATCATTTCTTAGCAAGAATCCTTCTATCAAATGCCCGGCTTCGTGTCTGCCGATACCCCTAAGAGAATGATTAGGCGGGCTATGCCCGGATAAACCCAGTCTTACAGCGTATGAAGATTTTTGGGCATCCGCAAAATAATGAGGGCTAAATCCAATTTTGCCGCTATAACTACAATCCATTACAGCACCTTTGCTTGATGTTAAACCAAGCTCTGTAAACTGTCCTTTCATTTGCGGAAAATCGTTTAGTATATCTTCAACACCCGCCGTACTTTCACGCACCGATTCAAAATGCAATGAATCTAAACTAGAATCAACTTTAATACCGTGATTATCCTTCATGTACAGATTCAAAGATTGCATATCCGTACATTCTTTAGCTGTTACTACAATTTTACCACTTTCAGCCGATATATTCAAGCCCTCTGTGATATTATCCCCCGATTCCATTTTTATAAACTGTTCCCGGCTCATGGTTACGATTGCGCCGCCGACAAATACCTTACAAGGCCACGAAACCCAATCAATATCAATCAGCGGTTCAGAATAACAACGGCAATTATAAATGTTCCCTGCGTGATAGGAGCCTTGTGAGTTTTCCACCCCTGCCAATGATTCGGGGTTAGGGGGATTGTTCCAGCTAACAAGCACACCTTCTAAATGCCTGTGTGACTGCCTTACCCTCATGCCGTCCCCGGCTGTACGCCAAACATACCAGTTAATGCCAAGATTTTGCGCCCGTGTCTGTGTCAAAGCCGTCTGCGCCTTGGATGTTTCTGTCCGGGCGATGCGGCGGGCTTCGTATTCCATCAGATTATCAAACTTGCTCAAAATATCCTGTGTCAACTGTTCATGCCTGATTCCTTTTTGGGCTGATTCTTTCGCCATAGTGGAAACCAATTCAGCGTTAAGCCTGTCCGGGATGGTTTTTATCAGACTGGAATTTTGGGTCACAATCTTTTGGATTGCGCCGCCCATCGGGGTATTAGTCAATTCGTTTTGCAGGGCTTCATAAATCGCCCGGCTTCGCTGTCTGCTTGCTTCCTGTGCCTGTTTGCGCCATTGAACGCCGCTTTCCCTGTAAACTTGCTGTGCCATGTTTGCCGCCATGCGCTCCGCAAAATCAACGAAGGCAGGGCTGTTTTGTATGGTCTGCAAACGGCGGCTGATTTCGGCCGTTGTCGTTGCGCCCTGAAGCTGTTGGTTAATCTGCTTGCGTAATTGTTGCAGGGAACGGTTGTATTGCTGTTCTATCCTTGTGGATTGCCCCCATGCGGTTTTAGGCGTTGTTGGCATAGAATCACCGCCTTAACATGGTTCTTGTAACCAGTCTTCAAAACTCACCTTTGTTTCGTGCGGTATTTCCTTGCGCCGTTCAATTACACACGGCTTGCAAATATGTATTACACGCACAACATGCGGCGGTATTTTATGATTCCAAATAATTTCCATGCGCAAAGAAGGTTTGCCGCATTTACAGCAAGGTTCTTTTATATGGTCAAACATTGCAAAACCCCCTTTGTTTTCGTTGCGATTTGCCGTAATTTATGGCATGATAAAAATTAAATATCTGAATTGCCTGTGTTATCAGGGTTTTCTTCGGTTTCTGTTACTAACTTGTTATTATCCAAACCCATACCGCCGAATAAATCAGGCATCGGCATATCGCCGCCCATCGGTTTATCGTCTGCGTTCTCTATATCCTCATCCGTGATTGACTGCCACATGCCCGTTATGTCAGTAGAGTTTTTGAGTTCCTGAAGTGCCATCTTTTGGCTAATCATCCCGGCTGTGAATGCGCCCGTTACCGCCGTGCCGATTTGCCCCGCCAAGTTTTTGCGTTCTTCCTCGCTTGGACGGCGTACATTGATGAAGTCATAATCAAAATCATCCGGCACACCGCCGAAGGCAGACATGCACATGATAGGAAGCAGGGTATCAAACACCGGCCGTAAATCGCTTTCTTGTTTTTCCTCTATGCTGTCATAATAATTTTGCATGTCAGATTCCCCGGTTGCGTTCATACCGGCCGGACTGCGCCCGAATAGCTTTGTGACAGGGATTTCTGCCGCCCCTGCAATATCCATCATAAACAGTTCATAAATCTCCGACAAACCGCCGAAGCTGAATTGACGGGTTTCAAGGGAATCTTTTGCCCCAATGATTTGCATACCGTTGTTGTTCATCATTGCGTTAAGCATTGAAAGTTCTTGCAATAGCTGTTGACGGATAGGGCCGGGCATTAGTGCCGCTTCCTCAAACCCATCTTTTTTATACACATGCAGATTCGCCCGGAAAACAAGGCTTGCAATGTTGAAACTGGTATTGTCACGCTTTTTGAGTTCATCGAAAATGTGTTCCAATTCGGATGCGCCCCAATAAGTTTCTCCCAATTCCTCAATGTAGGGAAGGTCACGCCCGGTGAAACGCACTATGCGGCTATGATGGATTTTTTCGTTGTATGCCAAACCGTCAGTTAGTATGTTGTAATACTTAGGCAATCCAAAATCAGGGCATGAAAGGTCATCCACCGTTTCCATTTGGGGCATGATGCCGCTCCAACGGTCAAGGATGATTAAACCCTTGAAGGTGTCCGGCATAATCATGTCAAGGTGCAGCGGCTCATGCAGAATATCTTCATGACCATCAATGACGATAACGCCCGCCGCACCGCCGTAAAGCCGCCCCCATTTAAGCCCTTTCAGCACTTTTGCCCGGATGCTAGTACCACGTTCAAGCCGGGTCAGCTTTCGCCGTGCGTCAAGGTCAATTTGGCTGTTTAGCTGATAGCCGTTTTTCATCATATCTTCCGGCACAATGTCAATCAGCCGCTTTACAATCCAGTTATTGCGGTAAAGGGTATTCATCAAATTCATATCCCTTGTAATGCGGGAAATGAAATATTCCGTATACTCCATTATGTTATCTGTAAAACTGCCCATGTTGGCCGCCGGATTAGAAAATGAATCCATCATCAACATTGGCGTTTGGTCAGCTGTAAACAATCCGGCGGGCAGGGTCTTGACCCCATGGTCAATTGATTGGTGCCTGGGTATTGCCCGTTTCGGTTTTTTATTCCGTGCCATATCTCCACCGCCTTGGATTTATTATTGTTTTCGTAAAATACCGCAAGGCATCACAAGTATGGTCATTATCCTTTATGGGCTGTTCCCGCCCCGATTGCGCCGCCCTCTCATCCCATGCGTATGATTGCAGTTCCTTGATTGTATTTTCGCAAGATTCGTGTACAAAAACTTTTTTCATTTCAAACAGATTTGATAAATGCCGTATGCCGTCCAAAACGGCGTTATCCGCATCCCTAGCCCTAACCCCCAGCTTGCGTACCTCTAACTTGAAAGAAGCTGCCGAAGGGTCAATGACGGCGTATACGGGGTAATTGTGGTTTGACATATCGCCAATGAATTGCCGTAAATCGGCGGCATACTCACTATCGGTTTTTTGCTTGCCCGTCTTGCGGCTGTCATAGTAATATTCACGGGCAACATAGACGGCATCGCCCATATCCCAAATATCAAGAAATACCATCGGGTTTACCGTGCCATAGTCAATAGCGATATAACGCATCCCGGCGTTAAGTAAATCCCGGTTGTATGTGTTTTCCTCTGTGAACATGTCAAAGATATTGCCTTCCACAACGCCCCAATCGCCAAGACCTGCCACACGGTAACGACGGGGATTGCGGATTTTCATTTTTTCGTACATGCCCAATGATTGTTCGTCTATAAACTCATTCATCAAGTAGTTGGTTGTCATTGCTAAAACATCCGGGTTAGGCGGCATATCGAAGAACCGCTTTTTAATCCAATGATGTTCATTCCAAGGATTGAATGTAAATGTCCATTGGTAAAACAGCCCTTGGGGAAGATTGCCCCTTAAACACTCATCCAGCATTTCAAAATCGGTTTCATCTTGTATTTGATACGCTTCTTCAAGCCATCCCCAACTAAGCGTTCCAACCTCTACCGCAATGGACGTTATTTTCTCCGGGTCATCCAAACCCCTGAAATATATCTTCTGCCCGGTCTTGCGGTATGTCATTTCAAGGGGGCTTTGTTTTATATCCCATACAGAGCCAACACCTAAACGGTTAATAGCCCATTTCAGTTCTGTAAAGCATGAATTTTTAAGCGTATTAAATTCTTTGCGGCAAACAAGCAAGTTGCTTTCAGGGTATTTCATAATGTTGTAGATAAACCACAGAGCCGCCGTTTTACTTTTCTTGCTTGCCCTGCTGCCTTTGCAAATTTTGTATCTGCCCTTGAAGTGCCAAAACTCTTTATAATGGCGGCCGACAATATCAGGCAAATGTATTTTCTTTTTCATCTATGCCGAACCCCCCAAAATGCCGCTACAACTGTAATTTATGACACAATAAAAATAGAACCCTGCAAATACAAGGTTCTATGCCGCTTTTGTTACTAACGTGTTTCTAATGGACTGTTATTCCAACTCGTCTTCGCCGCCAAACGATACCCCGAAACCGCCTTCCAGCTTCAACCTATCGCTGAACAAATCAATGTGCTTGCCGATTAGTTCAAGGGCTTTTTGTTTATCGTTCAGCCGGATTTCTCTTTCTATGATTTCCCCGTCTTTAGTAGGGATGGTTTTTATTTTTAATGATTGTATAGCGGCCGTATCTGTTCGCTTGCCTGTACCGCCTTCAAGAAAATTTGTCAAGTCATCTATGTTGACGAAGGCAATTTTGGCAAGTTCTTCAAGCACCCGGTCAGCGTTAATGCCTGTACGTCTGCTCCTGTCTGCCTTTGCTCTCTCAATCGCTGATTTAACACTAATATTTGCTAATAGCCTAACCGCTTGCTCGTTCGCTGTCTTAACAGAATACCCGGCTCTTATGGCGGCTTGTGTGCCGTTCAGGTCAATCATAAATTCTTCAACAAACCGTTTTTGCTTGAAAGTCATATATCGCCCCCTCTCGTAATTTATATTATTTTGTGCTATGATACAAATATGGATACTAGCATTATAGCACATTCAAAACGGAAATGTCGGACATAACGGACAACTTTTCAAAAATCGGGATTTATTTTTTCAAAGAACCTTGAAATGCACTTTCTGGCAGAATCCCCGGTCATCTTTTTATACATGTTATAAGCTACTTCATCCCATTCTTGCCCTTCGATAAACCGCAAAGTTAAAATCGTCCGAATCTTGCTATCGGGTATAGATGCTATGTATTGTTCAGCCATCAGCAGTTGTTTTTCAAGTTCATGTTTGCGGATTTCAAGCAGGGCATAAATTCCACCGGTCTTTTTCGTGTCCGTAATGGTATATCCTTGTATTGTAATAATACGCTCATACCCGCTTGAATAATCTTTAGCGTAATCACCTACAAATTTATCACCTTTGGTTTTTTCTAATCGCCGGGTCAGCATGGCAATTTCACTTTTCATATATACTAACTGTTCAAAATCTTTAAGTGTCATCGGAATACTCCCTTCAAAAACTGTAAAAATCCCAACTTACACCAATAAATGTAATTTACTAGATATTTTTAAGCCCGTGTAACACATAAAGGTAACACATGCTAACCCTTAAAAACCTAGTATTTATGCTGGTTGTAACACATCAAACGCTTGTAACACATACTCTATTACTTCTATTATATTATTATATTATATTTATTTAGAGTATAAAGGGTATCTGTTACGCCTGTTACTCAATCCCGCAAACCAGCACCACTACAGGCTTAAACCGTGTAACACATCCCTAAAAACATCTGTTACAATGTGTTACACTTTTGCCCAAACCTCACCTATAATTTGTACTTCCTGCCGCTTCAGCCGTTTCTTTCTTAACAAACACCCTTTGCGGCTTCATCCCCGGCAATCTTTTTAAAACTGCTTGATAACCAAGATGCCGCCTAACTTGCCTTGAAAACTCTACTTGTGATATATCATGTAGCCCATTTCGGCGGGAATAGGCTACATATTGCTTGTAAACCATCGCCGTAGGCTCATTTTCAATCTTTAAGTCATCAGCCAACAGTTCCTTGAAAAATCCAAGGATAGGGTTATTGATTTCCTCATACTCTTCAACCGAACGGTTCACCTTTTCCGATTCTGTAAACCGATTGGATGTTAAAACACGTTTCAATCCTGCAATGCCAAGCATAATCAAATATTCCATTGATTCCTGTGTTTTTAACTCGTCTTTAATAAAAGGTCTGAAGTTTGGGCTGTCCGGGTCGAATCGTGCTTCAAACGGTACGATTATCAAACGCCGCTTGATTGCCCCGGCATCCTTACCCCTGCCAAGTCTTGGAACATTGTTAGCAGAAAACAACAGCTTGGCATACGGAACAAAATCAAAAGCATCTTCGCCTTTGCGCTCAACCGTGATTTCGCTTCCGGTAACCATTTTCTTGAACATGTTTGTTGTCGGGATATACTCATCGCCTATGTCATCGCCTATGTTGGCAAGTTTGCCGAAAATTCCAACCGCCCGGAAACGTTCGTTCAGGTCTGCTAAATCCAACGCCGAAACATTCCGCTTGCCAAGCATGTTTCGTATCATGTCAAGGTATGTTGATTTTCCGTTGCTCCTATCGCCTGTCAGGATAAAAGACTTGCCCAACTCATTTCGGCGGTAAAAGCAATACCCGGCTATTTCTTCAAGCAATGCCCGGATTTGAGGGTCACGGCAAGAAACATTGTCCAAAACCTCATCAACAACAGGGCTTTTGGCGTTTGGGTTATAATCCCAATCAATGCGGTTCGTGATTATGTAATCCGGCGAAAAGGGCAGCAGGGTATCTTTTACAATGTCGTAAACCCCGTTGCGGAAGGCGATTAAATTTGCGCTAATCGGTTCTGATTCCTCTTGTATGATAACGCTAAGATAATCGAAAACTTCCCCCCGTTTAGAACGGTTCATTTGGGGGTACATCCGCAACATTTCATATTCAAGCTTTTGCTTGCCGGAAACATATATCCCGCCCTGGTACAAATGAAGCTGGTTATCTATCTTGATGATGTTGCAATTGTTTTTCAGCGCAAGGGCAAATTTATCAAACAGGAAAACTTTATCCTTGTAAAATACGTCTTTCGGGAATGCGCCGTCCCTTAAAATCACTTCCAGTTCGTCATCAGGCAACGGGTCTTTCAGAACATAGCCGTTTATCAGGCGTATGCACTCCCGGGCCTGTCTCTTGGTAAAGTCAAAGGAAGTCAGGGTTAAAACATAGTTGAAAAGTGTTTGGTTACGCCGACCTTCCTCCACTTCTACAAAATCAATATCAACGCCTTTAAGCGGGGTCAACCATTTGGGCAATTCTTGTGTCTCATCGCAATCGTGCAAAATTTCCCGGTCTTTGCCGCCAATCCTTAAAACACCATAAGAAGCCTTTTTCCCGGTCTTAATATCAGCCAATAAGCCAACGGCAAGATAAATCTTCGTATGATTTTGGTTCACAGTCTTGTTTTTGAAATAAAAATGTTTGCCCCGGCTGGTTCTTAAAACCGTACAATTTAATTTCATAGCCTTAACGATATTCAGCAAGATTTCTGATTGCTCAAAATCGTCTATATCAATAAACATGGAATCATCGGCTAAAACCCCGGCAAATTCCTTGTGTTTTTGGGCTTCTTCAAGGGTCAGCAAATCTTTAGTGTTTTTGAAGCTGATTTTTGATTTCTTTTCCTCTGTAGGAACATAACCCTTAAAATAATCATGCATCTGGTATTACCCCCCCGTTGTTCGATAAGGTCTAATCTTTCGCAAGCAATATCAAAGTAATGCGGGTCATTTTCAAAACCTATGTAATGCCTGTTTGTTTTTACAGCGGCTATCAGTGTTGAACCGCTGCCAAAACAGCACGGATTTTCTTACTGGTATCGGCAACATAGGAATGTGTAATAATAGGACTAATCAATAATTCCTTGAAAAATAGGGGATTATCGCGTTAGTCCATTTTTTATTACACATAGGAAGGAGCTTTTTATGGCATCAAGTAAGATAATTGCAATCTGTAATCAGAAAGGCGGCGTTGGAAAAACAACAACCTGTTCCAATCTCGGAATCGGACTTGCAAGAACCGGTAAAAGAGTCTTGCTAATAGACACGGACGCACAAGGCTCATTAACAGTAAGTCTGGGTTATCGTCAACCGGACAAGCTGCCTGTAACCCTTGCAACAATTATGGGCAGGATAATTAACGATGAACCTATCCAACCGTCCGAGGGAATATTAGACCCGTACGGCTACCTCTTGAGATGAGCCATGAGGTTATAAATAGCGGCAATCAATTTAACTCTAAGTTCCATCCTATTGCCTTTGTTACGATAAACTTCTTTGCAAATTCTGAATATTTTCAACCGTCTGTTAACGTGTTCTATAAAGATT
>Ga0099364_10007221_pt1 | contig 15936 bp, 14 predicted proteins | sample TergutTh196P3_FD_73070 | JGI IMG/M metagenome (GOLD analysis project Ga0099364, IMG submission 73070) | Microcerotermes parvus P3 segment gut microbial communities from Pointe-Noire, Republic of the Congo - Th196 P3 | ecosystem: Host-associated > Arthropoda: Insects > Digestive system > Gut ...
TTAAAAAAGCTTGAATCGTCCACTATACCAGAAACTATAAAGCTGCCGGTGTTTTTTTGGCCTGTTACCGTTATAAGCTCCAGAATGACGCTGTCCCCCTGTTGTATCCATAATTCTTCGGCTATGGGGGCAGATATTAATATTGAGTTATCATGGAGCAAATCTGGTGTGTGTATATAAGAAAGTTTGTCAAAAAAAGCTTTTTCCTGTTCCCAGTCGGCGCCAACTATATTTTTTAGGGCAATGGTATTGCCGTTAAAAAATACCGACCCGTCATCCATGCCATGAAGCAGGGTTCGTATGGCTATAGTGCCGGTATCAATACCTGCCGCCTGGGCCGATAGTATAACGGCATCCTGTTCATATTTTGTTAGATGATAGTCACCTGCCAGGTCCGGTTTGTGACCGACAGCGATAATATCTCCTGCATAGTGGGCCTGGGCAGAAAAATACAGATTTTCATTCATACCGTCTTTTAATGAGCTTATTACCGTAAGAACACCAAATCCAAAGCCAAGGGCTAGGAATAAAAAGACATAACGCCGCTTATAGCGCCATAGATATTTTACTGATATTTTAAATAAAACTGCTATTTTCATCCCTGCCTCACTGCACTAATTGGATCGATACGAACTGCTGTTTCGACAGGGTACAGCGATGCGGCAGCACCTAGAAAAAGGGCTATGCAAAAAGAAATAAAGGCAGTAAACGGCAAAAAGCCTATCTGTAATACCGGTCCCCCCAAAAGCGAGGCAATAAGCTCATTGGGAATGGTAATATTCATGGTATTAAGTACAAAAAGGATTAGAATTCCGCAAAAAACTCCCGTTATACCGGCAAGAAAGGCTATAGTACAGTTTTCTCCCAAAACCAGAAGCCGTATTTGCATGTCCGATGCGCCAATGGCACGGAGGGTGCCTATTTCCCTTATTCGGCGGAATACCGAGATAAGCAGAATATTTACCACTACGATTATGCCGGCTATGCTAACCAGGCCACCGCCTATATTAAAAAAGTTCTGTAGTAAAAACAGCATAATTGCCGATGTTCCTGCAGCAGTACGCCATCCTGCGGCATATACATTATACGGTTCAAGTTGTTTATTAAGTGATCTAATAAACAATCCGGGAGATATTCCCTGTTCAAGCCTTAAAAGGATAAAGTTCCAGTCTCCGCCGGCAAATTCTTCATCGTCTATATATTCAGCAGATTCCAAAAAGTCCATTAATGCAATGGGATCAAACCCTTCGTCGGTAAATTCGGTAATATCATGGGAAAAAAAGTCCAGTTCGGAAAAATAACTATCATCGTCCCCTATTATTTCCTGGAAGGCCAGCGATTCTTCTCCGCTTACCGGAGCAGTGGCCACCTGAACAGCCAGGAGTACCCGCACTGTCTGGGGGTCGGCAAGAACAATTTCGTTCATAAAAGGACCGGGGTTTTCGTAATGGTAAATGCCTACCAGCGGTACTTCTCGTATTCTAAAGCTTACTGTTCCAGCCGAAGTCAACAGCATGGGCGAACCAATTGCCGGCCGTATTCCTGTTTCCATTTCAACCATGTCAGCCCGTTCAGATGTGATCATGGCACCGGATTCCCCGCCTGCCAAAAATCTGCCTTCTTCGATTATTATTCCGGGAAAACAGTCAAAGTATGTTGCCGGATCGGGGCCGCAGATTAATACAGCCCTGTTACGGTTACTAATATCGGGCATCTGCAAAACTGCCCGGCCGCTTACCTGCGATGTATAGTTTTCTATGCCGCTTTCATTGTCAATTATTTCAAGGATACGGTTATAGGCGGGCAGGGCAGGGATCGTTACATAGTCATCAATGGCCGGTGAATTGCCGCCAAAAAGGTTCATACTCATTTCGGTTTTTTTCTGGATAATGACATCTGCTGTAAGGCTGTCTATATAGGTTCTTCGTAAACCGGTATTTGCCTGTCCGATAATGCTGTTTCCTATAAAAAACAGCGTTGTAATAAGGGTAATTAGCAAAAAAATAATGATGCTGTTTTTACGATTTCGCAGTATATTTCGAAGAATTAAGCGCCAGGTCATTTTCTTTCTTCCGATTCCACTTCCCCGTCACGGAGAAAAAGTATATGACCGGCCATTTTCCAGATGCCGGGATCATGGGTGGAAAAGAGAAAGGTAGTGCCTTCTTCCTGGTTTACCTTTTTCATTAATTCCAAAATCCTTTCTCCGTTTGCCGAATCCAGGTTTGCCGTAGGTTCGTCGGCAATTACCAGTTTTGGCTTGGTAACCATTGCCCGTGCAATGGCTGCCCGCTGCTGCTGTCCGCCGGATAGCTCTGTGGGTTTATGCTTTCTGCGGTCGGCCAGTCCCACTCCTTCCAAAAAGTATTCTACCCGTTCTTTTCTTTCTTTTTTGGAAAGCTCTTTGCCGCCCTTGTTTCCTATTAAAAGCGGCAGCTCTACATTCTCAAAAACAGTTAAGACAGGCAAAAGATTAAAGGATTGAAAGACAAACCCGACAAATTCCCGTCTAAGGCGGGTCAATTCCCTGCGGCTTGCATTTTCCGTACTTTGTCCCCCAATAATCAGCCTGCCGGAGCTTGGCTGGTCAATAAGGCCTATAATGTTCATCATGGTTGTTTTTCCCGAACCCGATGGTCCGGCCACGGAAATAAAATCACCTTCGGTAAATTCTATGGAAATTTCCTTTAAGGCCTGGACAGTAAGCTCCCCCATGGGGTAGCTTTTGGAGATTTGTTCCAGCCTTACAATTGGTTTGTTAATAGTAATGGCCTGTACCTATATAAATTTCCCGGTGTATGCCGCCGGGAGGACGTCCCTGCTCAAACCATTGATTCATGTTCCAGCCTATACTGGCCCGTATATAAAAACTTCGCCAGCTTAGGGGAAAAGTAATTATTTCCAGACCCGCTGCAACAATAAGATCCTGGAATGTAAACTGGTATGAAGAATCAACTGTATCAACTAATAAAAGGTCAATAAACGGCGACCAGTGCTGTTCAAAATCAAAATAACGCAGTTTACGGTTTCCCGTCCATTCGGACAGAGCAAAACGTATAAGCCGGAAAGGAAAATCTAGGTTAATGGATAGACGTTCTCTTGCATGTAATTCATTGTCCTTATATCCGCGGATTACATCTCCTGCCTCTTCATAGTAATCGTTAAACCATTTGGTATACTGGAATCTGGAAGAAATGCCCAATAAACGGTTTACCGCTGCATGAGCATGGACTTCCAAACCCAGACTATGAATCCATTCCTCCCGGAAAAAATTATATTCATTGTTGTTATTTAAAGATAATTTTATGCCCTGGCGGAAATTTCCCTGCCAGTTTATCTTTTCAAGGCCTAGTTCTTGGTTAATGCCAGCGCCAGGTCCACGCCTATAATCCCCCACATCTCCGCCCAGTTGATAATTGATTATTCCGTATATGCCGGGGGTATATACAAGCTGCCCAAAACTTCCAACCTCAATGGGGGTGGGAATATACCACAGGATGTATGGTTTTGTATACAGGTAATAGTCATGGTAATCGCCTGAATTGTCTTCAAAAGCCGCTACTTTGCCGGTATTTTCTTCGCGTACTACCAGACCCTGTTCCAAACCAAAAGTAAGTATGGTATATGAAACGGGAAGTTCCATGGAAATATCCAGGATGCTGGTATTGTGTGCAAAATTATCATTAAAATACCATAAAAATTCGTTAAAAAAGCTAACTGTCCAGTTGTATGTAAAAAGCTGGAATGGAATGGAAAAGTCCGCTTCGAATCCCAGACTGCTGCGGTCATTATCATCATTTTTCCAGAAAATATCCAAACGTAATGGTGCCAAATTTCCAAGAAAATTATATTCTCTTAGGTATACGGCCAGTTCCAGACCGGAATTGGAATCGTATTTTGGAACCGGAAAAAAAATCAGGTTAATACTGTCGCTGACAGATACATCAAGCTGAACCGGAATAATACCGTCTGGTTCTGCTTCTCCCAGGGTATACGTAATGGCATTTTTATCCGGCTCCAGCGGCCGGATATTGTTTAATACCTGCATTTTTTCCGTAATATAAGTGTTCAGCTCCTCCAGTCCATTAAATCGTTCTCCGGTATTAAAAGCTCCCATACGTTCCAGAGCTGTTTCTTTGGTTCTGCCGTTAATGAAATAGCGTATATCGCGGATAATATACACCGTACCGTCCAGCGCAACTGCACCTGTACTTTGTAAATTTGTTTGATTTTGGGTTGATGATTCCTGTAATTCTTGTGAAATAAGAGAAGCAGCACAAAATAGAAAAACAAGAGGAAGATAGTAAAATATAAATACAGGTATTTGGGATATAGACACAAATATACCTGGCTAAAACGTGTATATTAGCTCGAAGCACGCGAATATGACCAGCCTGAACTACTTTGGGCGGCCGAAACACGCTCCAGAGGGAAGAATAAGGCTTCTATGTCCTAAGAATAGCATATTTTGTAATTATTCTACCAGACCTAAAATACCTTTTTCTATGACATTTAGTATTTTTGAACGAAGAAATGCCGCCGGTTTTTCCTGTGCAGTCAGGTAAATTTCCCAGTATTTTCTGTATTGAATAACATCCTTTCTGTCCAATGGCAGGGCTTTTCCTTCCAAAAACGATTCGCCTTTTTTATCCTTTAACAGGGTATGGCCGGAAAATACCACATGAAGTTTGGAAAGTACATTTTTTTGATTCCTTACAAGGAGTATTAGAACTCCTCCTTCTCCTCCGCTGTCTATAGCCCTAAATTTGTGGTACCCCGTATAGTTCCATTCTTCCAGGGGAATCCTGATGCGGGTAAGGAGTTCACCCTTGGCTATTGATCGTTCTTCCTGCCTGGCGAATAGTGAAGAAAAATGAATAGCCGGGATCCAGCGGCTATTTATAGCGCTGCGCAGTTCAAAACGGGCATCCAGAGCGACTAGAGGTGCTATGGTATCGCCAAAACTACAGATATTTCCCCCTATGGTAGCAAGGTTACGAAGCTGAGCGCTAGCTATTCCCAGCAGGGTACGCGAAAATACGCCAGGTACGGTTTTTCCCAGCGCCACAATTTCGCTTAGGCGAACCAGAGCGCCTATTTCCAAATACCGTTCAGTTCTGGTAATGCTGCGCATTTCGTCTATTTTTTCCAAAGAAAGGATTATTTCGGGAAGCTTATCTGTATATGGGGAATCATTTCCATTACGGTATAATGCGGTGCCGGCAGCAAAGGGGACAGCAGTAGGAGACTGATTCCAAACAGTAAATAATGCAGGCAGATTCCTGGGTTTTAAAATACGATTAGAAGCGTCCATAAATTCTCCGCTGCCGGGCTTCTCCTGCTGCAAGGATGCCCTGGTAGAGCGTTTCATTGTCGGTACAGCGGCAGCGTATTCCTCTAAATGCAATACTTACTGCTTCTTTGGAGGGCTGTAAACTTTGTTCCAAAAGCATTTCTACAGTAAAAATTTTTCCCGCTTCACAATATGTACAGAAATCCGCACCAGCCTGTTTAAATCCCCCTGTTATATCACGATATTCAATTGTTTTGGAAAAACCTTCCAGGGTAATTATCTCGCTTTCCGGAAGGCTAAAGGCATAAATAAGGCAGGATGGAGAAACAATGCCGTTAAACAATACCAGACAGGTTCCGCAGTTTCCGCCAAGACAGCCTAATTTGGGAGAGCGCAAAGCTGTATGTTCCCTAAGTATAGTAATAAGTCTGCGTGTTGGTTCTGTTTCAATTTCCATATCTTCGCCGTTTAAAATAAAGGATATTGTCATGATCTGCTCAATGCTTTCCAGATAGCTTCCGAGTCTGCCGGATAGCGGTGAAAAGGATTATCCAGTGCCTGGGAAAGGGCCTGAGTATAGGCGGCAGGTATGGTAGAAAAAGCTATAATAGCTGTATGTATCATCCTTTCAATATCTGTTATATGGGTATTTGATTTAGTATCAGATTCCAGAAAACTAATTATAAGCTGCGGGGTCTCTTCTGCATGAATTGGATAGTCCAAAACATTTGCTCCTGTTATCCTGCCGTTCTGGTATACAAGGTTTTCCTGCATTGCCCAGGAAAGTGCCTGCATGGCGCTTATTGCTGCATTACGCTTATTCTGGGCAAGTGATTTCCCCTCCAGGACAAGCCATATTCCCCTTATTTTAGATTTATATGCCGCCGGATCAATTTCTGCTTCAACAACGGCGCTTCCCCAGCACGGTGACTTTCCCTGATATGCCAGGGCAATTCCTATGCCCCGCAGAGCTTCATAGTGGCCGCGGTCGGCGAATGTTTCTTCCCGGCGGCTTTTACGCAGTAATTCATACGCTGCCCATTTTCGGCAGTAATCGCTCTTTATTTCTATAGCATCGATAAGTTCTTTTATATGATGATTAGGGATTTTTTTTCCCTTCTGAATAAAAATATTTTTACGCCAGCTTGCCGGGTTTTCGCCAAGAGTATCGGCTATTAAGGAAATATGCTGTTCGGCTGCATAAAAGCCCTGAACCAGGCCAAATCCAATTAACGGTCCTGCCGGAGGAATGGAGCTTAGATACGCTTTTGCTTCTACACTTATACTTTCATGATTATAAGCGCTTAATGCTGCAAGAACGATATTGTCAAGAATTTCGTTGGCAAAGATACCGAATGCGCCAAAGTTTGCAGATATTTGTATCCTGGTTCCCAATATGGCTCCGTTTTTATCCAGGGCGCTATGAATTGATATTTCTGTTCCAATACTTTTGGGAGAAAAAAGAAAATCTTCTTCCCTATTTAATATAAGACGGACGGGTTTATTGATAATTCTGGCGCCCAATGCAGCCTGACATGCCAGGAGAGAAGGAAACCATACTTTGCTGTCCAGGTCGATTTCCAGCCGGGATACTTTAACCGTTACCTTGGATGGATTAATTTTTAGGCAGGCGGCTACCGATGAACGGACATGGCCTGGCCGCCGGGTTGCCGTATGAATGGTCATGGTATATCCCGGCCCGGGGATGGCTATGGCCCCCGGTGTATCGCTGGACCAGGGATCCTGAATGCCGGTAGTATATTTTCCTTCCACTAGCGTATGGGCATTTGCAAACGCTTCGGAAATAGGGCCCTGACTGTAATTCTTTTCTGCTATAATGGTTTTTTTTCCTGTAGCAGTACCTGTATCGGTCAGTATTTCGCAGCTTTTTATTATTGTTTCCAGTTCTGCCGGATCGGGCCCCACTAAGAGCGCAACTGGCTGGCCAAACCAGGATAATTCCTGCGGAAAAATGGGGATATCAAAGGGGCTTACAGATCCTGGAATATCTGATGCATGTATTAACCTGACATTGCCGGGCAGTTGGGGAGTTTTTATTTCCCGTAAAACTCCATATTCTACCGGAGATCGAATCAGTATTCCCGTATAGGCATTTTTAATGCGTATATCGTCTACAAACTGTGGTTTTTCCACAAAATAAGTGTATTGTATTATTTACTTCAACAAAAGTACTGCTTCAATAACCCGGTCTATTTGTGTTTTATTCATACCAGGCCACAGCGGAAGGGAGACAGTCTCTTTATAACGCTGCAAGGATACGGGAAAATCTTCCGGCTTTAATGTATATCGTTCCCTGTAGTATGGCATAATATGCAAGGGGATAAAATGAACAGAAGTCCCTATTCCTCGGCTGCGTAATATTTCGATACATTGATCCCGGCGTTCCGCTTCTCTTAGCCGTATGGTATACAGATGCCGTGCTCCGCCGGGATTGGGAGGTATTATAACAGAAGAGTCCTTAAAGGCGCTGTCGTAATTTTGGGCAATGGAAAGACGTTTAGCCAGTAAATCCAGCGCCCGATTAAGCTGTACTCTGCCCAAAGCAGCGGCTATATCCGGCATATTATACTTAAAACCAGGGGCTGTTACTTCGTAGTACCAGGAAGCTGCTGTGTCTGTATAACGGTTCCAGACAGTACGATCTATGCCGTGGTTACGCATAAGGGAAATACGCCGGGCGATATCTGCATTCCAGGTAACTACCATACCGCCTTCTCCGGTGGTTATGGTCTTGGTTGCATAAAACGAAAAAACTCCAATATCGCCAAGAGTACCTGCCCAGCCCTGCGGAGTTTCTGCCGGAAAAGCATGGGCGGCATCTTCTACTACAGCAAGGTTATACTTTTTGGCAATGCGGTTTATCTCGGTCATCTCGCAGGGAAGTCCGCCAAAATGTACGGCAATGATTGCCTTTAATGTATGCCGGGGAGTGCTGTTAGTATACGTAAGTATTGCTTTTTCCAGTTCACAGGCATTTACATTGTAGGAGTCTTCCCCTATATCCACAAAAACCGCTTCGGCTCCCAAATAACGTATTGTTTCTGCACAGGCGGTAAAGGTGTACGATGGAATAAGTACAGCATCTGCGGGGCCTATATCCAGGGCTTCCAGGGCAAGATGCAGACCCGATGTGGCGGAGTTTACCGCCAGGCAGAACAGTTCTTTTGTATCCGGTGGTTTTTGGAAAGAACCGTTTTCTAATAAAAATTGGCAGAATTCTTTCTCAAAACTTATGGCTTCTATTCCGGTAGTAAGCCAGCCGGATTGTAATACCCGCAGTACAGCCTCTTGTTCTTCTGTGCCTATAAAAGGTTTATGAAAGGGTATGGTTTCCATTACTATATAAACCCGGGAATAGTTTTGGATAAAAGCTCCATAAGAAGGGTATTGTTACGGTATTTTTCCTTCTGATTTGGATCATAAGATACTATGGGAGACAACTTTTTAATCAAACTATCCAATGCAAAACCGTTTTCTGCCGGAATAGTGGTTTTTGAATCTGCAAGCTGCCGGTTTTGTACTTTTAAGATACGGGTATATTCTGTAGGAATAGGTTCTTCATCGTCTGCCCAAAGACTTTCGTCCAGCCTTTCTCCGGGTCGGGTTCCGGTATATTCAATCTTAATATCCTTGTCCGGTTCAAAACCATAAAAACGGATCATCTGCTCGGCCAAATCACGAATTAAAACCGGTTCTCCCATGTCAAGAATATACAATTCTCCGTTTTCTCCCACACCTCCTGCTTTTAGTACCAGGGAACATGCTTCGGGGATAGTCATAAACCACCGTTTCATATCGGGGTGGGTTACGGTTACCGGGCCGCCTTTTTCTATCTGTTTTTGAAAGAGCGGCATTATTGATCCGCGGGAACCCAGTACATTGCCGAAACGAACAGCCATAAAACTATTTTCTGTAGTTGCACAATGAGCTGCAGAAAGGACAAGTTTTTCGCATAGATACTTTGAAGCGCCGTAAACAGAAACAGGGTTTACCGCCTTGTCTGTAGTAATGTGGACAAAGCGCTTAACACCGCAGCTTTTAACCGCGTCGATAAGGTTTATCGTTCCAAAGAGGTTATTTTCTATGGCCGCTATGGGATTTTCTTCCATCATTGGAACATGTTTGTAGGCGGCTGTATGAAAGATCACATCGGCCTTTAGCCGTTCCAGTATATAAAACATATGGTCGCGGTTTTTTAAATCGCCTATTACCGGTATTATAGTTGCTTTTTCGCCCACTCCTTCTTCCTGGAGCAGCCGCAGTTCCCTGTCAATTAAATAAATTGAATTTTCGCCGTGACCCAGAAGGTAGAGCCGGGAGGCGCCGCCGGAAAGGAGCTGACGGCACAATTCGCTGCCTATAGACCCCCCTGCACCGGTAACCAAAACACGTTTTCCCCTTAAATAGCTTAGGCTTTCTTTTAGGTTAATTACCGCCGGGGTCCGCCCCAATAGGTCCTGGGGATCAATGGACCGGGTTTGAATAAGCCGGGCATCTCCTTCAATAATCTGCGAAATAGCCGGTATAATTCGTATACGCCGGAATCCGCCGTTTTTTAAAATGCCGTACAGTTCACCAAGGTATTCCCGGGATGCGCTTGGGATGGCAATAATTGCTTCGTCGGTATTTTCTTTTTGTAAAAGCTGGGCTACATCCTGAATGGGCCCCAATACAGGGATATTGTCTATTCTGCTGCCTATTTTGCCCGGATCATCGTCAAGAAATGCAACCACAGTGCCAAATATGGCTTTGGCCATAATTTCCCGGGCCAGGGCCTGGCCGGCAAATCCTGCGCCTATTATGTAAAGCCGGGATGTTCTTTTCATTCCCCCCCCTAATACCGGATTTATCTGCGAAATTGGGCAGCTTTATCTATCAATTCAAACCCCAAGTCTATAGTAAACGAATCATCATAAAGGTCAAGTTTTATTTTTGCCCTTTTTTTTCTTTTATCGACTTTAACAATTTTTCCCTCAAGGCCGGCAAGGGGGCCGTCTACAACAACAATCCGGGCATTTTCGTCAAAATATACCTGGCTAATGCCGGCAAGCGGCCCTGTTCTTTTTATAAAGTGAAGAACAGTTTCCAAATCCCTTCCGGACAGCGGACATATATTCTGGTTGGATTTTAAAAAACGAAAAAATCCCTTGGAACGGCGCAGATCCCATTGGTATTCATTAAGAGTATCCTTGTCTGTTTCCAGAAAAATATAACCGGGAAAAACAGCAGGAGTAGTCTGGACAGTGGTTCCCTTACGGCGTACAGCAAGGGTCCTTTTTGGAAAATAAATATCAATGGGGCAGTGCGGGTTAAGTTTCCTGAAATGGCGTATAAAGTTTTCTTCTCCGTGTGTTTTTACATGGATGGCATAGTAGTTCACTTGGTGTATTGTAAACAATGAGTTACAAAACATCAACTTGAGTATACAATTTATTAAACCGATAATCTAAATGGAGGGATAGATGAAAAGACTAAGTTTTACCCTTATTCTGGTTTTTACGGGGATAGTATCGCTTAAAGCAGCTACTATTTCTGTTTTGGTTGTAGAAGCAGGGCTTCCTTTTGAAACAGAGGCCAGCATCTCTGCCCTGGCCTGGGAAAACGGTATGATGGATGTTTTTTTTGATTCAGGCCATATTGTCTCCAATGTACCCAGTTTTCAGATTAACGATATTTCAGGATTAATGCCTTCCGAAGTTAATGCAGATTTTCAGGATGCCCGGGATACCGGCGTTGATTTTTTTGTATTAATCCTCCTTTCTTATACAGATGGCTCAAGAGAAAATCCAAAAGATGTATATATTAGGCTGTTTAGGGTTTCCAATGGGGATCTTTTATACGAAGCATCATTACCGGCACGAACATGGCGGACAAGCGATGACGAATTCCAGGATGCCATCCGGAATGCCGCAAGAATTGTTTCTCAGATTAGATAGGGGATGAAGAATGAAAAATGTTTTGATGAAAAACCATTTAATTGTAATTGTACTATTTTGTTCATTTTTATTGTTTACCGGCGCATCTGTCTGGGAAGGAGCAGCAGCAGTTTCTACAGATTTACCCGAAACAGGCTTTTTTATTGCAACCAATTCATTTCCCCGCAATACAATAGTAAACCTCACCAATCTGGAAACAGGAAGAACCATACAGGTTGTTGTAAGCGATAGTCTGGAAGCTCCTGGTCTTTTGGCGTTGATTTCAAGAGAAGCAGCCGAGGCAGTGGGACTTAGGAGCCGTATCATCGGCAGAATACGTATGACAGCTCCGTCAGATCCAACAGCACTCTCCCGTTCTTCCTTCGATTTCCGCTCCGATGATCCGGATTTTAATCCTCTGGCAGCAGTTGAAAGAATATACGGCGAAGAACCTGCCCCGGTGGTATTTAACGGTATTCCTGCTCAAATACCTGTTCAAAACGCTGTCATTCCGGATACTGTTGTTTCTGAACCTGATCCTATAATAATAATTGTCGTTGAACCGGATCCCGAACCGGAACCGGAACCGGAAAAAATAGTTGTTATTCCTATTGACTCTATAGAGGTTCCTGGAATCTTAACTCCAGTTGAACCGGAGCCGGAACCTGAACCAATAATTGCTGTTACCGAACCGGAGCCCGAACCCGAACCCGAACCAGTAATTGCCGTTACCGAACCGGAACCCGAGCCGGAACCAGAACCCGAACCAATAATTACTGTCACCGAACCAGAGCCTGATCCGGCCTTAACACCCTCAGATCCGCGTTACGGCTATATCCTTGTTCCTGCAGAAGAAAGGCCGCCTACCGGAATTCCGGGTACAGCTTTGCTGGACGGTACTGCAGGGGTTCCTCAGCTTTTTAGCGTTCCCGCAATTGCAGAATTGGAGCCCGGCAGGTATTATCTGCAAATCGGCGCTTTTAGCCAGATTTCTGCTGTTGAACAGGAATTGTCCAGAGTAGGCCGCGGGTATCCTTTAACGATCCAAAGTATTGGAACAGCAACCGTGCCTGTATACCGAATCCTTGTAGGACCTGTTAATCTGGGAGAATCCGGAGCTCTTTTACGCAGTTTCCAGAGCCAGGGATATAAAGATGCATTTATCAGGCGGGGCGATTAAGGCATTTTTCTTCATTTATGTAAAATGCTTTAATGTATTGCGCTTTTATATAGTTTAAGGTATTCCCTGGCAGATTTTTCCCAGGAAAAATCCTGGGACATTCCGCGCAGAATCATTGCCTTAATATGCTCTTTTTTGTTATACCAGGCCCAGACTGCCCATCCTATGGTATCGTAGATCGAAGACGGAGAAAGGTAATCGAACATAAAACCTGTTCCTTCGCCGGTTTCCTGGTTATAGTTTTGTACAGTGTCCCCCAGTCCTCCGGTATTTCGTACAATGGGGATAGTTCCATAAGCCAAAGAATACATCTGGTTAAGCCCGCAGGGTTCGTAACGGCTGGGCATAAGGAAAAAGTCCGATCCTGCTTCTATAAGATGGGACAACTCCTCGCTGTATCCAATTTTTGCCTTAAAATTCGGAAGCCTGGAAGAAAGGCTTAAAATTTCCTGTTCTGCCCACTCTTCGCCGGTACCAAGAAAAATAAACTGTAAATCCATATCACGGCAAAAAGAAAATGCCGACCCATATGTCGGGCCAAAAAGTTCGCCAATGCCTTTTTGCTCGGTAAGACGGCATATCATTCCAATGATGGGAACTTTGGGATTTTCCGGCAGGCCGTAAATTTTTTGTAATTCTTGTTTTGCTTTGGCTTTACCGCTTAAATCGGAGTCCGAATACGGAATAGGCAGTAAAGTATCCGTAGCCGGATTCCAAACTGCTGTATCTATGCCGTTAAGAATGCCCGAATAATCTTCTGTCCGGTAACGGAGTACTCCATCCAGGCGGAATCCGCCGCCGGGGGTTAAGGTTTCTTTTGCATAATTGGGAGAAACAGTATTAATCTTGTCAGCGCTGTTAATTCCCGCTTTTAAAAAATTCATCATATTCCAGTCATCAAAACCTGCCTGGTAAAAAACATCCCAGCCCAGCCCTGTGTAAAAAAATGAATCTTTTGAATATATTCCCTGATAGCCAAGGTTGTGAATTGTTAATACAGATGCTGTATCTGCAAAGGTTTCGTTTTGTCCGCAAAAATCGCTGGATATAAGCTGGGTACGGGTCTTTTCTCCGTAGCGAAGAAAGACCGGTATAAGAGAAGTAGGCCAGTCATGTGCATGAATTATATCGGGAAACCAGCATAATTTTCTGCAAAGCTGAAAGCAGCTTCTGGAAAAAAATGAAAATCGCCGGGGGTTATCCAGAAAATCCGGTTCGGAGTGATTACCATAAATTCCATCCCTGCCAAAAAAGCCTTCATGATCTATAAAGTATACCTTAACAGATTTTTTGGGACTGCCGGGAAGTGTTGTTGCATATACTGCGCTCCATTCTTCCCCGCCTGGCATGGGTACGCCCAAAGCACCTTCCAGTTTTTTTAATTTATCCCGGTTAATGGCGTAATAGCGGGGCATTATGATCTTTACTTCATTGCCCATTGCAGCCAGAGCAAGAGACAGGGATGAAACTGCATCTGCCAGCCCGCCGGTTTTAGCATAAGGAACGGCCTCGCTGGTACACATAAGGATTTTTAGTTTGTTCTTTGCCATTCTAATCCCTTTATAATATTAGAATTCATACCTTAATTAAAATGAACCAAGCATGGACAGGCCATTTTCCCGGATCAAATCCAATCCTTTATTGTGGTTTCCCAGTTTAAAAATTACAACTGCTTTTCCTGTTTTTCCTTCCAAAGATGCATACAGATATTCGATATTGACATTTGCTACCTTAAAAATGTCCATTACCTTTGCCAGGCTTCCCGGAGTATCATCTATCTCTACTGCTGCCACATTGGTAATGCGTGTAGTAAACCCGGCATCGTTAAGGGCACTTGCAGCTTTTTCTGTATCATTTACAATAATTCTTAGTATCCCAAAGTCTGCTGTGTCGGCAATGGACATTGCCCGTAAATTTATTGCAGCCTCTGCCAATACTTTGGTTACTTCCGCAAGCCGTCCCGGCTTGTTTTCAAAAAATACAGATAGTTGTTTTATTTCCATACAAGCTCCAATTAATCTAAACTCCGTTAATACTTTCTATTGTCAATAACCCGTTTTGCTTTTCCAATGGATCGTTCAATGGTTTTTGGTTCTACCAATTTTACTTTAATATTAAGCTGCAGCCTGGTTTTCATTTCGGCCTGGATTTTATTCCGCAATTCTTCGAGTTTTCTTGTTTCATCGCTGAAAAAATCCTGCTTAACTTCAACCTGTAGTTCAAGTTCATCCATATGCGACTCCCCGCGGCTTACAATAATAAGGTATGCCGGTTCGGTTCCTTCTATGGCAAAAAGGGCATGTTCGATTTGGCTGGGGAAAATATTTACTCCGCGGATTATCAGCATATCGTCGGTTCTGCCTAAAAGCCGGTTCATTCTTACCGTGGTTCTGCCGCAGCTGCACGGTTCTTGTAAAAAATAGCTTATATCGCGTGTACGATAACGCAATAGGGGAGTCCCTTCCCTGGTAAGTGTGGTAAAAACCACTTCTCCCTTTTCTCCGTAGGGCATGGATTTTCCTGTTTCGGGATCGATAATTTCCGGATAAAACAGGTCCGAATTAATGTGCAGTCCGTTCTGCGCCTCACATTCAAAAGCCACTCCTGGGCCTATGATCTCGGTAAGGCCATAAATATCATAAGCCTTAATCCCATAGCGCTTTTCAATTTCCCTGCGCATATTTTCGCTCCAGGGTTCTGCTCCAAAACAGCCCTTAGAGATGGGAAGCTTATGCAAATCAATGCCCGCATCTGCTGCTTCTTCTGCCATATACAGGGCATAGGAAGGGGTACAGCATAACATAGTAGAGCCAAAATCTTCCATAATCATAAGCTGACGGGGGGTTATACCGCTGGACATGGGCAGTACTTCTGCGCCTAAGGTAATGGCCCCATAGTGGGCACCCATGCCGCCGGTAAAAAGTCCATAACCATAACAATTTTGCACTATATCGTCTTTAGTACAGCCACCGCCTGCCAGGGTCCTGGCCATGCATTCCCGCCATATGTCTATATCTTTTTGAGTATATTGATTTACCACAGGCTTTCCCGTGGTTCCCGAACTCATGTGGACTTCTACAATACGATCCCTGGGACAGGCCAAGAGTCCATGAGGATACATTTCGCGTAAATCGTCCTTGCTTGTAAAGGGAAGTTTTGTTATATCTGTAATACTGTGGATATCTGTATATCTAACCCCCAATTTGTCCATTTTTTCCCGGTAAAATGGTACTTTTTCGTATAGTATTTGTACCAGATTCTTTAAATTGGCAAGTTGGAGTTTCTCTCTGGCTGTTTCTTCCATACATTCATGTTGGGGGTTATAGATCATGGTGCCAGTATATCATACAAAAACAGGGCAGGGAAGAAAAAAGCAAATAATTAATCGTAAAAAAGACAAATTCCATATACAGTTTTGGTCCCTTGGGCTTTTAAGGCCGCTGCACAAGCCTCCATGGTTGCTCCGGTTGTATATACATCATCAAAAAGAACAGCATTTTGGGGGACAAGCTTAGAGACGATTATTC
>Ga0099364_10007222_pt1 | contig 15935 bp, 6 predicted proteins | sample TergutTh196P3_FD_73070 | JGI IMG/M metagenome (GOLD analysis project Ga0099364, IMG submission 73070) | Microcerotermes parvus P3 segment gut microbial communities from Pointe-Noire, Republic of the Congo - Th196 P3 | ecosystem: Host-associated > Arthropoda: Insects > Digestive system > Gut ...
TTTCCAACGGAGCATCGGGTTCCACCTGAATTTCAACATCGACAACGTTGCCGGATGTCGTGTGGATTTTCACATCGAGGATGCCTGCCTTGTCTTTGTTGTATTCCTTTTTTACATTAGGATCAACGATTGTTACCTTCTTATATTCCTCCGCAGGCAAGTCCAGCACTGCCTGCAAAAACGCCGTCAGCAGGTCGACTCGGCGTTTGTCGCCGAAGACTAACTTGAAGACAAAATCATTTTTGAGTGGAAACAGCCGGAGCGGAGCAGTACCATTCTCTTTTGCCATGACTGCATTTTACCAACACGTAGCGGAGATGCAAGCGTTAGAATCGCTATCAGAACGCATTGCATACACTTTGGAGGGATCGGTATCATCGAATCGGAGCGTGAATGTGCCGTTGTATTTTTTCGATAAAACTCAGGGATTGCTTGGTGCCGGTCATGGTAGTTGTTTTTGGCCACGGATTACACAGATAGGCAACGGATATTTTATCCATGATTATCCGTATCATCAGCGGCTCATTATACCATATAACCATTTAGCCGGTACTGCGGTACCCGCAGGGCGGAGCAGCTAACGGAGGAAACGTCAATGCCCTTCTCCACATTCCGATTTCCGTTACCGTCTTAACTTGCTCTGTTTCATATAGGCCGGTGCTGCGGCGCCGGTTCGCTGGATACGGCGTAGTTTTTCGTCAATCTCATCACGCAAAAGAGAGGCTTTAACCATACTTTGCTGATCGTACTCCATGATCTTTTCCAGGAGTTCTTTGCAACGGGTGAAAGATTCCTCCGTAATTTGACGTTCCTCAAAACTTTTCCAAACCCGTTGCTCCGGCGGTATTTCTTTGTGCGGTGCAAGTTGACTTTCTAATATCTCAAATTCCATCCATATTTTTTGCCGTTGTCCCAAAAATTCCAACAGGTCAGTCGCATTCCCTTGTTCGACAATTTCTAATTGCCGTTGCGAAACGAGAAGCAACCGCTGCAAGACCGACTCTTCGTTTAGTATCAGTTCGGAAAAAGACATTCGATGTCTGGTGTTTAATGTGTCCGGTGTTCGAAGGATGACTAAAAACGTCCGTTCAGTTTATAACGGCAACGTCCGTTCGTGTCTATGCTGGAATGCGTCGTTCGCTTTGCAGCCGACTCTCTTGTTACTGGCCTTGGATTTTGTCCCGCCACGCAGTCCCGTCTGTGATGATACCGTTTTCTTCTAATAGATTCAATATCACTTCGGCACGCCGCAGCGTTTTTTTCGATTCCTCTTCTTGTCCCAGTCTTCGCATTGCGTACGACATTTGCACTAACGCATCGAGGGATTCCGGCCGGTCTTGATACATCGTCGCCGCGGTATTCAGTCGGGGAATGACTTGCTCAAACTGTTCCATTCTTAACAAGATCGAACAACTCATAAACAGAGTATTTCGTAACATCATTCGTTCAGACTCGGTTAATGACATCACTTTTTGCCGTTCGAGTAAAATTCGTTCCGTTTGATCGAGGTAGAATAGAGCCCGACGCCGGTTGAGAGTCGCCGTCGATTCCGCGGCGCGACGGACAGCGTCGGGTGTGTTGTATGTCAGTTCGCCCAGCATAGATTCCGCCTGGCGTAAATAGGCCATCGCAAGGAGGTAATTCGCATCCGCCGCCTGGACTGCGTCGGGATGTACCCGTATCGCATCTTCGAGATACGGAATCGCCGCCGCCAGGTCTCCCCGGGCAAAACTCATTTCTCCGAGAAGATACATCGAATCTCTGTACGGTGCCGATGTGGGAGCCGCGTCGCCGATGAGATTTAACTGCAATAACGCCTTCGCTTTATCCCATTCTTTTAACTCTCTATAGGCATAACTCAACACGAGCCGAATTTGCGGCACTAAATTATGCCGGGGATGCAAGAGCAAGGCATCTTCCAACACATCGACGGCGTCAAGCAGAGCATCGAGATGGAGATACATTTCGCCGAGACGTAGGTGTAGTTCAGGCCTTCGGCTAATAAAGTCGGCATGGCTAAATTTCCGATATTCGATAATTGCCCGGCGAAAATCTTTGCCGATACGGTAATTTTCGGCTCCTCGCCACAGAGTTTCGGAAAATTCCCTGGTATCAGCAACGATTTGAGCCAATGCGGCGAACGCCGTACCTGCATTGCGGCGTTTAGACTCGGCATCCCGAACAATAGCGTCGCCTTCCTCGCCGAAAATACCATCCGCCTGCGACTGAAGATACTCCGCCCAACTTTCAAACGATTCGCCCAACAGCCGAACACGCTCTGCCCCCGGCATCACTCCGCGCAGCATACTCAGCAGCCGAACCGCATTCGCATGGTGATTCTGATCGATGTCTGCCCGAATCATCTCGGTTGTCCTTTCTAAAATGACATACTTCGGCAACCAAAGAGAAGCGTAGTTCGGGTTTTGCCGCAAACTGTCAAAGGCTTGCCGAAGTGCCCTAAAGCCCGCATCATGATTCTGCATCATCCGGTGATGTTCACCGAGCAAAAAATTAGCAGCAACGGCTTCCGGCGATTCGGGGAAAGTCTCAAAAAGCCGCAAAAAATGATCGATTGCTGGTTGCGGTCTGCCCTTTTCCAAATAGCATATACCGATGAGCAGCCGGGAAAAACGTCCCCAGGGATTATGAACATCCGCTTGAATAACCACTTCGGTGAACAACGCAATCGCACGGTCATAATGCGAAAGAGCAGCATTGCGGTGTTCGGTGATACGCCGCAAGATTGGATCGCCGTCCAACGGGTCGGTCTCCGGCCCAGTCGAGGGAGGGACGGGAGCGCGGGGGGAATCCTCCCGGGGGAGAATAATAATCTCATCGTCGAACGTTCCCTGTGCATCTAACGTTCCCTGTGCATCGTCTGCGTACCGGACTTGCATGGCCGCCATACGCCGTTGTAGTTCGGATGTTTCGTCATAGACCGCCAAAACGGCGGCGGGAGGACCGCGAGGACGCATGAGTTCGCGTAGCAGGGCGGCATCCATCGGATCAACAGGAACAGGAGCAGTCGGTCTGTCATCCAAAGGTTCCTGTATGATTAAGCCCGGAATAATCGGGTCGGGTACAGAAAACTCCGATTCCGTGTTTGCCCCATCCGGCGACGCTGGAACGACAATCCTTTCCTGAAGGTTGGGCTGCAAATGCACGGTCGGATTGGGATCATTTTCGATAGCGATCGCAATTTGAACTTGTTCTCTTGCCTTGAAAAATTCGATATGTCCATCGACAAACGTCCGCATCAATTCAAATTGCCGAAAATGCGGAACTAATCGAAATACGCGTTCGGCCTCTTCGATGCCGTCTAAGTGCAAAACGATCACGGTTTCAAGCAGTCGGGATTCGGCCAGTTCTTCTTCGAGAATAGTCGGTTCGTTTTGATAATTGTACAGATGATACTTTGCTCGTTGTAAGTCGGGCAAGGAGCCTAGAAGGTAGGCGTTGGCCAAATACCAATGTGCTTCTTTCGTCGGTTGGTATCCCTCATATAAAGCAGTGAGAAGAGGTTCCCGGCATTGTTCAAGTTCGCCAATATGAAAAAGGCTTTTCCCCAGCAAAAACCAGCCTTCGGCGGCCCTGGTCGATAAAAAATTATAGACGGAAGCCTGTCTCAAAAAATTGGCCGACATGAGATAATAATCCCGTTGGTCGGCAACCGGAACCCGTTCGGCAATCGCACACACGGCGGCTCCTTGCAGAAACAAAAACGGTGCCCGGGCTTCCGGGCGGCTCTTGGCCGAAATATACTTCAACGCATGATCGGCTTGAAATTTAGTTTCGGGGAAGAGACCTATATCGTACGAACGCACGACTTGCTCCAAAGAAGGTCTTTTGAGATAATGGATAATGGAGTAGATGATAAAAGCGGAAAGTGACGTGAAGACAAGAAAAGCAATGACGCAGATGATGATTGCGTAGAACTTGTTTTCTTTGGCCCAATCGATACAGTCATCCCGAAAATCGAGGGCGATATCGAGATAGACGTTTCCTGTAGATATATTATCTTCGTCCTCATCGTCGTCATCGTCGGGCTGTCCGCGTCTTGCCGGCGGCGCATCGTCATCGTCGTCCGTCAATTTCGGTTTATACCGTCGTTTGCGGACTTTTGGCTGATCTTCGTCGTCGTCAAGAGGCCGTTTTGCCATAGAGTGATACGATACTAATTTTCCGGGAAGGCGTCAAGAGTACAACGGCTTGAAGTCCCGAAAACAGGGGGGGGTTGCTTTTTTTTCTAAAATCTGTATCTTTCCCATAACTTCTTCGTCAAGACTGTACTGGAAACTGACGAAAAAGGAAGAGAAGCCGGAGGCGTTTTCCTTGCCCCTTTTCCTTGCAATTCCTTCCCCGCAATTCCATGAAAATGGGTATTTTGGGGGTGTTTTGGAGGAATCTACTTGGGAAAGCCGAATGCCGATGGTTTTATACCGAAAGGCTTCCGGTATGAAGCCGAAGGAAACATTGCTAACAAATTTTAAGGAGTTTTGCCGTGACAAAAATGCTGAATTTTACTCGAACCACCGTAACCGACAGACGTTTTGACATTTCGCCGTTCGCTTCCCGGCGTTCGCAACCTCGGTATGCGTGCGTGATGCTCGCTTCCTTGGACGACGATGATGAGGCCGAAGACGAGGGAGAAGATGAGGATGAAGAATGGGATGAAGACGGCGAAGAATGGGACGAAGAAGACGAAGAAGACTGGGATGAAGAAGACGAAGAAGACTGGGATGAAGAATGGGACGAAGACGATGAAGAATGGGATGAGGACGACGAAGAATGGGATGAGGATGACGAAGAATGGGATGAGGATGACGAAGACGGCGACGAAGATGATATAGACGAAGAGTAATCGTTCCCGCCGTATAGTCGTGAATCGAGTTCGCCGCCTGCCCTCGCCCGTTAGCCGCCCCGCCCTGCGGGGCGGGTAACTAGATTCCCGAAAAGAAACCGCAGACCGCCATCTATCCGACAGCGGCTGCGGTTTGAGACCTTATACCTTTACCTTATCGTCCCAGCAGACTCAACATATAGTTCGGAATCTGGTTCGCAACACCAAGCGTGTTCATATTCGCTTGCACTAAAATCTGTGCCCGGGTCATGTTCGACGTCTCCTCGGCAAAGTCCGTATCGCGAATCTGACTCTCCGCTTCCGTCAACGCTCCCAGCGTGTCATTAAGCACGTTGATGTTCGTCTCCAGGGTTGCCCGTTGCATAGTGCCAAGCCGGCCGCGTATCGATGTAATCGCCAAAAGCGACTCATCCACAATACGGAACGCCTTGCTGGGATTGTCAAACAGGTTGGCATCCTGGCCGCTGCGAAGTTGGTTCAGTACACCGGTTACACCGCCGAGTTGTACCGTATTGATACTTCGTATGCCCAGCGTGATCTGCTGTCGGGATACGACATCCGGGCCGACCTGGAAAGTGGCACCGCCGCCGGCTATCGTAAAACTCGTCTGAAAACCTTCCGTCGTGCCGGCGTTTTCGGAAAAGGAATAGTTCATCGCCAAGGCCGACGTGTTCAACGAAACATCCAATCCGCTCCCGACTGCCCGAATACCATTAACCAACGCATCGACATCTTGTCCGTAAGCCATTTCGACGGTTCGGCCTGTCTTATCCGATACCGAGAATGTCGTGTCGCCGCCGTCTACGGCTGACGCCTGGACGTCGACAAACTGATTGCTGCCGTATTCTGTCGAACGGAATATCAAATAATAATCCGTTGCATCGGAGCCGAACAGTAACCTCGCTCCATTCAACTCGCCGGGCGGCGACGCTCCATTCCGGGTGATGAGAGTATCATCGTCTTGATGAATGAGCCCCTCGCCGGTTCCGAGTTGCCTGACCTGGAATAAGTTTCGGGTTCGCGGATCGCTGTTGATCAACTGCTGTATATCGTTGGCCGTCGTGATCCCGAAATTGACATGAACCCGAATCGTTTTGCTGGCCGGATCGTAGATGAGCCGCAAACCTTTTTCGACAGTGCTATCCGGCGTTATCAACTCACCGCAATCATCCCGAAGCAAGCCGGAATAAACATCTTCGTCGCAAGGATTGAACTGGGCTCCATCGACCATATTGTCGGCAAATCGGCCTGACAGCGAGTTGTCCTGGACGTATTCGATGGTGAAACCGTCCCATTCCGGGCCGAGGTTTCGGGCAATCAACTGATAAGAAGAGTCGATACCCCGTTGCGAAGTCATGATCCCTGTCGAATTCTTGGCGACGAAGTGCTGTTGGTCGGAATTATCATTCCAGCCGACGAACATAATGTCGTTGATAATTAACTCATCGCAATCGCCGTAAGAGATCGTTGGGGCGAGAAAACCGTTACCGTAGGGGTCATTGCAATCATCCCAGACGGCACCGGCAGGCCGAACGACACTCACGCTCACATTATCAACGAGAGCAGGATCAAGCGTATTCCACCAGGCTTCTAATTGGGCCGCTGTGGTCGTTACATTCCCCGCCGCATCGGTTGCAAGATGGACGGTAATCAACGCCGGCTCGATCAATCCGCCGCTGGTTACGATGGGGCCGTCCTGCACAAAGTCGATTTGCCGTCCGTCAGAACCTTGAACCGTATTATAGGCCCGGGCAGTAAACATTCGCCCCACGACGGGGTCGGTGTTAATCAGACGCACGATGTCATCTTGCGTCGGGTTGCTATAAAGATGCGATGTCGGATCACCGCCAGGCGCACCGACTCCGTCATTTTCCGAAGCCAGCCAGACGGTTACCGTACCGCCTTTGCGGCCGCCCGTCTCGCCAGTGTTCGCTACTGTCGTAAACCGGCTTGCGGAAAGACCTATATTGCTCAACTTCCCGCTCCCGTCATTAAGCGGGTTTTCCGCATAAGATAACTCCGCCTTAAATCCTTCGTTGGCGTTGTTGATCGCCCGGATTATATCGTTCGTCGTCAGTTCATTCAGACGCAAACTGTCAATCGTTATGCGCAATTGCCCCGTGGCATCGTCATACCGAACCACGACGGGGTCGGGATGGGTATGGTTGTCATCCAGACGCATCACAACGTCAACATTATTAAACAAGTCGCTCCGTTCGTCGGCCGTAATGTAAAATGCAGTATTATCAATCGGCAAATTCGTAGAAGCATCGCGGAATGTTGCATGAGCAAACGCCTGCGAAACGCCGGGATCATATTCAACCCAGCCGTCCCGACGGTCGGGAGCCAACACACCTTCGGCGTCTTCGCTGATACGTTTAAATACAAACTGCACATCGTCATAGTCGCCGCCGCGGCCGTTGGCCGTTATCGTCAAACTCGCTCCGCTGTTTTGAGCAGTCAAAACGGCTTGAGCATTGCCCTCAAGAGCGGGTACCGATGTCCGCTCGAGATACAGTTCGCTGTTGGGACCATCTACGACGAAACGAATGTTCGGTGCATTGTACTGACCGAGGAATTGTAAGGCCGTCCCGTCATTCGGGTTGCCGTAGTAGGCAACTTCCTCGAATGTACTCACCGGGAAGTATCCGTTGTTTCCAGGCGCAAGCCGGGCGGTGATAACCGGTGCCATCCCGCCGGCGTCGTAAAACTTTCCTTGGGCATTTTCCGCGGCAAGTTCGGCTATCATTTCAGGACACATCACGCCGCCCCAGAAAGCCGAATTGTTGAGAGCGACGACAAGTTCCGAAGCCGTCGTAACGACATCACCGCCGGTTACGCCTCCGCCGAACGCCTTCTCAAACGCCGTCTTGGTCTGTACAAACGTATAACCCAGAGTCCGCAACTGATCGTCCGTATAATCCCCTTGAATTCCGTAGCCCACAAAGTTGCCGGTACGGTCGATCCAGTAATTATAAAGCCGCATCGCTCCCGTACCGTCATTATCAATCGTCGGGTTGACGGTGAACAAACTCGCCGCACGCTCACTGCCCCGGGACATCGCATGATCCAGGTTGAATAGGTTGGCAATGTCGTTGGCCGTGATATCGCGGTACACAGCACCAGTATTGACCGTATGATTCAAAGCCGCCGTGATTTGCGGGTTGATAACCTGGTGAATGCTCGTCCCCAGCGTAAATGCATCGATAACGCTGCCGTCTGCATGCAAGGGGAGAACGGTGCCTAATGCGGCTGTTGCGGTCTCATCCCACTTAAGGTCTCCCATTCCAATCGGCTTGCCTGTCCAGTTTCCGTTAAGGGCAAGCAGCAAATCTTCGTAAGTCGGTGTTGATCCGACAGAACCGTCGTAGTAGATGACAAGATTATTGCCGGCGCGTTCGACGCTCATGTTGCCGGACGGGTTCGTACTTTCAACGGGGGCGAGGGTAATACTAATCCCGTCCCATCGCGGGTCGTCGTGATGAATGTTGAGTGCATCTAACGTCGTGTCAATATTTGCCGTACCAGCATTGGGGCCGATTAGGGCATACACAGGCCGAACTTCTGTCACGGTGGCACGCCGGCCGTCTTGATCGACCCAGTGCAACCCGTCTTTGGCAGGTAACTGATTCGGCGGAATGGACTGGCCGTTCGGACGAGTCCAAGCCGGTAGTTCAAACCACGTAGTAGGGTCTTCCGGGTTGAAGGCGACTCCAAATGTCGGCGGATTCGTTGCATCGAAACTGACTGCATTCACATTGGGATACGGGTATGGAATCCGTCCGCCTTGCGGATTGTTCAATGCGGCGAGAATCATATCGTACGACACCGCCAAATCCGGGCCGGTATAGGCACTGTTAATGATCACGTTCACGGTGCTGCCGTCGTAGGTGATCACAATAGGTGCATGGCCGTGCGGGTCGGGATTACCCGACGAATCCAGGGATGCCGCCGTGCTGAACTTGATGTCGATGTCATCCCACGACGTATGACTATGCTGCAGGTATAATCCTTGCGGGCCGTTCGGCGTATTGATCGTGCCGACGAGGCCGGAACGACCGTCGGGAGAAAACGTCTCTGGCCGGTATTCATTCATCGTCGTGCTGCTGACGAGCGAAGTCGGAATGCCAGGTTTAGAGTAATTCCCTGCCGAATTGACGAACATCAACCCCCCCGCATCCATGATATTTTGCGGCGTAATCCCATCGGCGGCCACATAGCCCGGTACCAACGTCGGATCTCCTATAACCGGGATACTTGTTGGTGACGTATCGTTCGTAATACGCCAGCCCGCCCAGCCGGGTTGATTCTCCAGCCCCGCCGCATCGAGGCCGGGAATCGTATCCGTATTGCCATACGGGTCATTAAGTGCCGCCAGGATGGTTTCATACTGAGTATCGCTATCAACTCGAATCGTGATGATGTTGTTGACGCCGTCGAAGTCGATGGCGACGCTCCCGCCCGTATTCGTACTACGCTCGAAATTGAACGTAAACGCATCCCACGCTTCGTTGGTATGGGCAAGGAAGAAGTTATCGCCCATCGGAACGGTCGTTCGGGCTTGGATCGTGCCGGTATTGAGACCCGGCAGGCTGGTCGGAGCGAGATTCGCTGTCCCTTGCGGCAAGGTTCCGGTTATCGGAATCGTGCTGGTTAGGGTAAAGGCGTCAGTCCCTGCGGAGTTTCCAGTCGGGTAAGAGTAGACGAAGTTCATGGGGTCGAACCTCACACCGCCGGAGGATTCCCCAAGCCGGGCGTTGAGTGCGTTGAGAATATCGTCGTAAGTTACCGTACCGTTATAGGAGACGGTAATACTGCGGTTGTTGTGATCGACCATCGGAGTCGCCACGGTACCGGCGGCAACCGAAGTATCTTCGACAAACACCAGATTAAACCCTGACCATTCGGGTGCACTTTCGAGCCAAACCGGGTCTGTGGTCGTTCCCATATTGGTCGAGACTCGCATTTTTTGTGTCGCGAAGGGTGTCCCGTCGGCGTTGCCCCAGGAAAAGGGTTCTTTTCCTGCCAACGAGGCGGGCAAACCTGTCCAGCCGTTGAGGGCATCGAGAATATCATCGAATGTTGCGTGCGCATTGTAACTGACGGTGATTTGACCGCTGCCGGTTGAACCAACGCTGACCGATGCTCCGCTTTGCGGGACAGCAACGCTGACAAAGGTGATTTGGTAATTATCCAGGTCATCGAGTTCTTGCAATGTTGCACCGGCACTTCCTGCGACATTTCGCACCAGGTAGAGAGGTTCTCCGTCGATGCTGGCAAGGGGTGTGGGACTTCGTCCGACAACACCGCCGTTCGTTGCGTTGGCCAGCGAGCGTGGTACGCCCGGTATCACTTGGTTGCCCGCCATATCCGACCAGTAGAGATCGCCGGCGGATTGCATGTTCAGCGATCGGGCACCGCCGTTGAGATAGGCCAGAATATCGTCGTACGTTGCCCAACCCGGCACGTTGATGTTAACCGTTTTGGCGGATTCATCCCAGGAGCCGGTTACGGTGTTATTGAGAACGGACGGCGAATGGGTGAAGTTAAATGTCCAGCCGTCCCAGGCGGAGTCGGTATTGGCGAGAAACATCCCATCGCCGACAGCCCGGACGGTGATACCGGGTTTTTCGGGGATGTCGGCACTTTTCGGCATTTTCCCGTCGGGCGGCATCACTATAAAGATAGAACCGGCCGCTCCGCCGCTGTTATGGGTATTGCTCGAAAATGTGTTCCCCGACGCCTGGGCCGAAAGCGTGACATCGGTGAGCGATTTTGTCCCCAAGGCCGGATTGATGGTAAACCCATGTCCGGTATTGTTGTTCAAAAAATTGAGAGCATCCTGAACATCACGCAGGGTGGTATTGCCGTCGTTATTGTAATGAATGGTAAGCGTTTTTCCGCCGGGGACGACATTGCCGTAGGCGTCGAGTTGTTCATTATACTGTGCCGAGGCGGCTCGTCCGCCGAGAGAAGCACTGCCGGGGCTGGCGGCGACGAATTGGATAGCCACATCGTTATACGTTGAACCCGTCGCCCGGGATTGGATGGAGAAGTATTCTCCGGCGGCCAGGTTGCTGAACGCCAATGCGGTATTATTAACGCCCATCGTCGGGTCGGAGCCGGGGACGTATCCGAACAGTGCGGTGGCGGCCTGCCCGTGTTCGCTGTAATAGGCGTAGGGCATGCCGGCGGTACCGGTCGGGTTGGCGTTCGTGCCGTTTTGGGCGTAGAATCTTGGATCGGTCAGCGAGCCGTCTACGTAGTAGATGTTGGCATTGTTATACTGTGCTCCTTCGATATTGGCTTCGAATTTCAGGGCGTTGTTGTCATGCAACGGGACGAGTTGGCCGTTTCGCATGATCCAGGTCGTATCAATATCATCGGCAAAGGCTGCCTGATAGGCTTCGGTTTGCAGATAGACCAAAATGTTCGCCGGCGCACCGGGGTAGAGCGGTTCTTCGTATTTAACCTGTACTCCTTCGGAGGAGCCGGGCAGATATTTAATTTGCACATTACCTTCGTTGTAGCCGGCGAGGCCTGATTCGATGATAATATCGTTATCCGGCCCGAGACTGCTGACGTAGAGCAAGCCTTTGAGGGCATCGGAGCCGACTTCGGCCACGACGCCGGTTCCGTCGGTGCGGCGGTTGACGATTTCGGCGATTTCGGCAACGGTCGCTCCTTTATCGAAGGTTTCCATATCGTAACCGTAGGTTCCGCCCCATCGCAGTACGATGGCTTCGGACAAGGCCGGCTGGTTATAGTACAGAGCGGCTTTTTCCGCGGCTTCGCGGACGTTTATGGTAACATCCATCGCCGCCTTGTTGGCTCCGAACGCAACTTGATGCACGGCCAGGCCTTTGATATTATTCCTGTCGATGCCGACCAGGTTAAAATCAAGTGAACCGTCGAGCAGTTTTTGCCCCATAAAGGTTGTTTGGGCGGCAATCCGGTCGATGGCGTCCAGAGAAGCGTCCACTTGAAGTTGATTGGCATAAATCATCTCCTGGCTCATCGTGCCGGTGCTGGCGGCTTCGGTTACAAGGCCTCGAATATCATTGAGGAGTCGGGTAACTTCATTAAGAGCACTTTCCGCCGTGGCAATCATCATATTCGCCCGTTCGGTATTACGAATCGCCATTTTGATCCCGGTAATATCGGAGCGGAGCATTTCGCTGGCGATAAGGCCGGCGGGGTCATCTTTTCCGCTGTTGATTTTAAGACCCGTGCTTAATCGTTCGAGCGACGTAGACAGGGCGCTCATGTTTTGATTGAGGTTGGACCGAGCAACCATTGCGGGAACGTTTGTATAGATTCTTGTCACGTTTTGATCTCCTTATCAGTTTTGATTTTTTGCGTTAGCCGTATTTTTTTGTTAGCGGCAGCCCTGAGCGGCGTATTGTATGCCGAACAGGTCTCGGCGGCTAACTGCGGCTAACGACTGTTATACGGATTATGATTGATAAACCGGTATTCCGTAATGGGATTATCGAATGGATTAGTCCGTAAATTTGAGAAATAATGGATATTTTAGCCGTGCGTAATATACTGATTGGCCGGATGTACGGGTTGTTCCGGCTGGGTAAAATAGGCAAGCCTTGATTATTCATCCATCGATAATCCTTTCATCTTGACCTATTGTTTTTCGTATCATATTTTTCGTGTCATAATATGAGTGTCCGCTGCCGGGCATTTATTGACAGTATTTATTGACAACATATCACGGTGCAACCACGGCCATTCCGCTTGCTTTATCAAACAAATGGTGCTTGGTGTCCAGGTCAAGTCTGTTGGAAAAATTCCGTACGGAGCCATCCCCCAGCACTACGCCGGCACTGCCCGGATGAAAACTGCGAATGTCCATATAGTACCCATAACAGCGTTCGCAGAGGTCGGGAGCGGCATTCCGCAGTATTCCGCCTCCGCTATGCCGAATATGACCGCAGTCGGGTAATTCATTGACGTTAAATCGCGAAAGCATCCCGCCGGCATACCCTGCCCATGGAGTGTCCCATTGAAACCAGCCGAACGTGCTGTTACTCAGGGGTTCGGCCATTTTATTGAGCACCGTCTGTTTGTCCGCATGGATAGGCGGTGTTTCGGCAATCAAAAAGGTATTAGACAATCCGTCGGTAACGTCTGTGATTCGATTGGGGGTCATTTTAATGAGGTTGTTACCGCCCGGGCCGCCGGTTCCTGCGGGGGAATTTCCGAGCCGAGGCATAATGCCGCACCAATAAAACCCGGCCCGTTGCATACCGGCATCGCGCAACCCCTTTGTGTCACCATCTACTGTCCGGGCAGCCGTCGCTTCGTAGTGCATTCCGCCGAACAGGATGGGGTCGGCCCCATCGACGGGCATCCAGGCCGTCGGGTTCGCCGAGGGGACGATGCCGATGTTTTTCCTGGGGGCAGAGGGGCAAAGCAGGATTGCGATTTGTTCGCTGGCAACTGCTGTGAGTTCGGGTTTTGTCAGATACTCGCCTGCGAGAGCATTTCCTGCGGTAAAATTACCGAGGAAATCGTGATACCGAGCGGTGTTTTCTAAAAACGGCAGCGAGACAACAGCCCAGTTTATGATCATACTAACCCCGCCGGTACTTGGGGGGTTAACGGCTCCCGGGAACGTTTGGTTGGCATCGGCATAAATTTGTACGGCAAGGCCTAATTGTTTTAAGTGATTAGAGCAACTCATACGCCGGGCGGCTTCGCGGGCCGCCTGAACGGCCGGTAGAAGTATGGCGATGAGCATACCGATAATTGCAATGACGACGAGGAGTTCGACTAAAGTGAACGCGTGTGATCTACGTAACATGAATCGTTGAATGATTATTGCGGAGTCATTCGTTTTGATCATCATATGCGATAAACGTTAACCGGGCCGCATCGTAACGGGGACATAGCACCGTTGATTGGAAGATACGGGTTTGTTAACGGCACATCGGAACAAAGACCGAAATTCGCCGCGGAGTTTCCATTTCCCTTGTCCTTCGCTTGAGGAAATGTACCCGATACGGGGTTCTTTACGGCAATCGGTAGGTCTTCTGACTTCCGGCAAAACATTTCGCCTTCTCAACCGATTAGGTCAATGGCTTAAAGAATAAATGTTTCTAGGCCGGTTACAGCGGCGAGGACCGTTCCAGAATGGTGCATCGTCGGATTGACTATTGAAACCTAACGATACCGTATAGATTTCGCACTTCACTGGATTCCCTGTTGTTGCTCTTCTACACTGGCGAGGAGCAGCACCGTTACCAAACTGGAGATTATTGTAACACGGATTTTTGTTTGTACAAGGCGATGTTCAGACGGATGTTCGGTATCGAAAAATTTAGCGGCGATATGAGTTCATCGCTCGTTCTGTGGTCGGGCAGGCCGAAGGATAAAATGCCCTTGCTCTTTTTTCTGTTTTTCTTTATAACTCTGTATGAAACGGCATATTTTTATTGTGTTCGGGCTTGTTTTTGCTGTATTTGCACAAACGGCCGTATCGGAACCGTTTGTTGCGGTGGTTTCGTCCGACGGAGTTGCTGTTCGCAGCGGGCCGGGGATTGAATTTTACCCCGTCTTGCAACTTCATACCGGCGATCAGGTCGAGGTACATTATCAACAAGGAGAATGGTGTGCCATCAGACCGCCGATTGGCAGTTTTTCGTGGGTTAGTGCTCAGCATGTTGATTTTAGTACCGGAAAAGTCGGGACAGTGCTTGCCGATGGACTGGCCTCGCGAATCGGGAGCGACCATTCAGACGATTGTGATGCCATCCAGGTTTCTCTCAAGCAAGGCGAGCACGTCCTTATATTGGGACGCCGGGAAACACCGGAAAATTTGGGCAGTCCCGCCTGGTTAAAAATCGCGCCCCCCAGCGGAGAATTTCGATGGGTGCATAATTCGGCCTTGGAGGTCGCCCTATCGCATCCGCAACGGCTTTCTGGCCCCATCCAGCAAGTACAGCATCGCACGCCCTCGGCGAGGGGTATCCCATTCCCGGCAACACCGCCAGCAACACAGTCGGCGGAACCCGCTCCGCCCCGACTGGCATCGGCATCCCGGCCTGGAGAACAGAGTGGGGGTAGAACCGAACGCTATACAAACCCTTTCCAGCATGCGTTTAATGAATTACAGCGAGAAGCCTATCTTGCGATGACGAGTCCAGCGGAGGATGATCTCTTTGCTCTCTTGATCGAAAGAGCGACGGAACTCCATCAACTTGCAGCAACGGACAACGAGTTGGAGAAAACATATCATTTGCTGGAGTCGTTAAAACGAACCAGGCTTATTCGGCAAGAGTTGACGTTACGCCGACCCGGTGCGGTTGGGGCTGGGGTAACGGGGATAGGTGCAATGGGGACTGGGACAATGGGGACTGGGACAATGGGGCAAAATGTTGTTGCCCGGAATACCGCTGCATCGGCTGGCCTGGCCGAAAGCGATGCACATCGCAATGTGACGTTAGCCCTTTTATCGGATCGTGTCGTGAACGATTCGGGCGGTGTCAAACCGACGCAGTCGGGCGTCAATGTAGGCGGTTACGATATAGTCGGGCGGCTAGGCGAATTTGATCCTGCGCCGCCGGGGCATCCGCCGTATGCTGTTGTCAATGAAAGAGAGCAGATTATCTGTTTAATTTCCCCGTCGCCGGGTTTAGATTTGTCGGCACACGTCGGCCAATTTGTCGGAATCAACGGCATTTTAGGCTTTTACGAAAAACAGCAAGGCCGACCGCTTGCGAGACATATCACGGCAAAAAGTGTGCAAACACTGAAATAAGGAAAGGGCTAAAAGGTGGACGGGAGAATCGGCAGGTCTCACTTTGCCGAAGTCAAGCACTTTCGGCAAGACAGAAATCGGCGACACGTCCGCTCCGACCGTTTCGGCATGCTTTGAACAACTGATTGCCGTAAAAGTAAACGGCAACAAAAACAGCACGGATGCCGGGGATAGGTTTAGAGCATTTCTTGAATTGCCGCGGCCTTGCGTTCGTTAACACCGTTGGCCGCCCTGTCCTGCGGGGCGTATGTATGCCGTCGTCTGCGGCGTTTTTCTTCTATTACATCTTTCTTCTATTAC